>Ga0207868_1001730_pt1 | contig 14578 bp, 15 predicted proteins | sample Passage237B_FD_187370 | JGI IMG/M metagenome (GOLD analysis project Ga0207868, IMG submission 187370) | Cellulose adapted compost microbial communities from Newby Island Compost Facility, Milpitas, CA, USA - Passage2 37B (SPAdes) (version 3) ... | reverse complement strand
AGCGTTCCTCCTTTTACGAGCGCAGGCAAAAACGCATTGACTGCAAATTGCTCCACCTCGGGCAGCATGTCCGTGAGGTCCTTCTGCTGTAGGTCGGCGGGCAGCACCTTGTGGTACCATGCCGTTGCGGCGAAATAGGGAAGGCGGAGCGCCACATCTAGCGGACCGCCGCGCTCGATGCCCAAATCCGTCGGCGACACCAGAATGACGCCGTTGAGGTACATCCATTGGTTGCTTTGCAGTTCCAGGGCCAGACCCGATACGCGGGTGGTGCCGTAGCTTTCGCCGATGAGGTATTTGGGCGATAGCCAGCGGTTCTCGCGGGTTACGAACGTGTTGAGCCATTCCGCCAAGTACTTGATGTCGGCATTTACACCGAAGAAGGTGGATTTGTTGGCCTCCTTATCCAGGATACGGGAATACCCGGTGTTGACGGGGTTCACGAATACGATGTCCGCCACGTCCAATATGGAATACGGATTCTTTTTGATGCCGTAAGGCTGAACAGGGTAGCCTTCGTCGTCGATTTCCAGCAGGGCCGGCCCCGTGTAGGCAATCTGCATCCATACCGATGCCGATCCGGGGCCGCCATTGAACGAAATGACGAGCGGACGCGATGCGCGGTCGCTGATGCCATCGCGTTCATAATAGGTATAATCTACGGTGGCAATGGGCTTCCCGTCTTCATTCCATACCGGCTGCGTGCCCTTGTAGGCCGTGTAGTTGATGCGTTGCCCTTTGATGGTCGTCTCATGTTTGGTCACAATCACCGAATCCGCGGGTATTTTAGGCTGGGCGAACAGCGGTGCGCTGATGGAAAACGCAGTTAGGATGGCTAGTACATGTTTCATGGTCGTTGAATGCCTATGGGGTTTGTTTGAAGACGCAAATTAGCGAATCCATGGTATAGCCCGTGCAATATTTCAAGATTATTACATTTTTGCTTCAGGCGGTAGGCTTTATGCCTATAACTTACAGCTTACAGCCTATAGCTTACAGCCAAAAAAATCAATACTGCTCGTTTTCATTCGGGAAATCAACGGACTTCACGTCGCGGATATAGTCGCCTACGGCCTTGTGGATTTCTTCGTAAAGATTGAGGTATTGGCGCAGGAATTTCGGCTTGAAACCTTTGTTGAGGCCGAGCATATCGTGTACCACCAATACCTGGCCATCACAGCCCGGGCCGGCGCCTATGCCGATGGTGGGTATAGCGAGGTCGTCCGTCACTTCGGCGGCGAGCTTCGCGGGGATTTTTTCCAGCACGATGGCGAAGCAACCGGCCTGTTCCAGCACATGGGCGTCCGCTTTCAGTTTGTCGGCTTCGGCTTCTTCTTTGGCCCTGACGGTATAGGTGCCGAATTTGTAGATGGATTGCGGCGTAAGGCCCAGGTGGCCCATCACCGGTATGCCGGCATTGACGATGCGCTGGACGGCCTCTTGGATTTCGATGCCACCCTCCACCTTGAGCCCATGCGCACCGGTCTCTTTCATCACGCGTACCGCGGCTTTCAGCGCATCGCTGCTGTCGCCTTGATAGGTGCCGAAAGGCAGGTCTACGATGACCAAAGACCGTTTGGCGGCGCGGACCACGGCTGATGCGTGAATCAGCATTTCCTCCAAGGTGATGGGCACCGTGGTCTCGTATCCGGCCATGACGTTTGCCGCGGAGTCACCTACAAGGATGATGTCGATGCCCGCGTCATCCAAGATGCGCGCCATGGAATAATCGTAACCCGTAAGCACCGCGATTTTCTCACCACGGGCCTTCATCTCCCGGATGGTATGGGTGGTGATGCGTTTGATTTCCTTGTTTACAGACATAAAGCAAACGTAAGAAAAAATCCGGCCTTCTTCGTGCTAATTATATTTTAATGTGATCGATATCACTAAATATCCCGCAATTTAAGGTATCTTTGTTAACACAAAACATGTCGATTAGTTGTCGTATAAACCATGAAGACCATACTAGTACCTACCGATTTTTCCGAAAATGCCTATGTGGCCGCGGAATATGCCTGCGCATTGGCCAACGCATCGAAACAGAAAGTGCAATTGCTGCACGTTTACATCGCGCTCTATTCCGGCTATGGTGAAGAAGGCAGCAGTGTCAAGCAGATCCGCTGGGCAGAAACCGAATCGGCCGCTGCCATGAAGAGCCTAGTGGAGAACCTGAGTCGGCAATTCCCCGAGGTGGACATCGAAGGCGAGTGCATCAAGGGGTTCATGATCGAGGTGGTAGCGGACAAGCTGAAGCGGGGGGAAAACTCGTTGGTGGTCATGGGTACGAAAGGCGCCACGAACATCACAGAGAGCCTCTTGGGCAGTACTACCTATGAAGTGATCAAGAAATCGCCGGTGCCGGTATTGGTGGTGCCCATGGATACGCCCGACTTTTCCTTTCAGCGCATCGGATTCTTTACGGCGTACGATGACCAGGAACTGGATGCGCTGTTGGCGTTCCAACAGGCGCTCAACCTCACGCCGCACCTGTCGATGCTCCACTTTTACAAGGCCGATGAAAAGGCACCAGACAAGGAACTGGAGCGCTGGCAACGTAAGGTGGAGGCCGCCTACCCCGACTGGGGCCTTTCCTGCAAGGCCGTTGCCGTAGAGAAGGTAGACATCAATGCGGTCACCCGGGCAGCACAGTCGGAAGGACTGGATCTGCTGGTTTTTGCGAGGCCCCACAAATCCTTTTTCCAGAAGATATTCGCGCCGAGCCTTACCAAGGCCGTGGCAAACTACCCGACTATTCCCTCACTGTTCATCAAGACGTGATTTCCTTATCGGTTTGCCTACGTCAATCGCATCCCGTATATTTACCGCATTCGCAACGTAAAACATCATGGACGGGAGTTTAACAGCTGCGGGCGCAAGGTGGCGTGCCGCCTTGCAAGCCGAGCGACCTTTGCAGATCGTCGGGACAATCAATGCCAACCACGCCTTACTGGCCACGCAAGCCGGATTCAAGGCGATTTATTTGTCCGGCGGGGGAGTAGCCGCCGGTTCCCTGGGGTTGCCCGATTTGGGGATTTCGTCACTCCATGACGTCCTGATCGATGTCGGGCGCATCACCGATGTTTGCGATACGCCATTGCTGGTTGATGTGGATACCGGTTTCGGCCCCTCGGCATTCAACGTCGCGCGGACGGTGAAAAGCTTGATCAAGGCGGGGGCTGCAGCTTTACATATGGAGGACCAAGCAGGTGCGAAGCGGTGCGGCCATCGGCCGAACAAAGAGCTGGTCAGCAAATCCGAGATGGTAGATCGGCTGAAAGCAGCCGTGGATGCGCGCACGGACAGGCATTTTGCGATCGGCGCACGTACCGACGCCTTGGCAAATGAAGGATTGGAAGCGACGTTGGAGCGGGCCGCGGCCTACGCCGAAGCCGGGGCCGACTTCATCTTTGCCGAAGCGGTTACCGAACTGGCGCAATACCGCGATTTCGCGGCAGCGACCGGACTTCCCATATTAGCCAATATCACGGAGTTCGGCATGACGCCGCTATGGACCGTTGCGGAGCTTGCGGATGTTGGCGTGGCCCTGGTGCTGTATCCGCTGTCCGCCTTCCGCGCCGCCAACAAAGCGGCGATGAATGTATACAGCCATATCCGTGGGGACGGCACGCAACAACAGGTATTGGATACGATGCAGACCCGTGCTGAACTATACGAGAGCATCGGTTACCATGATTTTGAACGGAAACTGGATGAGTTGTATGGGGGGAGTAAGTCGTAAGTCAATAGTCGTAGGTCCGGAGTTTTTGCCAACTGTTTATTGCTAACTGCCGACTTTAAACGATAAATTATGAGTGAAAATAATCAACAAGCGGGGTTTAAGCCCAAAAAGTCCGTAGCCTTATCTGGGATAGTGGCGGGCAACACGGCGCTGTGTACCGTTGGCAGGAGCGGCAATGACCTCCATTACCGAGGGTACGATATCCTGGATCTTGCCGAGGGTGCTTCGTTTGAAGAGGTGGCTTACCTGCTTATCCATGGGAAACTGCCTACCGGTCCCCAATTAGGTGCCTACCGGCGCAAGCTACAGGCACTCCGCGGGCTTCCCCAGATTGCGAAGCAGGTGCTGGAACAGATTCCGGCTGCAGCGCATCCGATGGACGTACTGCGTACCTATACCTCCGTATTGGGTACCATCCACCCCGAAAAGGACGACCACAGCCCCGCAGGGGCACGTGATATCGCCGATAAGTTGTTGGCGTCCTATGCGTCGGCCCTGCTGTATTGGTATCACTATACGCATAACGGCAGACGCATCGACGTAGAAACCGATGATGAAACCATTGGTGCGCATTTCCTGCACCTGCTTCATGGAAAGACGCCGTCGGCGTCATGGAGTGAAGCGATGGCGATATCCCTCAACCTCTATGCCGAGCATGAATTCAATGCTTCCACATTCACCGGCCGCGTGATTGCGGGTACGGGGTCGGATAGCTACTCCTGCATCACTGGAAGCATCGGTGCGTTGCGTGGCCCCAAGCATGGCGGCGCCAATGAAGTGGCCTATGACATCCAAAGCCGCTATGCGGATGCGGACGAGGCGGCGGCCGACATCAAGGAGCGGCTGGAACGTAGGGAAGTCATCATCGGCTTCGGTCATCCGGTATACACCGTTTCCGATCCGCGGAATGCGGTTATCAAAAAAATAGCCAAGCGCCTTTCCGAAGAATCCGGCGATATGGCGTTGTTTTCCATAGCGGATCGACTGGAGACATTGCTTTGGGAAGAGAAGCGGATGTTTCCAAACCTGGACTGGTTTTCGGCGGTATCCTATCACCTGATGGGGATACCCACGGCCTTTTTCACGCCGCTTTTCGTGATTGCGCGCGTGACGGGGTGGAGCGCCCACATCATCGAGCAACGGCAGGATGGAAAGATTATCCGGCCAAGCGCGAATTATACGGGGCCGGAACCGCGTGAATTTGTTTCAATCGAAAATCGTTGATATAATAATAAACCACAAAGTTCACAAAGAAGTCGCACGAAGGTCTCCAAGGCTTTATGGTAAATCATCTTTTAAGACTTGGTTATTCTTATGAATGAGAACAACTTATCCAATCAGATAATCGGTTTGGCTATTGAAGTACACAAAGCTTTGGGCCCAGGGTTATTGGAGAGTGCCTATAAAGAATGCTTGTATTACAAAACCCTCAAGGCGGGGTTATTTGTTGAGAAAGAAAAGCCTATGCCATTATTTTTCGAAGAAGTTAAGCTGGACTGTGGTTACCGGATTGATTTGCTAGTAGAAGGGAAACTAGTTGTTGAATTAAAGAGTGTCGAATTGCTCAGCGATATCCATTTGGCGCAGACACTCACCTATATGAAGCTAGGAAATTATAAATTGGGATTATTGATAAACTTTAACGTGTTCAGATTAAAAGATGGAGTGAGACGAGTAATCAATGGGGTACTTTAGCTGCGCCGATGATGCTTTGTGGCCTCCGTGAAAAATCTTAGTGTTTCTTTGTGGTAAAAAAATCATTTATGTCATCACATCTTTCAAACGACCGTCCAGAAACGGACAAGGTCATTACCGATATCGTAGATTATACGCTCGACTACAAAATCACCAGTGAGTTGGCCTTCGAAACGGCCCATCACTGCCTATTGGATACCTTGGGGTGCGGATTTGAAGCGCTCACTTATCCAGCATGCACCAAGTTGCTTGGACCCATCGTCAGCGGGACCATCGTGCCGCATGGCGCCAAGGTGCCGGGGACATCCTACCAGTTGGACCCTGTCCATGCTGCCTTCAATATCGGGGCGATGATCCGCTGGCTGGATTTTAACGACACGTGGTTGGCTGCGGAGTGGGGACACCCTTCCGACAACCTCGGCGGTATACTGGCCACCGCCGATTGGCTGTCGCGCACGGCCGTGGCCAATGGCAACGTGCCGCTGACGATGCATGACGTGTTGGATGCCATGATCCGGGCCCACGAGATACAAGGGGTCATGGCGTTGGAAAATTCGTTCAACAAAGTCGGCCTGGACCACGTGCTGTTGGTCAAGCTGGCCTCTACCGCCGTTGTGGGGAAATTGCTGGGACTCAGCCGGGATGAGTTGGCCAATGCCGTGTCGCTTGCCTTCGTCGATGGCCATTCGCTGCGTACTTATCGGCATGCGCCCAACACGGGCAGCCGGAAGTCCTGGGCTGCTGGCGATGCCACATCGCGTGCGGTACGGTTGGCGCTTATCGCAAAGGCGGGCGAAATGGGCTATCCCGCAGTGCTTACTGCCCAAACATGGGGGTTCTACGACGTGCTGTTCAAAGGCAAGCCCTTTGCATTCCAGCGGGAATATGGGTCATATGTCATGGAAAACGTCCTCTTCAAGCTATCGTTCCCCGCGGAGTTCCATGCACAGACCGCAGCGGAGGCGGCCATGACGCTTCACCATAGGCTCACGGAACTGGGCAGGACGGCAGCAGACATCGCGCATGTCCGCATACGCACGCACGAAGCGGCGATTCGTATCATCGACAAAAAAGGGCCGCTGCACAATCCGGCCGATCGCGACCATTGCCTCCAATACATGATTGCCGTTCCCCTGATTTTCGGCAGGCTGACCGCTGCGGACTATGAGGACCACGTGGCCGCCGATTCCCGCATCGATGCCCTGCGGACGAAGATGGAAACGATGGAAGACCCCCAATTCACCCGCGATTATCACGATCCGGAAAAGCGCTCCATTGCCAATGGGCTTACCGTGACATTGGCCGACGGAACGGTGCTTGACGAGGTGGTGGTGGAGTACCCCATTGGCCACAGGCGACGTAGGCAGGAAGGCATGCCGGTGTTGATCGAGAAGTACAAGACTAATCTCGCGCGCATCTTTTCGGCGAAGCAGCAACGTCAGCTTTTGGACGTGTCGCTGGATTTCAGTCGATTGGCTGCTATGCCGGTCAATGCGTTCGTGGATTTGATGGTGATGCCTTAAATCCTTATCTTTGCGCCGTAACGTGAAGATACTGGATTATGCCTATTACCGACAGCGATATCATCTACGAAGATAATCATTTGCTTGCCGTAAATAAGCGTGCGGGTTTCCTTGTCCAAGCCGACCCCGGCGGTGATGAGCCCTTGGAGGAAATGGTCAACAAATACCTGACCAAGAAGTACGAGAAACCCAACGGGGCCTTTGTTGGGGTGGTGCATCGCCTCGATCGGCCGGTGAGCGGCTTGATTCTTTTTGCCAAGACGAGCAAGGGCCTGGAGCGGATGCAGCAGCTTTTCAAAGACCGCGAAATCCATAAGACCTATTGGGCAGTGGTGCGTAATCCGCCGGAAGAACCGGAACGGAAGCTGGTCAACTGGCTTTCGCGCGACCGTACGCAGAATATTACCAAGGTGCACCAGGAGGCGGGAGAAGGAAGGGTTTACGCCGAGCTATCCTACAAGCTGCTGGGTGAGGTAGGCGGCTACTACCTACTTGAAGTATATCCGGTGACCGGCCGTACGCACCAGATCCGTGCGCAGTTGGCGTCGATTGGCTGCCCCATCGTAGGCGACCATAAGTACGGTTATCCCAGGGGAAGCCTTCGGCGATCCATTTGCCTTCATGCCAAAAAACTGTCTTTTATCCATCCCGTCAAGAAAGAGCCCATCGAACTTTACGCGCAGCTGCCGAAAGATGGCTTTTGGGATCGTTTCGAAGTATTCGATATCCGGTAGGGCAGGTATTGTGCGGGAATAGTTGTACATTTGTATCATGAATACGATCAAACGGTTTTGGGTTGCGGCAGCCATCGTGGCTGCATTGTCGGTTGCGCTACCCAGCGGGGTCCATGCACAGTGTGCGATGTGTTCCCTGACCGCTGAGAACGCCACGGAAAACGGCAACACGCAAGGGAAAGGGTTGAATAAGGGGATACTGTTCCTGTTGGCTATTCCCTACTTGGCTGCCGTGGGAGTAGGGGTGCTTTGGTATAAAAAGTACCGCGGAAAGAAGACCGTCGATGTGGACAACGACCCCATCGTGCTGAACTAGTCTCATCCATGGCGAATTCGCATACATCCAGAATAAAGGCTGTCGCAACCTCCAAATGCCCGAAATGCAGGGTGGGCGACATGTTTGTGGGAAGTGCCTATGGCATCAAGCGGCAACGGATGAATGAGGTATGCCCGCACTGCGGGTTCCGCTTTGAAATCGAACCCGGCTATTTCTATGCGGCAATGTACGTCAGCTATGGGCTTTCGGTGGCACAGGTGGTCCTGGCGGGTCTGCTTACTTATGAGATAACCCAAAGCGAATCCCCTTGGATGTACCTCGTTGTGCTACTGGCCACCATACTGGTTTTCGCGCCCTTTAATTTTCGTTATTCCAGGCTGATTCTCCTACATTACCTCACCCCCAAGGTCAAGTACGACCCCAAATATCAGGATCAGCTCGATGAAGAGGCGCGCTGAAAGGCATGATCAGCCGGATGTGCTCAGAACGGGCTGGTGATTTCCTTCAGGAAAGGCAGTTGCCTGTCTTTCTCGGAGATGATAAGCTCCGACTCGCCGAGCGGCCAGTCGATGCCGATATCGGGATCGTCCCACCGTACGCCCACTTCACCGCCTTTGTCATAAAACCCGGTTACTTTATAAGCGAACAACGTGTCGTCTTCCAACGCGAGGAATCCATGCAGGAAGCCGGGCGGTATCCAAAGGGATTTCCCGCCGTGCCCGTCGAGCGTGATGGAGAAGCTTTGCCCGTAGGTGCTGGAATTTTTCCGGATATCGACAGCCACGTCCAATACGCTGCCGCGTAATACACGGACCAGCTTGCCCTGGGCATTTTCCCCGGCTTGGGCATGCATGCCGCGCAACACACCCCGTCGAGAGCAGGAAAGGTTGTCCTGTACAAAGGCCGTTGTGATACCATGCGCCCGAAAAGGCTTTTCGTTGTATGTTTCAATGAAAAAACCGCGCTCGTCTTTCCATACCTGCGGCTCAACGATTATCAGGCCCGGTATGGGCGTGGGTATAAAGTTCATGTGCTATAGCTTATTGAGGTATTTCATCGTGCTGTCAAAGAACAGGACCTTGCCGGGATAGTCCCTGCCCACTGATTCCTGGAAAGCGGAGAGGCAACCTCGCTGGAATGCCTCGATCTGCGCCACATCATCGACGCGCAACTGGACGCAGTACGTGGTGCCGTCGTGCGGGGAGTCCATCATTTCCAGGAGAGCTATCGTTGGATCCCCGCGATAGCCAACCAACTGTGCCTCGATGCTTTGCTTGACGGCTTCCCGGACACCGTCCTCCGCGATGATGGTCACGTTATACAGATACATGGCGCGAAGATAGCGAATATCGCTAAAATTAACGACTACGTAGATGGGACTGCATTTGCTAAGGAGTAAAATGGAAGGTTTAAACCTTCGTTTTTTAGTACAATTGCCACTGGATTTGATAAGTGTAATTTGACGAGGAATCCCGATATTCAGGCGTGTAAAATTAAGGTTGCATACCGGGCTTTTACGGTAAATTTTTTCACCTTTGAAAGAAAGGCGAGGGATACAGCATATATGGTACGTAGCGTTGTGTATTGGTTGTCGGCGTTGGTTGTCTTAAGCCATTTCGGTGGCTGCGATGACCGGAAGCGACGTATGATACCGGTAGAGGATTTCTTCTCGGAACCCGAGAAAACCAACTTCAAGATATCGCCCAATGGGAAGCATATCGCTTACTTGGGGATGTATGAAGGGCAGAAGAATATCTATGTCATCCATCCGGACGATGGCGATTCGGAACGGCGGATTACCTCCGAAACGGAGTTGGGCATCCAGTCTTATTTCTGGGCCAACGATGATGAACTGATTTTTACCAAGGAGAAAAAGCACGATAGCCTCCAGGTGTTCGCGGTCAATCGCGAGACGTTGGCAGTACGGCACCTCATGACCCCCTCGACGGTCAAATTACGGTGGATATCGCCTTCCAAGGTGATAAACAATGGTTTCTTGATTTCGCTGAACGAGCGGGATTCGTCGGTGTTCGATGTTTACAGGCTTCGCACGGACGCTTGCAAGAAAGAGCTTGTAGCCCGGAACCCTGGCAACATCATCCGGTGGTTTGCCGATTTGGACGGTAAACTGCGGCTGGCACTGGCTAGCGACAGCGTGAAAGAAACCATGCTGTACCGGGACAGCGAGCAGGAAGTGTTCAGGCCGGTGATGAGCAACAGCTTTCGGAATTCCATCATGCCGCTGGGGTTTTCGGGCGAGAACAGGAGCCATATATTTGCGCTTTCCAATATCAACAGGGATAAATTGGCGTTGGTGGAAATCGATATGGAAAGCGGAAAGGAGGTCCGGATGATCTATAGCCATCCCGATGTCGATGTCGACCACGGCGGATACTCGAACGACCGTGGGGAGATGTCCTATGCGGCCTATGCAACCTGGAAGCAACAGCGCCACTTCCTGAACAAGCAAACCGAACAGGTATACGGGTCGATCGCCCAGAAACTGAATGGGTACGAAGTCAGTATCTTGGACCACGATACGGCGCGCAATAGGTTTATCGTGTACTCCTATACCGATAAAGACCCGGGTGCAATCTACTATTATGATATGGCGAAGGATAAACTCGTCAAACTGGTCGATAACCGCCCGGCATTGAACGACTGCAAGCTCGCCGAAATGAAGCCCATCGTTTACCGATCGAGGGATGGCCGTGAGATCCAGGGGTACCTGACCACCCCCCTGAAATCCAGGGGCAGGAAACCACCGGTAATCGTGTATCCGCACAATGGTCCAAGCGACAGGAACAGGTGGGGCTTCAATCCTGAAGTGCAATTTTTTGCGAACCGCGGTTTCGCGGTATTCCAGGTCAACTACCGGGGGTCCACGGGATACGGCAAGGAATTTTGGTCTGCGGGGTTCAAGGAATGGGGCGGAAAAATACAGGATGACATCACCGACGGCGTGCGCTGGCTTATCGATGAAGGGTTGGTCGACTCGTCGCGGATCGGTATCTATGGTGCCGGATTCGGTGGCTACTCCGCCTTGCACGGGGCTTGCTTCAACTCCGATCTCTATGCGTGTGCCGCCTCCTATTCGGGGTTCGCCAACCTGTTTACCTATCTCAGGGAAATCCCGCCGCATCTCAAACCTTACCTGCAGATGTACTATGAGATTATCGGCAACCCCGAAACAGAGCCGGAGCTGATCAAGGCGATGTCACCGGTGTTCCATGCTGACAACATCAAGATACCCGTTTTCATCGCGCAGGGAGGTAAAGACCGTTGGAGTGCCGTCAATGAAACCAATCAGCTCGTCCAGAAGCTCAAGAAACGGAAGATTCCCATCACCTACATCCTCCGGGAAGAGGAAGGGCGGTATTTCCGCAACGAAGAAAACCGGATCCGCTTTTACAGGGAATTGGGCGCATTTTTTGACAACTATTTAAAATGACGCACCAACGCAACACCTATCGCGTAAACTACCTGTTGGTTAGCGCTTTCATTGTCGTTGTGATTGCTTCTTTCGTACTAGCGACGTTTCTTGCCAGGGACTTAACCATTACCTACGTCGAAAATGAGTTTGCGTCAAGGAAAGTGGAGGTGCTGGAATACAATATCAACCCGTTCAACGATTTTTTCCACAACCGGATTCCGGAAATCTCCTTTTACCAAGGTTACTTGGATTCGGCGGGTGTGGCCGTTTATGCAGACAGTGTGCTTAAAACGTACCCGTTCGTGGAGCGAATCGTGTTTTACGACGTGTCCTTGAGCAATGACGAACGGATAGATTATGGTTTTTCAGCCAACGACCTGGTGGTATACCCCAAAGGGGTCTATCAATTCAGCGTCGGCGACAGTGACGGCGGTGGCCTGTCGCCTACAGCCAACCGGAAAGGGCATCTGCCCCTTTCGCTGTCCGACGACTTCAATAACATGGCGGTGAAATTCGCGGCTTTTATCGAACGGGTGGATACGGCAAAAGCCCTGCATGATGAGGACATCTTCAAGGTCTTCTACTCCGTCACTCCCGGAAAGATATCCTACATGAATATCCCCCGACGGGACGACCTCAAAACCTACAAGGAACTGATGTACGGGCAGTACACGCACGATGTCGTCTACGAACAGGATATCGTTACTTATTTTATCGACCCCAACAAGCTGTCGTTGACCAATACGATACCGGAATTGTATCAACATATCGAAATCCAGCCGTTGGTTTACGAGTCCATCGACACCGATCCAGATCTGTTTACCACGGAAACCCCTTTGCCAGGTGCGCTGGCGGACTACAAAATCTATTTCAGTTCAAGCCGTTCATTCCTGCGGTCAGAAATCAACCGGCGGTTTTTACCCGTGATGGCCGGCGTATGCACCATCTACCTGTTGCTGGCCGTAATCGCTTACCTGATTTACCGCAACCTGTACGTCAACAAGCGGATGTTCAAGCTGCAATATGATTTCATCAATAACCTGACCCATGAATTCAAGACGCCGGTCAGCGTAATCAAGATCGCAGGCAACAACATCTACAGCGCCAAGCAACTTTCCGACAAAGAGCGGATGCATTACGGCAGGATACTCGACGAGGAGGCGGACAAGCTGAACAACCTCATGAACACGCTGCTGTCCTTTACGCAGATCGAAAATAAATCGATAAAAATAAAACGGGAAGAGGTCAATTTGCACGAATTTTGCGATAAGGTGTTGGCGGCTTCCAAAATCAAGTATGGGGACCTGGATATCCGGTGCAGGGTAGCCGCGAAGCGGACGCTATATATCGATCCGGTCTTGTTGGGCAGTATCTTCCAAAACCTGATCGATAACGCATATAAGTATTCGAAACCCGACAACAAGGTGCTGGACATCCACGTGACGCAGACCAAGAAACAGGTGGCCATGAAATTTTCGGATAAAGGTATCGGCATTGCCAAAAAGGAATTGGGGCATATTTTCAAGAAGTTCTATCGGGTGCAAAACCAGTACAATCAACAGGGAAGTGTAGGGCTTGGACTTGCTTTCTGCAAAGAACTGGTTAACTTTATGGGCGGGGACATCACGGTGGAGAGCGAGTTGGGTAAGGGCACGACGTTCCGCATCGTGTTTCCAATGGATTAGTGATCATTGATTTATTTATCTTTATTGGCATCAATGCTGCCTTCGGCGGTTGCGATTTTAGACGAACGACTGACGATTTAGACTGATCGATTATGTATAAGAACACCAAAATAGCCATTATCGAAGACGATGAAAACCTGCGTTTTCTGGTGGCTCACCGACTGGAATCGGAAAGCTATCAGGTGGTGCAGACCGGGAATGGTGACGAAGCCGAAAAACTGATACTGGAACAGAAGCCGGATATCGTACTCCTCGACTGGATGCTGCCGGGCAAGCAGGGATCCGAGATCTGCACAAACTTGCGAAAAGAGGGGTTTACCAACCTCATCATCATGATGACCGCCAAGTCGCAGGATGTCGACAAAATCGACGCATACAGCTTCGGTGTCTCGGATTACATCACCAAACCGTTCAGCATGGATGTATTGGTAGCCATGATTGAAAACAAGATTAAGTATTTCGTCAACAGCCACGGAGCGGATTTGTATACCTTTGGAGATACGGAGCATCACCCAAACATCCATTCGCTGGTGCGCAATGGAAAGAAAATCGAGCTGACGATCCTGGAGAATCGCATACTGCTGTATTTCCTGCAGCACATCGGCCGGGTCATCAGCCGCGACGAACTCATGCAGGTGGTGTGGGGATACAGTTCCAACGTCAATACCCGGACATTGGACATGCATATCGTGCGCCTGCGTAAGAAAATCGAGATCAATCCGGACAAGCCGGCCTATCTCCAGACCGTCAGGGGGATGGGATACAAGTTTGTGGACAATCCCTGATTATTCACTTTCTTTTTTTGTTTAATTAAAAAACATTCCCTATCTTCGTAGAAATGAGCAAGGCCATACCATTGAGACGGTATGGTCTTGCTTCTTTTTTTGACTTGATTTTTTTATAATTATATGATTATGGCAGAAGTAACGTATTACAGCAAAGAGGGATTGGAAAGGCTCAAAGAAGAGTTGCAGTACCTCAAAACGGAAGGAAGGGCTAAAATTGCCAAGGCGATTGCCGAAGCACGAGACAAGGGTGATTTGTCCGAAAACGCAGAATACGATGCGGCAAAGGAAGCCCAAGGGTTGCATGAGGCTAAGATTGCCAAGCTTGAAGAAAGTCTGGCCAATGCCCGTGTGATTGATGAATCGACGTTGGATACGTCCAAGGTATTGGCCCTATCGATTGTCAAGCTTAAGAATGTGAAGAACGGGACGGTGATGACCTATCAGCTGGTGTCGGAGACCGAAGCGGACCTCAAAGCGGGCAAGATATCGGTCAAGTCGCCCATTGCGCAGGGTCTGCTGGGAAAATCGATCGGTGACAAGGCCCAGATACAGGTGCCCGCCGGTCAAGTGGAATTGGAAATCTTGGATATTTCCAGGTAACGGAAGTGACGGTTATGTGCGGGTTGCCATAACCGCACATCAACAACAATATATCGACGGCTGTTTATCAAGAACAGCCGTTTTTTTTTAAATTTGTCAAG
>Ga0207868_1001728_pt1 | contig 14586 bp, 9 predicted proteins | sample Passage237B_FD_187370 | JGI IMG/M metagenome (GOLD analysis project Ga0207868, IMG submission 187370) | Cellulose adapted compost microbial communities from Newby Island Compost Facility, Milpitas, CA, USA - Passage2 37B (SPAdes) (version 3) ... | reverse complement strand
GCGGCGTTATTCGATTCGGCAGAAGGCTGATTCAGAGCATTAGGCAGACTGCTATCGGCGGCCCGATTCACGACTTAAACCGCGTCACTGCTTATCGCCTAGCAGAGTGTTTGCTTCGTCTTCCATTCACTCCACGTGCCGAAGAAGGACGGGATGGGAGCGTCATCCAGGAGCGCGATGTATTCGAGCGAGTGACCGTCGGGATCTTCAAAATAAATCTGCGCGGAGGGCATCCAACCGATGACGGAAGGTTCGTCGGTTTCGCGGCCATGAAATCCTGTAGTGATGATGCCCAGTTTGTTCAGCCGTTTGATTTGGGAGAGTAGTTCATCAGGCGTAACAGCAATGGCGAAGTGGCTGCGGTAAGTGTCGCCGGCTTTCCAGCCAAACGGGGACCCGGGCGCCCACAGCCCGATCATGCCCGACTCGCGTGAGTCGATATAGAAAAACGCGACACCGCGCTCCGGTTGTTCAAAAGCCAGTTTTAGCTCCAGCACGTCACGATAAAATGCGACGCTCTTGGCTAGATCGCTAACGGGCAGATGAGTTTCGTAGAGATGCATCGGTATTGGTGAGGATAACACGTTGGATCAATTTAGCAGCGCTTGTGTTAATTTACGTGGTTGTCAGAAACGGCAAATGCAACTCCGCGGATTAATGTAGGTCCATCAAAGGCACATGCTGCGTTGGCTGAAAATTCTGCTGTGTGGATTTGCCGTGATGGCGCTGTTGCTGACCACCATGCCATGGTGGTTGGGCGTGGCGGCTCGTCCGGTGGCGGGAGCATTCGGCGTCACGTTTGCGCACTATGAGCGCGTGGGCTACACCCGGTTTCGGGTGATTGATTTGCGAGTTGCTCAACCCAGCGTGACTGTGACGGCTGGCACAGCGGAGGCGCCTACGCCGTTGGTGTGGGCATGGGGGATTTTGCAAAAAAACGAACCGTCGGTGCGGATCGAGAACTGGCGGGTGGAAACACGCCGACAGCCGAAAGCAGAGCCGTCCATGATCGACAGTCCGGTGGTGCTGCATGCGCAATTGCAGGAGATCGTGCAACAGGTGGCGCGCTGGGTGCCGCGGGCCGAACTACGTCACGGTGCGATTGTGTGGCCCGGCGATAGTTTGACCATCGCGCAAGCAGAGTGGCACCGCGGTGCGATTGATTCGCACGGCTTGAAATGGCGTGAACGCGAATGGGATGTCGCTGTTGGTCTAATGTCGCCGGATGAAATTCACGTGCGCGCCTCGGATGCAGCTTTAGGAGCGGCACTTGATGTGATGTGGCAGGGCACAGAGGTGAATGGCACGCTGCAGTGTTGGGAACAACCGGGAACCCTGCGCGCGACGTTTGCGCCGCATCGCTGGTGGCCGCAGGAACTCACGGCGAAATTTGAGAACTGGGATGTCGCGGCGGAGCATTTGCGCCTGAGCGCGCATTATACGCGAGTGCGCGGCGACGCGTTGCTGGAGTGGCGCGGGGATGGTTTTACGTTGCGCGGCACGGTGCAGGCGACGCCGCGGGAAAATGGCGAAGTGGTGCCGTTCGAGGCGCGCGTGTTGGCCCAGGGTGATTTGCAAGCGGTGGCGCTTGAGGAACTGCACGTTAACACGCCGTTTGCGACGGCTGATCTCAGCGCACCGGCTACGTTTACGTTTGATGGGCAGGCGCAAGGCTCGCCGGCGACACTCACGCTCAATGCGGATTTGGCGAAGCAACCGTGGTTGGATCTGGCGGGTAAAGTCACGGGCCGCGTGCAACTCGATACTGTGTCCACTGGCGCCAAGCTCGTGTTTCAACTGCAAGGCAGTGATGTGCGTCACGGTGATTACTTGATCCCGCGTGGCGCGCTGAACGGCGAGTTGCAGTGGCCGCGATTGGTTGTGTCGACGATGGAATTGGAGCTGGGCAGCAACGACCATATTTCTGCGCACGGTGCGGTCGATTGGCGGCAACGTGTGGTCGAAACCAGCGAGATCGAAGCCCGGCTAAGTCCGGAATCGATTCGTCGCTGGTTGCCGGAAAGCATCGCGTGGGTGCAGGCCGAAATCGGCGCGCAAGTGTCCGGATCGTTTGATGCGTTGGCCCATCAAGGTCGCGTGAATGTGCGCGAACTTCGTATCGGCGAGTTGCGTGAAATGGCAGCCGAGGCGCAGTGGCAAGGCGAAGCGCGTGCGGTGGATATTACCAATCTTACGCTGCTCAATGATCGCGTGCGTTTAGAAGCGGCGGCGCAGACCACTGCTTCTGGTCTCACGTTGACGAAAGCAAATCTGCAGCGCGCGGATGGGAAAGCACTCGTGCTCACGGCACCGGTGGAGATTGCGTGGGCGCCGACTTGGCGAATGGACGCGCTGGAATTTGCAGGCGAATCCAGTCGCATCGCGTTGAACGTCACGGCCAGTGAATCGCTCACCTTCACTGCGAGTGCAGAGGAAATCGATTCTGCTTGGGTTGATGCGTGGATGCCGCTTGCCGGGCCGGAATGGAAAATCCTGCAGTGGCGTGCCACCGGCACAGAGAAATCCGAAGTGCTGCACTTCTCCACCGACTTGGCGGGCGAGATTAATTTGTCGAATCAACGCGCGCGCCTGACGCTCAACGCAAGGAGCGACGATCGCGGCATCCAGTTGCGCGAATTAAACGTCGTTCAAGGTGAGCGCGTGCTGACGCAAGTCGCGGGCCGCTTGCCGGTGAGCTGGCGCGTGCGCCCGGACGCGCGCTGGCAAATCGAAGAAGACGGCAAACTGGAGCTCGCGCTCGACAGCGCGGCGGACTCGCCGTTGTGGGCGATGCTGGCGGCGCAAGCGGGCATCGAACTCGAAGAGGCCGTCGCGCACGCGAAGGTCGAAGGCACGTTGCGAAAACCGCACGGCGAATTGCGCGTGACGGTTGGTCATCTGCGAGTGCCGGCGCAAGCGCGTTGGAAGCTGCCGGATTTGGATCAGCTCGAGTTATTCGCTAACGCGGAGCGCGGCGTGATTACGGTGGAGTCGCTTTCCGGTAGTGTAGCCGGACAAACCGTGCGGGCGCATGGACGCTTGCCGATGGGTGAGGCGCGTTGGACGGCGTTGTGGCAGAAACCAGAGTCCTTCGATTGGAACACGGCGGAAGGCCGCGTCGAAATCGTGGATGCGGATCTCGCGCCGTTGGCGCGTCGCATCGAAGCGTTGCCGGTTTTGAAAGGACGACTGGCGGGAGAGGTGGATTTTCAAGACGGCAGAATCTCGGGCAACCTGCGGCTTATCGACGCGACATCGCGACCGCTCGGTGGTCTTGGTCTCGTGCAAGACATCAACGCGGATCTCGCATTGGAAAACCGTCGACTGGAAGTGCACGGGTTTACCGGTCATCTCGGCGGTGAGCGCGTTTCGTTGCAAGGTGCGGTGATCTGGCCGCAGGGCGAAGCGCAACCGCGATTGGATCTGGCGTTGCGCGGAAACAATCTGCCGCTGGTGCGCCAGACGGGATTGCTCATTCGCAGTGATTTGGATCTGACGGCAAAAACAGGCGACGACGCGATCACGCGACTGGCCGGAACGGTGAAAGTGCACGACAGTTTGATCTTGGCTGATCTTACATCGCTGCTGCCGACGGGCCGCCAAGGCGTCGCGCGACAAGCGCCCTATTTCGCCGTGGAAGCGGCTCCGTTTCGCGATTGGGAACTGGACGTAAACATCGATGGACCGGGCGGCGTGCGCATGCGCACCGCGGTGTTCAAGGGCACAGCCTCGCCGCAATTTCATCTCACCGGCACGCTGGGCGAGCCGCGTGCCATTGGTGAACTCACGGTGGAGGACGCCAAGGTGTTGTTTCCATTCGCGACGTTTACGGTGCAGCTCGGCGTGGTGCGGTTGCGCGCGTCGAATCCGCACGAGCCTGAGATCACGCTTAACGCGATTTCCTACCGGCACGATTACGAGTTGCGATTGTCGGTCACCGGAAAGCCAGAATCGCCCAGCGTGGTTTTCACTTCGAATCCCTCGCTCGATACGGCGCAGGTCATCTTGATGGTGATGACCGGCGAATCGCCCGCAGGCGACTCCGTGGCAACGACCGGCACGCAGCGCTTGACGCGCTTGGGCACTTATCTCGGCCGTGGTTTGTTCGGCGGACTCGATGGCGACGAAAGTCGTTTGGAAATCGTCTCAGGCGAGCGCACTTCGGAGCAGGGGCGCGAAACTTACCAAGTCGAATATCGTTTCAACGACCGTTGGCGGCTAACCGGCGAATACGACGAGTATGACGATTACAACGTGGGCCTGAAATGGCGCGTTTACACCCAGGAGAGCGAACCGCGTGAATAAAACCCCAAATTCATGGACCATTCTTTGGCGACTGGGAGGGACCGGCTCCGTCCGGTCCACGTTGCACTGGAGACATTCGATGCAGAATGGACGACACGGAGGTCGTCCCTCCCGCGCTGGAGAATGGGGGAGAGGATTTATCGCCAACGGCATCAGGCGCATTGCATTGTTACTTTGCTGGCTTGCCGGTGCGGCGTTGGTGGAAGCCGCGCCTGCGGCATTGGAAGTCAAAGGCATGGGGCTGCTCGGCAATCGCAACGCGCGGACCAATCTGAAATTGCTGATTGATCAAAACGAGACGGAGACGTTTTCACCCGGTGCGATCGAAGACGGGGCGTTGATTCTCCACAGTCAGTTGCAGAGCGATGGTTATCTGCGCGCTCAGGTCACGGTGCACTTGGTTTTGGATGACGGCATTCGGCTTACGTATCCGTTGGACGCGCAAATCAGCGAGCCGTTGCCGCGACCGCTGGCGATCAAATCGGTGGTGTTCGAAGTGGAGCGAGGGAGGCGGTTCTCCTTGGAGGAAGTTACGTTCAGTGGTTTGACCGCCGTGCCCGAAGATGAAGCGCGCCGCTTTTTCGTTGGCGAAACGATGCTCATTCCGCTGGCGAGCGAGCGGGTTTACGCGTCGGATCGCTTGCGTCGTTCAGTAGAAAATCTCGCGGAGCATTTGCGACAACAGGGTTTTGCGGAGGCGACAGTCGAAGTCGCTCAATTGACCGTGGACGATGAGACCGGCGTCGCGGCGGTGAAGATTGCGGTAAAGGAAGGTCCACTGTGGCGCGTGGAGAATTTGCAATTGGTCACAACGGATGGAAGCGAAGCGCCGGCGAATTTCGCGGAGCGTGCGGGTCAGCCGTGGAGTTCACTTTGGCGACAGGAACTACGGGCGGATATCCGACGCTGGTATTATCGCCGCGGTTTTCCGGATGTGCAGGTCACACTCGTGCCGGAGGCCGCGACGCCGATCGGAGGTTCGCGTCGCGTAGCGGTGACCGCGCGCATTGATCCTGGTCCGGCGGTCACGTTGGGCGAAATTCGTTTGGAGGGAAATCGCTACACGCGTTCCTCGATTCTGCGACGGTTGATCAACATTGAGCCAGGCGAGCTACTTAATCCCGTGCGGCTCGACAATGCGCAGGCGCGAATCGCGCGGCTGGGTGTATTCAACCACGTGCAGTTGCGCTACGAACCTGCCGACGGGCCGGTGCGCGATGCGGTTTATCAAATGCGCGAAGGTCGCCGGCAGGACGTGAATTTGCTGTTTGGTTACGGCAGCTATGAACAGCTCCGCGGCGGTGTGGAATGGCGTCACTACAATCTCTTCGGTCGCGCGCACACTTCCGATCTGAAGTTTGTGCAATCGCTCAAAAGCTCGCAGGCGGAATATCTCTACACCGTGCCAGAGTTGTTCGGCACGACGGTGGATGGCTCGACGCGATTGTTTGGGCTGCGCCGCGATGAGCTTTCGTTTCGCCGCGAAGAGGCTGGCGCCACGGTTTCGTTTTTGTGGCCGCTGCGCCGGCTGCGCAGCACGTTGACCACGGCCTACACCTACACGCATTTGCGCAACGAGAACAACGAGCTGGCGACGAATCTTACCGACAGCACGCAGACGGACGTCGCGGCGATGGAGTTCACGTTAGTGCGCGATCGGCGCGACAATCCGATTCGTCCGCAGCGCGGCTACAAACTCTACGGCAGGCTTGAGGAAGCGAGCACGTGGCTCGGCGGGCGGGTGGATTATCAGAAATACACGATCGATGCGTCGTATCACACGGCGTGGGGGCGCAGTCGGTGGATTCATCTCGGACTAACGCACGGCTTGATCACGACCTTTGGCGCGCCGGACGACAAAGAGCTGCCGGTGAACGTGCGGTTTTATCCCGGCGGCGACGGATCGATTCGCGGTTACACGCGGGGCGAGGCCGCGCCGCGCGCTGAGAACGGTCAATTCGTCGGCGCCAAGAGCCTCCTGCGCTTCAACGCTGAAGTGGAACAGGCGCTGACGAAGCAATGGTCGATGGTGTTGTTTTTCGACGCGGTGGGCACAGCGGTGAGCCTCGCCGATTATCCCTTCGCCGAGGATCTTTATTCGGCGGGACTCGGCCTGCGCTACAACACCGTGGTCGGACCATTGCGCGTGGAATATGGCCGCAACTTGAATCCGCGAACGGACGACCCTTCGGGCACGTGGCAATTCTCGATCGGATTTCCGTTTTAACGCGTGAATTTTGATACGCGTTTTCGACGGCGATTTTTTTAAGGCAGGATCAGCGATTCCGCCCTACAACTTACTTCGGCGGGGCGACGAGGCGCTCGGCGTTTTGCCAGTAAATCTTGTCGGTGATTTCCTGTGAGAGCGGCAGAGTTTGCAGGAACTTGTGCAGATCTTGCTCGTAGTAGTCGCGGCCGAAAAGCAGGCGGTCGGCGTAACGCGTCACGAACTTGAGCGCATGTTCCGGATCGCGGGCGAGGGCGGTGCGACCGGAGCCGGCGGAAAGATCGGCATACAGATTTTTGTAGGTATCGAACAAGCGATACAGTTTTCCGCCGGGCGTGACCGGACCGTTGGGATAGGTGTTGGAATCCTGATCGGCGTTGCCGCTGATTTCGCGCCAGAAGCCCGGGGCGTGTCCGATGAAGATCGTGTCGGGGCAGGCTTGCAGCGCGCGTTCGAGCGCATCGACGCGACCGCCATACCAGAGCGGTTGAAACACAGGCTTGCCGGTTTGCGGATCAGGCAGGTGTTGCACGTCGAGGTGCAGCACGACGGGCAGCTTGAGTTCGCCGGCTTTTTGGAAAATCGCGATCGAGCGCGGGTCGTCGAACGCCACGCGGAACTTCCATTCGCCGCACATGCGGATGCCGTGCATGTTGTAGGCGGATTCGAGAATCGCCGGAGCCTGCGCCCAAAGCGGATGCGGGCAAAAGCCGACGATGAAGCGATCGGGGTATTGGTGCTTCGTGTCCAGCAAATCGCTGAGCGGGATGCCCGGATGCGAGCCGTCCGGCGCGAAGTGCACGGGGTTGAGACAATGATTATATTCCGGCGCCTGATCAATGTGGCTCAACTGCCACGAGAGCAGCCACGCGTAACTGATGCCGTGCGCATCCATGTCGGCCACGAGTCCATGCTCGTCGCGTTGGTGCCAGCGCACGTGTTGGTGGGAGTCGACGATTTTAGCGGGAGTGGGCATGGGGAAGGGTAACAGTTATGGCGAGGGCTGGGCTTTACTCGTGAATCCAACCGCGGTCCACGGTGAGGCACTGGCCGGTGATGTCGCTGCTTTCATCACAGGCGAAAAAGGCATAGGAGGGTTCGATGGTCTCGGGCGTGAGACGGCCGGGCATGCTTTGTTTTTCCTCGTAGGTCTTGAGCACCTTTTGTTGGTCGCCGCCGAGACGCATTTCGCCTTCGGTGCGAATCGCGCCGAGGTGCAGGCAATTGACGCGAATACCGTATTTGCCGAGGTCGCGCGCGAGGCCGCGAGTGAGACCGACCACGCCACCCTTGGTCGCTTCGTAATGCGCGAGCTGCGGCAGACCGGCGCGGAAAGTGATGCTGCCGGTGTTGAGGATGACGCCTTGGCCTTGGCGCTTCATGTGCGGGATCACCGCTTCGCAACAGCGCCAGGTGCCGTCGAGATTGATGTCGTGCACGTTACGCCACTTATCGAACGTGAGTTCATCGGCAGGGCAGCGCGGATAAACGCCGGCGTTGTTCACGAGCACATCGATGCGGCCGAACTTTTTGATCACGGCGTCAACGGCGGCGTTAACCTGCTCGGTTTTGGTCACATCCATCGCCACGGCGAACGCGGGAGCGACGCGGGCGGCGAATTTATCCGGTTGCAGCAAACCGGCGGCGACGTGTGCGCCGCGTTTGAGGAATCCTTGGACGACGCCGTAGCCGATGCCTTCATCGGCGCCGGTGATTAGGCAGACTTTTCCGGTCAGATCGATTGCCATGGTGAGAGAAAATTGGGTTCCAAAGTGAGCGCGGATTTCACGCCGGGCGGTGGCGAAAGGCAATCGCGCAAAGTCGCGCGGCCTTACGGCTGCCGGCCGGTCTTGCCGAAGATGGGCTCCATGAGCCCCTTCAGGTAACCGATGGCGAAGATGTGGCCGGGGAGTCCGTAGCCTTCGCCGGCGCTGGATTCCATCGCAAGTCGAGGCACGTGATCGACGCGGATGAAACCAGTGTAGCCGATTTCTTTGTAAACCTTGAACAACGCGACCATGTCGTTGGGGCCGTTGTCAGGGAAGGTCTCGTGGAAGTTTTCCAACGTGCCGGCGACGTCGCGGAAATGCACGAAGTGAATGCGATCGGAGAAGTGGCGGATGGTTTTCGCGAGATCGACGCAAAGCTCGGCAAAGCAGCCCATGCACATCGTCATGCCGTTGACCGGGCTCGGATTGAGCGCGAAGAGGCGGTCGTAGTTTTCGACGCTGCGCATGATGCGCGAGAGGCCCCACATCGGTGAGAGCGGCGGATCGTCGGGGTGCATCGCGAGTTTCACGCCGGCTTCCTCGGCGACGGGCACGATGCGTTTGAGGAAATACTCGAGGTTGTCCCACATCTGCTCGTCGGTGGTGACGCCGTCCGCGGTGCGGCGGTCGTTGTCGAATTTCGCGAGTTCGAAGCTGCTGGTGTGCGCGCCGCCGCGTTCCTCGGTGGTGAACGATGTGCGCATGACCATCGCGTCCTTCGTGATCTGCGGCATGAAGTTGTAGCACAACGTATCGACGCCGAGTTTGCCGAGATGCGCGATGACGCGCTTGTAGTCCTCGATCTGCGCGTCGCGACCGGGCTTGCCCATGACGATGAGGTCCATCACCGGACCGTGCTCGACGACGGAGAGGCGCAGGCCGTTGCGCTCGGCGCTCTCCTTGGCGGCGGTGTAATCGGCCGGATCGCTCGACGTGCCGTAGTAGCAGTAATGTTCCACGCCGATTTGGGCGAGCGTGCGGAGATTGGCATCAATGGGGTTTTTAGCGACGGCGGCGATCTTCATGGAGAGATTCGACTGATGAACATGCACGATTGGCGCCGCAAGGGGAGTTTTTCCATTGTCATCGCGCGCCGGGACCATGATGGATGAAGGCCCGCGGCGCAGCCGCTAAACAATTTGCGATTCATGAGTTCCGAAACCACCACCCAAGTTGATTCCCTGAAAGTGCGCCGCTTTGCGTCGCTGGCCGATATGGCTACGGCTGCGGCCGCGGATGCCGCCGCCGTGTTGCGCGAGGCTGTGGCCAAGAAGGGTTCGGCCCGCGCCATCATCGCCACGGGCAATTCGCAGGACCTGTTTCTCGAAAAACTCACGCAGACGCCCGACGTGCCGTGGAACAAGGTCGCGCTGTTTCATATGGACGAATACCTCGGCATGCCGATGACGCATCCGGCCTCGTTCCGAAAATACCTCAAGGAGCGCGTGTTTGACCGGGTGAATCCCGCCGAGGCGCATTTTCTCGAAGGTGACGCGATGGAACCGCTCGACGCGATTCGCGCTTACACCGAGGCGCTGGCCGCCGCGCCGATTGACCTGTGCTGTCTCGGCATCGGTGAGAACGGCCACATCGCGTTCAACGATCCGCCGGTCGCCGATTTCGCCGACGCCGAGGCGATCAAGATCGTGAAGCTCGACGAAGGCTGCCGCAAACAGCAGGTCGGCGAGGGCCATTTCCCCAATCTCGACGCGGTGCCGATGTATGCGATCACGCTGACGATTCCGACGCTTTGCAAAGTCGGCCGCATGGTCGCGGTTGTGCCCGAGCGCCGCAAAGCGCAAGCGGTGAAAGATTCGCTCGAAGGCCCGATCGCGACGAGCTGCCCCGGCAGTTTCCTGCGTCGCCAACCGCACGCCGTGCTCTATCTCGACGCCGATTCGTCGTCGTTACTTAAGAGCAACTGAGCGCACATAAACGCGTCGCCTTCGTAATATGAAAACGATGATCGGCGCATACGGGCCTTGGGTGGAAAACTTGCTGCCCAAGGTGGCAGGTCGGCTGTCGCTGCAAAATTGTCCGCCGGCAGAACTTCCGGCGCGTCGTGCAGCGGCGCGTTCACGCGTGCACGAGCTGATCGCATCGCCGAATCTACCTGCGCCGCGAACGACGATGTTGCGCCAGTGGGAATACGATGGACTGGCGATCGAGGAAATCGCGTGGACGCAACCGGCTGGCGCGCCGACTCACGCGTTTGTGTTGAAGCCGGCGAACGCCCAAGGCCGTTTGCCGGGCGTGCTCGCGATGCACGATCACGCGGGCTTCAAGTTTTTCGGGAAAGAGAAAATCGCGCAAACGAGCGACGACGTGCATCCGCTCGTCGTGGAGCATCGAGCCGAAGCTTATGAAGGTCTGGCGTGGCCGAATGAGTTGGCGAAGCGCGGTTACGTCGTGATGGTGCCCGACGCATTCGCGTTTGGCAGTCGCCGCATGCGTTTGGCGCATCTTTCGGAGGATGTTCGCTGGGGTTTGAAAGACGATGCCGATGAATCACCGGCGGGTGTGGTGGCTTACAACGACTGGGCCGCGAAGCATGAACACATCATGGCGAAATCGCTGTTCAGTGCGGGCACGACTTGGCCCGGCGTATTTTTTGCGGAAGATCGCGTGGCACTGGATGTATTTTGCGCGCGTGACGATGTGGATGTGAATCGCATCGGCGTCGGCGGTTTGTCGGGCGGAGGTTTGCGCACGAATTTTCTATCAGGCCTCGACGACCGGGTGAAGTGCGCGGTGAGCGTCGGCATGATGACGACGTGGCGCGATCTGTTGCTGAGCAAATGTTTTATCCACACGTGGATGTGCTACGTGCCGCTGCTGCCGCCGGATCTGGATTTTTCCGAGATCATCGGCCTGCGCGCGCCGTTGCCGAGCTTGGTGCAGGTCACGCGGGATGATCCGTTGTTCTCCGTCGAGGGCATGGAGGCGGGATTGGAAAATTTGCGGCGCGTTTATGCCTGCGCCGGCGCGGAGGAGAAATTCCGTGGGTCGTGGTATCCGGGGCATCATCAATTCAACCGCGCGATGCAGGCCGAGGCGTTTGATTGGTTTGAGCGTTGGTTGGGCTGAATTCCGGATTCGCCCCAACCATGAACGCCCCGCCACTGCAGCCTCCGCCACATCAGCTCGAACACGACGGAGGCTCCGTGCCGTTTCCTTCGGCGATCAGTGTGCATGGAATCGCCGCGGACGATCCGGCCGAACGACGCACGCATGAAACGATGGCGGCGCTCGGCACGCGTTTGCCGGGCGTGCGTTTCGATCTCGATGGCGAAGCGCCGTATCGCATTACGTTTCGGTGCGACGAATCCGTGCAGCACGCGGAAGGCTACACGCTGAGCTCCGACGAGCACGGTATCACCGTGAGCGCGCGCACGGCGGCGGGACGATTCTACGGGGCGCAGACGGTGTATCAGTTGTTGGCGCATGCGTTTCATGGTCTGCGCTTCGGCCGATTTGAGCACGGCATGTCGGTTCAAGCGGCGGCAGCGCGGCGCGTGGTGCCGAAGTTGCGGATCGAGGACGCGCCGCGATTTGCAGTGCGAGGATTCTCGGTCGACTGCGGGCGAGCGCCTTATTCGCCGGCGTTATTGCGGCGGGTGATCCGTCTCATGGCGCATTTGAAACTGAATTTGCTGCACCTGCATCTGATCGACGACGAGCTGTGCGGATTTCGTTTCGCGAATCTGCCGCTGGGCACGGAGAATCCGCATGCGCTGACGGCTGCCGATCTGCGCGAACTGGTGGCTTATGCGCGCAGTTATCACGTGACGGTGATGCCTGAGATCGAGTCGTGGGGCCACGTGAACAGCATCGTGTATCATTATCCGCATTTGCGCGGCGGTGCAGGGGAGTATGGCGGTTCGTCGTTCGGCATCGGCGAGGCGACGTATGATTTAATCGATAAGATTCTCGATGAGATCGTGCCGTGTTTGGAAGATACCGCGGCGGTGCATCTGGGTTTGGACGAGGCGCGGTGGGCGGTGTTGCCGGGTGAGGAAGATCGCGGCCACACGCCGGAAAACATGGTTGGGCGGTTGCACGAGATTTTGATGCGCGCGGGCTCGCGGCATGCAAAGAATCTGACGATGCATGTGTGGGCGGATCATGGCGGTCGGCCGCTGCCGGCTGAATTGCGCGACCGCATCGTGGTGCAGCCGTGGGGCTATCACGCGCAGGGAATCCCGGCGATCGTTGATCAAGTGCGCCGGTATGGCGGCGACGACAAACCGCCGGTGATGTTCGGCGGCGGTGCGAGCTGGATTCGCTATCACGGGGATTTCGAGGCCACGCGAGTGTGGGCGCGCGAGGCAAATGCGCAGGCGAATGTGCTCGGCATCACGCCTTGTTTATGGGGCACCAACGATCTCGCCGGCCGGTTGATCACACTCTACGGCGGCGCGGGTTATGTTTGGAAACCTGATTTGTCCACCGATGCAGAAACGCCGGCTGCGGTTGAGTTGCGGCGCAACACACTGGATCAACAGATGCGGCAATGGCAGATCCTGTTCCCTGATGCGGATCACGGCGCGATCAACGACGACCGCGGGCCGGAAGTGGAATTAGGCCGATACGTTTGGGCGCCGCGTGCGGGCGAAGCGGTCGCGCCGACGGCAGAGTTTTTTCCAGATGAAACCTAAATCGACCTAGCGCGTGTGGTGCCGAATGCGGTGCAACGCGGCGGCTGTATCGAGTGACTTTTTCTTTGTTCATGAAATCACCGAATAGCACACCACACGTGACAATCGTTTTGCCTTATGCCGAAGCGGATCGGCAGACGCCTTACTGGGCGCGGGGTGAAAATGAAGTGGATTGGCTGCGTGGCGGGATGGAGGCGGATCGCTGCACCGTGGCTTTTGCGGCGATCGAGTTGCGTGATCATTTGGTGAGGACGGTGCCGACGCTCAAAGTTTCGTTTAGTGACACGATGCCGAAAGGCGATCCGGCCATCGTGGTGGGACCGGCGTCAACCATCGCAGCGCAGTTGAAATTGAAGATCGCCGGTGTGCCCAAGGATCCGCAGGGCTACGTGATTCGTTCTCTGCCGGGCAATCGCTTGGTGCTGTCGGGCGGTGGACGCGAAGGCACGCTTTACGCCGTTTATGTGTGGCTCGAAGAACTCGGCTGGCGTTGGCAGGAGCCAGGCGTGGCGGGCGAACTCGCACCGCAACCGCTGACTGAACTGCCGCTTTCGGGCTGGCGAAAATCATCGTCGCCGGCGTTTCAACTGTTTCGCGGGTTTCACGCGGAACCGAAGAGTCTCGAATCGGCCGATCTGTTTCGTTGGATGGCGCGCAACCGCCTCAACATGACCGCGTGGTTTCCGCAGACCGGCGCGTTGATGCGCAAGCTGGGGTTCAAGTTTATCTCCGGCGGTCATGTGTTGGAGACGATTCTCGATCCCGATCTGCCTCTGGCGAACGGCCGCACGTTGTTCGAGGAACACCCCGATTGGTTTGCCGAGGTGAATGGCAAGCGCGAGCGCTCGCAGGCTTATCGCTATCAATGCTGCGTGACGAATAGCGGCGCGATTCGCCATATCACCAGCGCCATCGTGGAGCATTTTCGTCAGGATTGGAGCGAGACCGATTGGCAGAATATCTGGATGTTCGATACGTGGTCCGGTTGGTGCCAGTGCCGGAAGTGTCAGGACTTGGGCAACGACTCGGATCGCTACTTGTATTTTCTGAGCAAGGTGCGCGCGGCGGTGGATCGCGCGGTGGCGACGGGCCGGTTCAAGCGCGATCCGGGTTTGGTGTTGGTGGCGTATGAAGGCACACCGTCCTTGGTTGGGCCGAGTCGGGGCATCCCCGAAAATTTGGCGACCGGCAAAGACTTCGTGCTGCACGCTCCGATCAATCGTTGCTACGCGCACACGCTGGATGATGCGAGCTGCGATGGGTTCAATCACCGCTACGCCAAGACACTCGGCGAATGGTGCCGTCACGCGAAGCAGATGCCGGTTGGCATGCTCGAATATTACAACGTGTCGAAATTCGAGGATCTGCCGCTGTTGTTTACCCGCACCATCGGCCACGACATTGCTTATTATCACCGACTTGGTGTGCGCGGCATGTCTTACATGCATGTGCCGGTGGGGCTCTGGGGGCCACGCGCGCTCACCCAAATTCTGTATGCGCGACTCGCGTGGGATCCGAAAGCCGACGTGTCCGCGCTGATGGCGGACTATTTTGAGCGTCGCTACGAAAATGCCGCCGGCCTCATGCACACGTTCTACGACGAACTTGAAACCGCCTACGCCAACGT
>Ga0207868_1001726_pt1 | contig 14611 bp, 11 predicted proteins | sample Passage237B_FD_187370 | JGI IMG/M metagenome (GOLD analysis project Ga0207868, IMG submission 187370) | Cellulose adapted compost microbial communities from Newby Island Compost Facility, Milpitas, CA, USA - Passage2 37B (SPAdes) (version 3) ... | reverse complement strand
ATGAATACTTTCTTGAAACCAACCAGTTCGGGATTTTCCGGCTCTTCATTCTCCTCTTCCTCGTCGTCTGCCATAGGCGTGCCGTCCACGACAAACAGACGTATGTTCATGCCTACCTGAGGAGCAGCCAGTCCGACGCCCGAGGCATTATACATGGTCTCGAACATGTTCTCGGCAATCGTTTTCAGGTCAAGCTCATCTTTCTCTACAGGACGTGTGACTTTTCTAAGAATGGGGTCACCGTAAGCTATAATGGGGTAAATCATTCGTTGTACTGGATAATGTCAGAGTGCAAATTTCGGTATTATGTTTCAAACAACCGTATGAAATTCAGGGGGATTAATGGAAATTGTTGGGTAAGAAGAGACCAGCGCCTGGATGTCCTGCTTGAAGGAAAAAGCTGTGTGAAGGCTTTAAAGATGGTTTTTTCCTGATATTATGGCCTTTACAAATAAAAATACAGTATATCAGGAATAGAAGTAAAGCATTTTATTCTTTTTCGTTTAATCCCTTAATTTTTGAATACTCCATACGATGAAAAATTATCCCATCTGGTTGTTAGCCCTCTGCCTGTTCGTTTCTGCCAACCCCGCCGCAGCACAGAAAAACTGGGTTTCGCTCTTTGATGGCAAGACCCTGAACGGCTGGAAAGTCGGTGAAAATGCTCACACTTTCTCCATCGAGGATGGTGCGATCAAGGTAGCCGGACCCAAAGCGCATCTGTACTATATGGGCGAAGTGAATAACCATGAATTCAAGAATTTCGAACTGAAAGCTACTGTAAAAACCACCAAGGGTTCGAATTCCGGTCTTTATTTTCACACCCAGTATCAGGAAAAGGGATGGCCTATTCACGGCTATGAGGTCCAAATCAACAATACGCACGGAGATTACATCAAAACCGGTAGTCTGTACGAGGTGGTGGATGTACGCGAAGTTTATGTAAACGACGATGAATGGTTTACCATGCATATTATCGTGAAGGGAAATCACGTTATAGTAAAGATTAACGATATAGTAGTGGTCGATTACACACAGCCGGCCAAACCTCTGAGGGTAACGGACGAGAGACAAACGAGGGTCATCAAACCGGGAACATTCGCCATACAGGGCCACGATCCCAAAAGCGTCGTTTACATCAAGGATATCCAGGTCAAAGTGCTGAAAGACTGACAGGAGCGGTACAGGTGCCGCCCGGGGGCCCGTCAGCTGACGGGATAATTTGCTGTTACTATGAATTCGTTTCATTGATCTGCCACGCAGCGTTTTTGCTGTGATCAGGGAGGTGTTGTAGTCCTGAAGCAGGTTTGCATTACGTACTTAACCCCATGAAATGGAAAATAAAAATGTCGTCATCACCGGGCCTGCGTCGGGAGTGGGGAAGGTGCTGATTACGACACTCGTCAAAAAAGGATACAAACTGATATTATTAACACCTTGGAAAAATGATGTTGGAAAGCTGGTTTCCGGGGTCAAAGGGGAGCACCATGTCGACGTAGTGGAGGCGGATCTGTCGAACCTTGCATCGGTCCGGGATGCAGTCGCGGATCTGAAACACCGGTATGACCGGATCGATCTGCTGGTCAACAACAGCGAAGCCCTGGTGGAGGAAAAGCAGTTTTCGGTCAATAATATTGAACGGATGTTTGCCAACAATTACCTCGGACACTTTCTCCTGACCACCGAGCTCCTTGGCCTGTTGCAGGCAGCCGGCAATGCCCGGGTCATTCATGTGTCGTCCGAGGCACACAGGTTTGCCCGTTTCGAGGTTAACCGCCTGGTTAACCCTTCACCTTACATCCATTTCATTGTGTATGCCAATTCGAAGCTGGCCAATATTCTCTTTTCCATTGAATTTTCGGCAAGGTATGCGCGCTTCGGGATCACTTCCAATGCCTTTCACCCGGGTGAAATTTCCAGCGGATTCGGCGGCGTGTCCAAAAGTCTGGTCAAATGGTATGTCAATCAGGGCAATCCCATCTTCAAAAATGTCGAAAGAGGGGCACAGACGGCCATTTTCCTGGCGACTTCTCCCGAAATGGAGGGGAAAACCGGGGGGTATTATGAAGACCTGCAGTTGGTGACTCCCTCTCTTGCCGCCCGGAACAAGGAGTTCGCTCTCCAGCTCTGGGACCTCAGCGACCGCCTGGTGAAGGAATTCCGGACCTGACTTACTGATCTTTTTCCTGCGAGAACGGATAGCGGGTCAGCGTAGCGTTGGCCATCGCATCCTTATGATACCTGCCCAGGCAGGCTGACTGAAAGGTTTGGTCAAAATAGGGATCCGACTCCCGGATTTCCCGGGGGTACGCTTCTCCGGCCCTGAAGAAAAATACAGTGGTAGTACCGTATTTGGTATAGGGCATCATTTCACCGTACTGACGCATTTCCTCCCACAGGGTGTCTTCGACCGTCACGGCAAAGATGCGTACGACCGGTCCCGTATTGTTCGGGTTGCGGTACATGGCTACTTCCGTGAAATTGCCCGACAGCGTGTTCGGATTGGGCTGAGACAGGGAATCGAACAAAAAGTAGAGGCCGGTAATTACACAGAGGCCGATGATGATGGTTCGGAGACGCATAGGCTGATTCGTAAACCTGAATAACATTTCACCGGCCTCTATTGTTCACCGGAGACCTACAGTTTCATCGTGAGGGAAATCCGGTTCCGTTGGGCATCGACGCCGGTTACCTTTACCCGGACCACCTGTCCCAGCTTAACCACTTCGTTCGGATCTTTCACAAACTTGTCGGCCATCTGGGAAACGTGCACCAGGCCGTCCTGCTTGACGCCTATATCAACAAACGCCCCGAAGGCCGTAATGTTGGTGACAATGCCCTGCAGGACCATATCCTCCTTCAGATCCTGGATACTGCGGATTTTTTCGTCGAAAGCAAACTGCTGCATGGGCTCTCTTGGATCACGCGAGGGTTTCTCGAGTTCCTTCAGGATATCCTGGAGCGTGGGCAGGCCCGTTTTGTCCGTAATGTAGCGTTTAAGGTCGATCCTTTTCCGCGCTTCGGGACTGGCGATCAGCTCGCGGATGGTAGTTCCATAGTCGGCAGCCATTTTTTCAACGATGCCGTAGCTTTCGGGGTGTACGGCGCTGTTGTCGAGCGGGTTTTCCGCATTTTCGATCCGGAGGAATCCCGCTGCCTGTTCGAATGCCTTTTGCCCCAGCCGCGGCACTTTGAGTAGTTCGGCCCTGGAGCGGAAACTGCCGTTCTGCGCGCGGTAGTTGACAATGTTCTGGGCCAGGGAAGGACCGAGTCCGGAAATATAACGCAGCAGGTGTTTGCTGGCGGTATTGAGATTTACCCCGACCTGGTTGACGCACGATTCCACCGTGGTATCGAGGGCCGCCTTCAGTGCCGTCTGGTCGACATCGTGCTGGTACTGTCCGACGCCAATGGATTTGGGATCGATTTTTACCAGTTCCGCCAGCGGATCCATCAGTCTTCGGCCGATGGATACGGCACCGCGAACGGTAATGTCCTTATTGGGGAATTCTTCCCGGGCGACTTCGGAAGCCGAATAAATAGAGGCGCCCTGTTCACTGACGAGAAAGACGCTGATCTGGTTTTGAAGCTCAAGTTCCTTCAGGGTTTTTCTTACGAAATCTTCCGTTTCCCGGCCGGCCGTTCCGTTACCCACCGCCACGGCTTCAATCCGGTAACGGCTGAAAAGGGACCGGAGCTCGGCTCTCGTAGCGTCGGGTTTGTCGAATGGATAGATCACCGTGTCGTACACCAGATTACCCTGTTCGTCGAGGACCACGGTTTTGCAGCCTGTGCGGTATCCCGGGTCGATGGCCAGTACGCGTTTTTGCCCCAGCGGCGCAGCAATCAGCAGCTGGCGCAAGTTGTCGGCGAATACCCGTATCGCATAGGCGTCGGCCTTTTCTTTCGAGAGATTGGCAAACTCGGTTTCTATCGAAGGTTTTAACAGGCGTTTATAGCTGTCGGCTACGGCCAGTTCGATCTGTTCGGCCGAAGCTCGGGTGCCTTTTACAAAAAGTCTGCCCAAGGAATCCACGGCTCTGTCTTCGTCGGGAGAGATGTCCACCGTCAGGAAGCCTTCCTCTTCTCCCCGGCGGATCGCCAGCAGTCGGTGGGAAGGGATGCGGTTCAGGGATTCTGAAAAGTCAAAGTAGTCCCGGTATTTGTCGGCTTCTGCTTCTTTTTTCTTTTTGACTTTGGAAGTAATGAGGGCACTTCTTTCGAAGGCATTTCGGACGCGGTTACGCGCCTCCACATTTTCGCTGATCCACTCCGCCATAATGTCCCGGGCGCCCTGCAGCGCTTCCTCCACGCTTTTTACCTGATCGTTGAGGAAGGACAGGGCCCTGCGTTCGGGATCCTGTTCACGTCCGTTGAATATCAGTTCAGCCAGGGGCTGCAGGCCCTTTTCGATGGCCATACTGGCGCGGGTTTTCCGCTTGGGCCGGTAGGGGAGATACAGGTCTTCCAGTTCCGTCAGCGAATAGGTATTTTCTATTTTCGCCTGCAGCTCCGGCGTCAGTTTTTCCTGCTCCCCGATGCTTTTCAGGATTGCCTCCTTTCTTTTGGCGACTTCAAGCTGTTTTTCGTAGGCTTCTCTTATTGTGTTGATATCTACCTCATTCATTTCGCCGGTTGCTTCCTTTCGGTAGCGGGCGATGAAAGGAACCGTACATCCTTCCTCCAGTAGTTTGACAACGTTTCTTACCCTGTTTTCTGAAATAGCGGTTTGTTGGGCGATGTAACTGAAAAGCATAAAAAAATCTGCGGAATGGTAAAATGCGCTGCAAGATAATGCATTGGACAAATGAATCCGCCAGTCAGGATCAATGGGGCTTCGATTTTCGTGCAGCGCGGAGGTTGAGAACTTCGACCAATACCGAGAAAGCCATGGCAAAATAAATGTATCCCTTGGGGATGCTCTGTTCGAAGGCCTCAGCCGTCAGGGAAACCCCGATCAGAAGGAGGAAAGCCAGGGCCAGCATTTTAACCGACGGATGGCGGTTAACAAAATCACTAATGGAAGCGGCGGACAGCATCATCACGATCACGGCAATAATGATGGCGGCAACCATGACTCCGATTTCGTCGACCATTCCCACCGCCGTGATCACGGAGTCGAGGGAAAAGACGATATCGAGGACGATGATCTGGAAGATAACGTTGGCGAAGGAAACACGGTTCCTGCTGATTTCCTGACCGTCATCCTTCCCCTCCAGACGGTGGTGAATTTCGGTTGTGCTTTTATAAATCAGGAATAAGCCCCCCAGCAACAGAATGAGATCGCGGCCGGACAGCGTAAGGTAATGCTGCCAGTTGGGATGAGAAACTCCGAAGATGGGGGAGAGGTCGATGAACGGTGCTGTGAGCGACATCACCCATTTGATGGAGAGCAGCAGGGCTATACGGGTTATAAGGGCGAGCAGCAGGCCGAGCCGGCGGGCCTTTGCCTGCTGTCCCTCCGGCAGCCGGTTACTCAGGATGGATATGAAAACGATGTTGTCGATCCCCAGTACGATTTCGAGTACGGTCAGGGTGAGCAGGGAAATCCAGATTTCAGGGTTCAGCAGCCAGTCCATGGGTTGGTCATTTTTGCGTAAAATAGATAAAACCAGCCAAATGCTCAAGTTTCCTGTAAATCAGTAAAACGGGTTTGCTTTTTTCGAGTAGTAGTAAAGTTTGACCGGATCCGGACTGTTTCCCTTTTCGCTGATCGTGAAAAAACCTGCACTGTATTTGTCGAAGGCTATGGCTTCCCCCTGGGGTTCTACCACATAGGTCGGGGACAGGTCATGTGGACGGCTGAGCGCGCTGACAATCGTTTCATTCTCCCTTAACCTCCAGTAATAAACGCTGACATAATTTTTGAGAAGGATCTCCTTCCCGTCCCTTGAAATGTCACCGGAGGTAAGCAGTCCATAGGGGATTTTTCTGACAAACTCAGCCGTCGTCACACCGGAGGTGTTTTGGGGATAGGGCAGGCGGAAGAGATTGGCTTCGTTGAAATGCCGTTTGGTCAGCAGGTACAGATCGCGGGTTTTGGGGTCCAGCAGGAGGGTTTCCACGTCGAAACTTTGTCCGTCAGGGTAGTTGAAGTGTATCGTGTCAAAATGTTCTATCCTCTCCTGACCTTCCGTCGGTTCAGGGAACCGGTAGATGAAATAGTCCTTTTTGATTTCAGCATTATCGCCCGTTTCAGCGATATACAGATAGTTGACGTTGTCTTCGGGGCCAGGGCCGGAAGTCATATCTTCCCAGTCGATCGATTCTCCCGCAAACGTTACTGTTTTCAGCAGGGTTCCGTCGTACCCCAGCAGAAACAGCTGGGGGTCGTGATCGTTGTGTACCCAGACCGCGTCGCTGAAATTCATGGCATCGGCCATTCCTGAGGCCCCATGCAGCAGGTTGGTCGCCAGCAGGTGGACGGCAGGGGAGTCAACGAATTCCGGTAGTGGTATTTCCTCGGGGGCCGGATCCTTCCGCTGACAGCCGATCGTCACTCCTATAGCCAGAAGGATCAGGAGCTTTCCGATGATATGGGGAGCGCTGTTTCTCATGAAAGTTTGTTGAACAAAGATATCAAACAAACGAAAGATGTTTGTGAAAAGTGTAAAAGATCTACTTTCCGGTCTTCCGGTAGGCATAATAGAACACCTGTGGCAGGACCGTCAGTGACAGCAGCATGCAGATGATCAGCCCGCCTACAATCATGATGGCCAGGGGTTTCTGGATTTCCGATCCCATGCCGGTTGATAGTGCGGCGGGCAGCAGCCCCATCGACCCCATCAGTGCAATCATCAGAATAGGCCTGATGCGTCCGTACACCCCGTTGGCGATGGCTTCCCCGAGCGGCTGCCTGCGCGCGTTTTCCTTCATGACCGCGATGAGGATGATACTGTTGATGGTATTCACACCGAAGAGGATGATGAAGGCGATGCCTGCCGATATGCCAAAGGTCGTCTGGGTGATCCAGAGGGAAATAAAACCTCCTATGAAGGCAAAGGGAATGGTACTGGCGGCGATCAGGGTGTCCTTGAGGTTACCGAAGTTGAAATAGAGCAGGAACAGGATAAGCACCAGCACGGCAGGTACGATGACCGCCAGCTGACCGGTAGCGCGTTCCTTGCTTTCGAACTCACCGGCCCAGACGATACGGTTGGAAGCGGGAAGCGTGACTTTCTGACGGACCCGCTCCTTAGCCTCAGCCACCGTACTGCCCAGGTCCCTGCCCTCCACACTGAATCCGACGGCAATGTAGCGGCTGTTGCCCTCCCGGTAAATGAAGGTTGGGCCGGTCAGATAGCCTATGGTGGAAAGCTCGCGCAGGGGGACCTTTTTGCCGCTTTTCGAAGGAATCAGGATCTCCCCGATCTGTTCGTCGGTATTCCGGTACTCTTCCATAAACCGGAGCCTTACATCGAAAACCCGTTCATTGTCGTAAAATTTGGTTGCAGCCCTTCCGCCAATCGCCATTTCGATTACCGCCTGGGCGTCGGCGATATCGACCCCATACCGCGCGAGGCGGTGGTCATGCAGCTGAATGCGGAGCTCGGGAAGACCCAGGTTCCGGTACACGTTCAGATCCTTTATTCCCGGCACGTCACGGATGGCGGCGGCCACCTGATCCGCCAGGCTTTCCAGCTGGAATAGGTTCTCCCCAAAGATTTTGATGACCAGCGAGCTCTTTACCCCGGCGACATATTCTTCCACGTTGTCCTGGATGGGCTGGCTGAACCCGAAGACGATGCCGGGGTAGGACTGCAGTTTGCTCCGCATTTCCTCGATCAGTTCGTCTTTCGAGATGGGGCGTTTCCATTCCTTTTCCGGATACAGCTGGATATGGAACTCGATGTTGAAAAAGCCGGTGGGGTCGCTGCCCTCGTTAGGTCTTCCGACCTGGTTCAGCACAAATTTGACCTCTTCGAACTCCCTGAGCGCCGTTTTCATTTCCCGGGCGAGGCGGGTAGATTCCTCGAGGTTGATGCTATTGGGCAGGGTAGCCCGCACATAAATGGCTCCTTCATTGAGTTTGGGGATGAATTCCGTTCCATGGTTCAGGAAGCCGGCTACGGATAGGCCGAGCAGCAGTACGAATCCGGCGATGGTAAGCTTTTTCCTATGGTTGCTCCACAGGTAAAGCCGGAAAAGGATCTTTTTCAGGAACCGTGAAACGAAGTTTTCTTTCTCGGTAATGTTACGGGTCAGCAGGACCTTACACATGGCCGGTACGTAGGTGATACTCAGGAGTAGTGAACCCAGCAGTGCGTAGCCGAGGGTGTAGGCCAACGGTGTAAACATTTTACCTTCGACTTTCTGAAACAGAAAGATAGGCAGGAGCGCCACAATAAGAATGATCTGCGCAAAGACAATGTAGGTGGCCACGCTGCCGGCACTTTTGCGGATTAGTCCCAGTTTGCTCATCCGGTTGAACCGCTCCATCCCCAGCTGGTGGGCCCTTCGCTCCATGGCCACGAAAACGGTTTCGACAATGACCAGGGTTCCTTCGAGCAGCAGGCCGAAGTCGATAGCTCCCATCGAAATCAGGTTGGCCGGCAGTCCCTGAATGCGCAGCATGATGATGGCAAACAGAAAGGAGAGGGGAATGACCGATGCTACGATGACGGTTGTCCGCCAGTTATACAGAAAAATGAAGACGATGAGTGATACGAGGATGATCCCCTCGGTCAGGTTTCGCGTAACTGTACGGACGGTCGTGTTTACGAGTTCGGTGCGATCCACGAAGGGCTCAATTTTCACGTCGCTCGGGAGGGTGTGCTGGTTCAGTTCTTCGATTTTGTCCTTGAGCCGCGCGATGACCTCCCCTGGATTTTCACCCCGCAGCATCATGACGATGCCCTGCACCAGATCGTCCTCGTCCTGGAGTCCGACCTGTCCCTGGCGGGGTTTGGAGGACACCACTACCTGTGCCACATGGCGGACGAGGATCGGGGTGGTTCCGCGGACTTCAATCAGGATATTTTCAATGTCTTCAATGCTTTCGAGGAGGCCAACACCCCGCACCACATAGGCCTGGTCACCCTTTTCTATGACATCACCGCCTACGTTCAGGTTACTTTTTTCGACGGCCTCGAATACATCGAGGGGAGACAGGTCGTAATTAGCCAGCTCAGTAGGGTTGATCCGGATTTCATAGATTTTCTCTTCGCCCCCAAAACTGACGACATCCGACACGCCCGGCACGGCCAGCAGCTCTCTTTCGATTACCCAGTCGTGGATGGCCGACAGTTCAGCTACCGGTCTTTTGCTCCTCAGGACGTAGCGGAAAATCTCGCCGGTGGCCCCGTAGGGCGCTTCGATGCGGCCATCCGCGCCGTCGGGCAGGTCGACCGACTGCAGGCGGTTCGAGGCGTACTGCTGGGCATAAAAGTCGTCGACTTCGTCGTCAAACAGGACTGTCACCACCGATAGTCCAAACAGGGAAATCGAACGCACCACCGTTTTTCGGGGAATGGTGTTCATTTCCTTCATGACCGGCAGGGTGACAAATTTTTCCACTTCTTCGGCGCTGCGTCCCGGCCATTGGACGATGATTCTGGCCCGGGTGTTGGTCACGTCGGGGAAAGCTTCAATCGGCGTCTTCAGATAGCAGATGACCCCGGCGATGGCCAGCAGGGCGGTGAGGAAGAAAACGATGATATGGTTCCGAAGGGCGAAGGCGACCACCCCTTGCACGAGCTTCTGCATCAGTATCGGAAATTCTTAAGTTGTTCGAAAATCAGCAGCTGGTTTTTCGAGATGACGGTATCGGTGCTGTCGAGACCTGCGGCGAGGTAGGTGGTTTCGCGGTTTTGGGCGAGCACATCCACTTTCTGAATGTGCAGGTCACAGTCGTCCCGGTGGACGATCACGTAGTTCTGGTTGTCGTCGAATACCAGTGCCCGGGTGGGCAGGCTGAGGGCGGTCTGCCCCAGGGGTTTGTGGGCGCGGATATCGACGTGCATGCCGGGTTTGAGCTTTGCCTCCCGGTTATCGAGTTCAATCCTGGCTTTGAGCACCTTTTCGTCCTGGTCCATTACCGACGGTATCGTGCTGATTTTCCCCTTGAAAATTTCGTCGCGGTAGGAGAGGGTGGAGATGTCGACGTCCATGCCTTCCCGGATCTCCCGTACGTTGGTGGCATAGACGTTGGCCAGTACCCAAACCCGGCTGAGGTCAGAAATGGTGAAAAGAGCCCCGCTTTCGGGCGAGATCTGACTGCCCGCGGTCACGTTTTTCTGCGTGATGATTCCCGACGCCGGAGCCTTGATCCGGAACACCCCCTCCGATACGCTGGCGCTGTAAAGTTCGAGGTATTCCGAAACGCGTGCCAGCTCAGCCCGGATCACCTCCACTTCACTTTGGGCTTCCAGCAGCTCTTTCCGGGAGGAGATGCCCTGGGCGTACATCGACTTCACCGATTCGAGCCGGGCTTCGGCTACGGCTTTTTTCGAGTTGAGTCCGGCCATTTCCGAGGTCAGTACACTCAGCTCGGTACTTCGCAGTTCGGCCAGTACCTGTCCCTTGCGGACATAGTCGCCGATGGAAAAACTGGTGCTGGTTACCACGCCGCTCACCAGACTGACAAACGACACCACCTTGTCGGGAACGGCCTCTACGGAGCCCGTTAGATGGATGGTTTCGGCCACTTCCTGCCTGGTGGGGCGGATCATTTCCACCCGGTCCCGGAAGGCAGAGTCGAGGCAATAGGTTCCTGTATTGGCCGAATGTTCGGCAGCCTGACGCTCACAGGCAGCCAGGGCGAGGGCGAGCCCCGCGTATGCTAAAGCGTTTCTCATATGCTTTTGATTTCGCAGAAAGATTTACCGGCAGGCTAGAACAGATCGCTCCCTGCCGCATGATTCAGTTCTTCCATCCTGTCGTTAAGCGATTTCTGTGCTTCGAGGATGATGGTTTTGTTTTTCAGATAGGCCTCCGTAAAGTCGAGGAATTCGAGGAGGCTGACATTACGGTCGAGGAAGTTTTGTGTATAGGCCTGTCTGAGCTGGTCGAGGGACCCTTCGTAGTCCTGTTCCATGTCCCGGTAGAACCGCAGGGCATCCTCCAGGTTCCGGAAAGCCCTTACTGCGTCATTTTCTATGCTCTGGGTTTGCTGCTCCACCAGGTTCTTCGCCTGCCGGGCCTCGAGTTCGGCATGTCTGATCTGTCCCTGATTGCGGTCAAAGAGGGGGAGATCCAGAGAGGCTCCTATGCCAAAGAAGTTTAGCATGGCGTTTCCATTCCGGTCATAGGCACCTTTGATGGTAATGTCGGGGGTTCTTCTGGCTTTTTCATACTCCCATAGCCGCTGGGCGATGCGTTCCTCCAGCAGGGCCAGGTCGAGATCGGGACGATTCTGACGGGCCGTTTCCAGCACCTGCGGGAGCGTGGGCAACGCTGAGGGCATGTTCCGGGGAAAGGGATCCGTAATGGTGAGGTAAGACTCTGCGGGGAGTCTCATCAGGACTTTCAGCGCCTGCTGGGTCTCCACGTTTTCCCGTCGGAGCTCGGTCATCGTTTGGGCCAGTTCGAGCTCCAGTGCCCGGAGGCGGATCAGCTCACTTCGCGGAATATGGCCTTCCCGGACCTGCTGCTCATACACCGACACCAGCCGGCTGACACCTTCCCGCTGGCTGCGGTATAGACTGTCGACCGACTGCAGGTATTGCAGATGGGTGAGGGCTGTCCGGAAATCGAGCTTCAGGTTCCGCAGCAGTTCCGCGAAATAGACACCCGCTTTCTCAGCTTTTACCTTTTCCAGTTCGACCAACCGGCTTCGCTTGCGGGCCGTCAGAATCAGTTGTTCGAGTTCCATCCCGAATTGCTGGTTCCGGCCAAACCGCCCAAACAGTGGAGGTACGACTTCCTCCCCACCGGTCTGGCGATCGCTCGCCCAGAGGTTTACCTGGTCGAGGGTAAACCGGGGGTTGGGCCATTTCCGTGCCTGTTCCACGAGGGCTTCGGCCTTGGGAAGTTCGAGCCGTGCGGCAATCAGCAGCAGATTTTCCGCCAGGAACCGTCCTTCGCATTCTTCACGGGTCATCCTTAAGGTATCCTGCTGGGCGGGTACGACCTCCGGGTGGAGGGTCATAGAGAGAAACACTAAAAATACAAAACGCAACATCCCTTACCATTTTTCCAGGGGGCGAAGTTGGCTGCGTCAGGCTTAAAAAAGGCTTAAAGGTGATAAATTTTGGCTTAAGCCAGTAGCGGGGATTCTCTTTCAGCAAGTGGTTGAAATAATGCCTGTTGCGAAGAATGAGCTTACTTCGGGGAAATGATTTTTGGGCACCGAGTTGACTAAGTATAATATAAATATATCATATTTGCTGTGTAATTGTAATACAACTATGATACGCATATCCGGTTTCAACGTGTGCAGGGTGATGCTCCCCTTTATTCCGGCGTTGTCGGCCGGTTTCCCGTCGCCCGCTGCTGACTTTATCGATCTGACCATTGATCTGGGAAAAGAGTTGGTGCCGCATCCGGCGACGACCTTTATGGGGAGGGTGCGCGGTACCAGTATGGTGGATGCGGGGATCGACGACCAGGATATTCTGATCATCGACCGGTCACTGCCCGTAGCCGACGGGAAAATTGCAGTTTGTTTTCTGGACGGTGAGTTTACGGTCAAACGCATCCGCATCGAGAAGGGGCAGGTCTGGCTTGTCCCGGAGAATCCGAAATTCAGTCCCATCCGGGTGACGGAGGAGAACGAATTTTCGATCTGGGGGATTGTGACGACGATTATCAAGGCGGTGTAAAATGTTTGCATTGGTCGACTGCAACAATTTCTACGTGTCCTGTGAACGGGTTTTCGAGCCCTCCCTGAACGGAAAGCCGGTGGTAGTACTCAGTAACAATGACGGCTGTGTGATCGCACGTTCCAATGAGGCCAAGGCGCTGGGGATTGAAATGGGAGCGCCGGCCTTCAAGTTCAAGAGGGAGTTCGAGGAGAACGGCGTTCATATTTTCAGCAGTAATTATGCGCTGTACGGCGACATGAGTGCAAGGGTCATGAGCCTGCTGAACGAATTTACGCCGGAGATGGAAGTCTACAGCATCGACGAGGCTTTTCTCAGTTTCTCGGGCTTTGAGCGCTTTCACGATCTCCGGCAGATCGGGATCAGGATGCGTACGAGCGTGCTGAAGGGAACGGGGATCCCCCTATCGGTGGGCTTCGGCCCGACCAAGGTGATGGCGAAGGTGGCCAACCGGATCGCCAAGAAGTTTCCCGACCGCACCGAGAGCGTATACCTGATCGACACGCAGGAAAAAATGGTGCGGGCTTTGAAGTGGCTGAAGGTCGAGGATATCTGGGGCATCGGCCGCCAGCACGGAAAGCGGCTGAAGGGGATAGGGGTACACACGGCCTGGGACTTTACCCAGCTGAGCGACGACTGGGTAAAAAAACATATGGCGGTGGTGGGCCTGCGCCTGAAGCGGGAGCTTCAGGGCATACCGACCCTGGATCTGGAGGAGGCTGCACCGAAGAAGAATATTGCCTGTACCCGTTCATTTGAGCAGGACTACCATCGGTTCGACGAGTTGAAGGAGAGGGTGTCGACCTTTGCCCATATCTGCGCCACCAAGCTTCGAAAACAGGGCAGTCGCTGCCGAAGCCTGAACGTGTTTATCATGTCGAACGCCTTCCGCCGCGACCGGCCCCAGTATCAGAAGAGCATCACGGTCGATCTGCCTTTCGAAACCAACAGCAGCATGGAGCTGTCGCACTTTGCCGTAGACGCGTTGCGAAAGATTTACCGCGAAGGTTACGCCTATAAGCGTGCGGGGGTCATCGTGATGGAGCTCGCGCCGGAGCAGCACAGCCAGCTGGGGATCTGGGATAATACGGATAACCGGCAGAACACCCTCTTCGCGGTCGTCGACAGGCTGAACCAGGCATTGGGTCGGGACAAGGTCAAGCTGGCCTCCCAGGATCTGGGCCGTACCTGGAAGATGCGCCAGGAGAGCCTGTCGCGCCGCTATACCACGCGCCTTAGTGAAATCATCGACATCTACTGCCGCTAAGCGAGTAGGGGCGTCTCTATTCAGTTGAAAACATTTATATTTGAGTGTTTCAGACGACCCACTATGTGCTATCATATTGCGCTGCTTGCCGAGGATTTTGATGACTTTGTCGACTATTTCGACATCCCCGGCTACAACAAAGACTACTATGCGGAGGTCTATCGCAAAAGCTACCATCTCAACGGGTTTACCCGGCCACTGGTTCCGGTGATACGTCCGGAGCAGCAGGACGTGGTCATCGACATGTACCGGTGGGGGCTGGTGCCGCATTGGGTGAAGGATGAGAAGACCTTTCGCGCCAACACCCTCAATGCCCGGAACGACGAGCTGTTCGAAAAACCATCGTACCGCTCGTACTGGAAGAACCGTTGCCTGGTAATCTGTTCGGGTTTTTTCGAGCCGAGGGACCGTGCCTTGGCCGGTTTGCCCGAACCGGCCAGTCCGTTACAGAAAACGGAATCCTGGTTTGTAAGGCACGCTACCGAACCCTTCATGACGCTGGGTGGGATTTTCTGCAACGGGACCGTATCGATCATCACCACCGACGCCAGTCCGCTGCTGGAAAAGGTACACAACGACGGCA
>Ga0207868_1001723_pt1 | contig 14635 bp, 17 predicted proteins | sample Passage237B_FD_187370 | JGI IMG/M metagenome (GOLD analysis project Ga0207868, IMG submission 187370) | Cellulose adapted compost microbial communities from Newby Island Compost Facility, Milpitas, CA, USA - Passage2 37B (SPAdes) (version 3) ... | reverse complement strand
TCGAAGGCAATCGAGCCGCCATTGCTGACGATCAGGACCATCCCCGAGAGGCCGAGCAGCGCGCCGACCACGTGATGCCAGCCGAGCCGCTCGCCTGGCATCAGCGCCGAGCCGAGCACGATGAACAGCGGCCACAGATAGGCGATCAGGCTGGCTTCGACCGCCGGTGCGTTGCGGAGCGCCGTGAAGTATAAGAAGTGATAGCCGAACAGGCCGCCGATGCCGATCACCCACACTGCCCGTGGAATGCGGCCGGCCGGCGTGGAAAGGCCGGCTGCGCGAGCTGCCAGCCCGACCAGTGTGCCGACTGCAAACGCCGTCGCCGAAAGCTGGAAGGGGGGTACGTTGCCCGAAAGCGCCGTGAGCAGCGCGAGCAGTGCCCACATTGCAACCGCCGAAAACCCGATGAGCGTCGCCCGTACCAATTCCACAGCCCTTCGTTCGCCCCGCCCGCAGCGGCCGCGTTAGCGCGCCGCCCGTCTTCCGGCAAGAGCGCCGCGCAGAGCGTGCGGCGGCGGCCTGGTGCGATCGCACCATTTGCATGGCATAGCCATCGCGAGAATACTGCAGCATGCGGGCCGCGACGCCCGCATTTTCCGGGCGGGTAGAACGGCCACCGGTCTTTGGGCGAGGCCTCCAGAGCCCCAACAGGCTTCGTCCGGCGAAAGCCGGGGCCGGGTGCAGGATTTGCTACGATTGGGCTCGTTCGCCCGCCCGGCCTTTTGGGGCCCGGCCACGAACGCCCCCGAAATGATCGCCCTTGATCGTCCTGCGCCGCTTGCTCGCGCAGGAATGGCGATGCATATTATTCCGAGCGTCGAAAAAAAGAATTGGCGCTCGGTGGGAGGAGTCATGCCGGCCATTCGCCATGCCGCGGCGTTCGCGCTGCTGGTGCTGACCGCATTCGCAGGTGCCCTGCCTGCGCAGGCAGACGAGCGCCCTGCCCCGCAGCAAGTCCTGCGCGACTGGTACGGCCTGATGAATGAGCTGGTGCGGCACACGGCGACCTACTCGCCACCCGTCGCTGCCCGCTCCTTTGGTTATCTCGGCGTCACCGCCTACGAGGCGGCCGCAGGCGGCTCGGGAGAGCTGGTGTCGCTGGCCGGTCAGCTCAATGCGTTCGAGTCCGTTCCGCAACGGGAGGCCGGCGCTGCCTATGACGAGGCGGTCGTCATCAACGCCGCGATGTCGAAGGCGATCGTCTACTATTTCGGCACGACCGGTCCGACCGGCCAGCGCGCAATCAAGGCGGCACAGTCGAAATGGCGGGCGCGGGCGATCGAGGGCGTGCCCGAGGATGTTGTCCGGCGCAGCGAGGCCTTTGGTGAGGCTGTGGCCGCCAGCATCCACGAATGGTCGCTGGGGGACGGCGGCGCGACGATCACCAACATGGGCTTTCCCGAGCAGATGGACCTGCCCAGCGGCGACGACAAGTGGGTGCCGACAAGTGCGATCCGCCAACAGCAGCTCCCGTTGCTGCCGGGATGGGGCAACAACCGCACCTTCGTCATTCCTTCGGGCGCGACCTGCGCGACGCCCGGCCCTCCGCCATTCAGCACGGAGCCGGAATCGCAATTCTACAAGGAGGCGGCCGAGGTCCACGAAGCCGTCAGGAACGCCACTCCGGAAATGGAGGCAATCGCCCGCTTCTGGTCCGACGATCCGATGCTGACGATGACGCCACCCGGCCACTGGATATCGATCGCAATGCAGGCGGCGCAACGCGCCGACCTTTCACTCGAGGACACGGTCGACGTGCTGGCGCGGATGGGGGTCGCGATGTCCGATGCCTTCGTCGGCTGCTGGCACGAGAAGTTCGTCTACAACCTCGTCCGTCCGGTCACCTACATCAAGCGGGTCATCGACCCGAATTGGCAACCGCTGCTGATCACGCCGCCGTTCCCGGAATATCCGAGCGGCCACAGCACCGTATCGGGAGCGATGGACGCGGTGCTGACCGCCTTCTTCGGCGACGATTATGCGTTCGAGGACGAGACCGGGACGCCGGACGGTCGCAAGCCGCGCAGCTTCGGGAGCTTCCATGAGGCAGCGGAGGAAGCGGGCATCTCGCGGCTGTACGGCGGCATCCACTACCGGTCGGCGATCGTGGACGGTCTGGTGCAGGGCCGCTGCATCGGCCAGTACGCCGTCGCGCTGAAGACGAGGAGGTGACAATGCGCCTCGCATGCATCGCGTTGGCCGCCCTGCTCGGCTGCTCCGCGGCAACCGGCGCATTCGCGGAGGAAAGATCCGCGGTCGTCCCGAGCTTCGTGGAGGAGACGGCAAGCGCCGGCATCGACAGCGTCTACGCCGGCGAGTGGGAATACATGGTAGGCGGGGGCGCAGCCACCTTCGATTGCAACGACGACGGCTATCCGGACATGCTGCTGGCGGGCGGCGCGCAGCCCGCGAAGTTCTACCGCAACGCGAGCGCGCGCGGCGGGGCTCTGAAGTTCATCGCCGAGCAGAGCGGACTCGAGCTGGACAGGATGATCGGCGCCTATCCGCTCGACGTCGATTCGGACGGCCGGACCGACATCGCCCTGTTGCGGGTCGGCGAGAACGTGCTGATGCGCGGTCTGGGCGGCTGCAAGTTCGAGCGCGCCAACGAGACCTGGGGCTTCACCGGCGGCGACCTGTGGTGGACCGCCTTCGCCGCGACCTGGGAGGAGGGCGCCGACTGGCCGACCATCGCTGAAGGCAGCTACATCGACCGCACGCAGGACATCTCGCCCTGGGGCTCGTGCACCGACAACTGGCTGCTTCGCCCCGTCGCCGGCGAGCGCCGCTTCGCCGCGCCGTTGGCGCTCGAGCCCGGCTACTGCCCGCTGTCGATGATGTTCACCGATTGGAACCGCTCGGGCACGCCGTCTCTGCGCATTTCCAACGACCGCGAGTACTACAAGGGCGGCCAGGAGCAGCTGTGGAGGATCGAGCCCGGCAAGGAACCGGTGCTCTATGGAGCTGAGGACGGCTGGCAAAACCTGCGCATCTGGGGCATGGGCATTGCCAGCTATGATCTGAACGCCGACGGCTTTCCGGAATATTTCCTGACCTCGATGGCCGACAACAAGCTGCAGATGCTGGCTTCAGTACCAGGCGACGGCGGCACGCCGAAGCCCACCTACACCGACATCGCCTACCCCAGCGGTGTTACCGCGCATCGGCCCTACACGGGCGGCGAGATCAAGCCAAGCACTGCATGGCATACGCAGTTCGAGGACGTGAACAACGACGGGCTGGTCGACCTGTTCGTCGCGAAGGGCAATGTCTGGGAAATGCCCGACTTCGCCATGAAGGATCCCAACAACCTGCTGCTGCAAGGATCGGACGGCAAGTTCACCGAGGCGGGTGACAAGGCGGGGGTTGCAAGCATGGCGACCGCGCGGGGCGCGGCTCTGGCGGACTTCAACCTCGACGGGCTCGTCGACCTGGTGGTCGTCAACCGCCACTCCGGCGCGCAGCTTTGGCGCAACACGACGCAGAATGCGGGCGGCTGGATCGAGGTCCGGCCCGTGCAGCCAGGCTCCAACATCGACGCGGTCGGCGGCTGGCTCGAGGTACGCGCCGGCGACCGGGTGATGCGCCGCGAAATCACCGTCGGCGGCGGCCATGCCAGCGGCCAGAACGGATGGTGGCATTTCGGACTCGGGTCGGCCGAACAGGCGGATGTTCGCGTGATCTGGCCCGATGGGGAAGCGGGCGAATGGCAGCCGGTGAAGGCGAACGCCTTCTATCTGCTGGAGCGAGGCCGGCCAGCCGGGCCGTGGCAGCCAGGCTGACCGGTCAGGCGACGGCCTTGCCGGCCTGCTGGCGGCCTGCCGGACCGGGTGCCGCCACCTGCGCATCGATGAAGCCCAGCGCCGTCATTGCGCACCCTTCATGGATCAGAGGCATCTCGTCCGGCTCGGTGGCGAAAGAGATCGACCCGCTGTGCTGGCCGCCCGCCGTCTGGGCGATCGCCGCCCGGATCGGCTCCTCGAGGATGTCGAACGCGAGTGCCCCCGGCCCGACGATCGCCACGGGTGCGGGATCGAACAGCGCGAACAGGTTGCCGATCCCGTAGCCGATCGCCTCGCCGGCCTTGCGGAAGGCGGCGCGCTCGCGCCCGTCGCGGGTACGCGCCGCATCGGCCAGCGCCTCGATCTCGGCCTGCCCGATGTCGGCCGCGGGCGGGTCGGTCTCCGCACCCCCCGTCGCGCTGCGGACCAGCGCGTAGTTGCCGGCATATGCCTCGATGCAGCCGCGGCGGCCGCAGCGGCAAACCGCACCGTGCGGGATGTGAATCATGTGGCCGAATTCGCCGCCGGAAGAATGGGTGCCGGTGAACAGCTGGCCCTTCTGCATCAGCCCCATGCCGATGCCATTCGACAGCATGATCGCAAAGAAGTCCTCGCCGTAGCGCTGAGGCCAGCGCCATTTGAGCGCGACCGCGATCATGTTGCAGTCGTTTTGGACGGTGACCGGAATGCCGAACTCGGCCTCGATCAACGGCCCGAACGCAACGTCCGTGTGCGGCGTGATCGGCGACCACAGCATGGTGGTTTCGCGGGAATCGGTGATCCCCTGGATGGCGAGCGCGATGCGCAGGGGCGGATGGTTGGTGCGCTCGACCAGCCGGCGAACTGCGCGGCCGACCGACGCCACCAGCTCGTCCCTGCCCATGGTCAGCGTCGGCAGTCTTTCCTCATGCCGGTCGGCCACCGAGCCGTCATAGGAGATCAGCGTCACCGACAGGCGGTTTAGAGTGAGCACGACCGCCACGACCGAGGCGAAAGCGGGGTTCAGGCCGAGCGCCACCTGCGGCCGCCCGCGCCGGACGAGAGCCGCCTCGCTGGACTTGATCTCGGCCAACACGCCTTCGGCAATGAGGTCGGACGCGATCGCGGAGATCGTCGAGTTGCTGAGTTCCGTCTCCGCCGCGATCTCGGTGCGGGAAGGCTGCGCGGCGCGGCGCACGGCGCCGATCACCATGGCGCGATTGCGGCGCCGCAGATCGTCGTGACGCACGCCGACCGTCATGAAGCACTTCCTCCCGCGCGGATTGTCAGCCCGTCGCCGATTCGGGCGCCTTCGTTCACGGCACGCTTTATATTGACATCGACCCGACCGTGAGTCATTATTTTTTTCGAGGCTCGAAAAAAAGAGCTTCGGCTACTGCACAGCTTAGTCGCACGCGCCTTTCGGCGCAGGGAGGAAATCATGAAGAAATTTGCTACCGCCATGCTGGCGGGCGTTGCCATGTCCGTGGCGTTTGCCACCGCGGCTCTGGCCGAGGGCAAGGTCATCGGCGTTTCGTGGTCGAACTTCCAGGAAGAGCGCTGGAAGACCGACGAGGCGGCGATGAAGGCGGCGATCGAGGCGGCCGGCAACACCTACATTTCGGCTGACGCGCAGTCCTCCGCTTCCAAGCAGCTCACCGATGTCGAGCAGCTCATCGCCCAGGGGGCCAATGCGCTCGTCATCCTGGCGCAGGATGCGGCGGCCATCGGCCCGGCTGTCGAAAAGGCCGTGGCGGAAGGCATTCCCGTCGTCGGCTACGACCGTCTGATCGAGAATCCCGACGCCTTCTATCTCACCTTCGACAACAAGGAAGTCGGCCGCATGCAGGCGCGTGCGGTGTTCGAGGTGAAGCCGGAAGGCAACTACGCCTTCATCAAGGGCTCCAGCACGGACCCGAACGCGGACTTCCTTTTCTCCGGGCAGATGGAAGTGCTGAAGGACGCCATCGACTCCGGCAAGATCAAGAACGTGGGTGAGGCATACACCGACGGCTGGCTGCCGGCCAACGCGCAGCGCAACATGGAGCAGATCCTGACCGCCAGCAACAACCAGGTGGACGCTGTCGTTGCCTCCAACGACGGGACCGCGGGCGGCGTCGTGGCGGCACTCGCCGCTCAGGGTCTGGCCGGCTCCGTTCCTGTTTCGGGTCAGGACGGCGACCACGCCGCGCTCAACCGCATCGCGCTCGGCACGCAGACCGTGTCGGTGTGGAAGGATGCGCGTGAACTCGGCAAGGCTGCGGGCGAGATCGCCAGCCAGCTCGCCGAAGGTACGGCAATGGGGGACATCGAGGGCGTCACCAAGTGGGCGGACGGCCCGAACAAGGTGGAGATGAACGCCATCTTCCTGAAGCCCGTACCGATCACCAAGGACAACCTCAACGTCGTGATCGACGCCGGCTGGGTCAGCAAGGAAGTGGTCTGCCAGGGCGTGCAGCCCGGGTCGGTCGCGGTCTGCAACTGACCTGGCAGCAGGGCCGATACGGTGCCGCGGTTTGACGAAAGCCGCGGCACTTCTCTAAGGTGAAGAGGCCGCGACAGGCCGTTCAGACGGCGCGGGCCGGCCGGAGGATTCGATGACCGACACGGTGACCAACACGCCGTCGGATCAGGCGCGAACGTCCGACGAGGGTGCGATCGCGCGCTTCCTGCAGGCCACCGAACTGGACACGCGCATGCTCGGCATGGTTGGCGCGCTGGTGCTGATCTGGATCGGCTTCCACTTCCTCTCCAACGGCCTTTTTCTCACGCCGCGCAACCTCTGGAACCTTTCCGTCCAGTCATCGTCCGTCGCCGTCATGGCGACCGGAATGGTGCTCGTCATCGTTGCCCGCCACATCGATCTGTCGGTCGGCTCCCTGCTCGGCTTCGTCGGCATGGTCATGGGCGTCACACAGGCCGAGTTCCTGCCGCAGGCGCTCGGCATCCCTCTCGGTCATCCCTCGATATGGGTGATTGCGCTCGCTGCCGGCATGGTCGTGGGCGTCGGCCTCGGAGCAATCCAGGGCTTCCTGATTGCCTACGCGGGAATCCCGGCCTTCATCGTCACGCTCGGCGGCCTGCTGGTCTGGCGCGGCGCCGCCTGGTGGGTGACCAGCGGCCGCACCGTGGCGCCGATGGACACGACCTTCCGCCTGATGGGCGGCGGGCCGGCCGGTGCGATCGGCGAGACATGGAGCTGGGTGGTCGCGATCGTCGGCTGCCTCGGCGTGATCTTCCTGCTCCTCTCGGCCCGCCGCCAGCGCACGCGCTTCAAGTTCCCGTTGCGGCCGGTCTGGGCAGAGGTGCTGCTCGGGGCCGTCTCCTGCGGCCTGATCCTCGGCGCGGTCTGGGTCGCAAACTCGTATCCCTGGCCCATCGGCATCGTGCGCCGCTACTACGAGGCGCAAGGGCTCGATGTGCCGGAGGGAGCCTTCATCGCACACGGCATTGCCATCCCGGTGCTGATCGCGATCGTCGTCGGCGTCGTCATGACCTTCATCGCGACCCGCACGCGCTTCGGCCGCTACGTCTATGCGATCGGCGGCAATCCGGAAGCGGCCCTGTTGGCCGGTATCCCCGTGCGCTGGATCACGCTCAAGATCTTCATGCTGATGGGCCTGCTGGTGTCGATCAGCGCCGCCATCTCGACTGCGCGCCTCAACGCCGCCACCAATGCGATGGGCACGCTCGACGAACTGCTTGTGATCGCCGCGGCCGTGATCGGCGGCACGTCGCTATCGGGCGGCATCGGCACGGTCGCCGGCGCCATGCTCGGGGCGGTGCTGATGCAGTCGCTGGCCACCGGCATGATCCTGCTCGGCGTCGACACGCCGCTGCAGAACATCGTGGTCGGCGCGGTGCTCGTGCTGGCCGTCTGGCTCGACACCATGTACCGGAAACGGGTCAAGTGAGGGAGCGCAGCTGATGGAACGGACCGCATCGGTTCCCCTCGTAGAGATGCGCAACATCTCGATCGCCTTTGGCGGCATCCACGCGGTCGATAATGTCTCGGTCGATCTCTTCCCCGGTGAGGTGATGGCGCTCGTGGGGCACAACGGAGCGGGAAAGTCGACGCTGATCAAGATCCTGTCTGGCGCATACAAGAGGGACGCCGGCCAGGTATTCGTCAATGGCGAGGAAGCGCAGATCGCCAATCCGCGCGACGCCAAGGCCTACGGCATCGAGACGATCTATCAGACCCTGGCGCTGGCGGACAACGTCGACGCGGCGGCCAACCTGTTTCTCGGGCGCGAGTTGCGAACCCGCTGGGGCACGCTCGACGACGTCGCGATGGAGGCCGAGGCGCGCAAGGTCATGGGCCGGCTCAATCCGCGCTTCGTCCGCTTCAAGGAGCCGGTGGTCAAGCTCTCGGGCGGGCAGCGCCAGTCGGTCGCGATCGCGCGCGCAATTCTGTTCAACGCGCGCATCCTCATCATGGACGAGCCCACCGCGGCGCTTGGACCGCAGGAATCCGCCCAGGTCGCCGAACTTGTGAAGCAGCTCAAGTCTGAAGGCATCGGCATCTTCCTTATCAGCCACGACATCCATGACGTGTTCGACCTGGCGGACCGGGTGTGTGTGATGAAGAACGGACGCGTGGTTGGCACCGCGCGAACCTCGGACGTGACGAAGGACGAAGTGCTGGGGATGATCATCCTTGGCAAGTGTCCGCCGGGCGCGCTTCCCGGGCCAGGTGCAATGGCGAACGCGGCGTGATTCAGACATGAAAAAGGGGCCCTGTGGCCCCTTTTCCGATCCCGGATCGTTTGGTGATCAATAGTACTCGGGGCAACGTGCGTAGAAGACGCGGCCCGACCGGCTGCGATACTGGCAATAGCCATCGCGATCGGCCGCCCGGCCCAGCAGATAACCGCCAGCGCCGCCGATGAATGCGCCGATTGCAGCACTGCCGGCGGTTCCGCCAGCGGCAAGCCCGATGGCACCGCCCGCTGCGGCGCCGACGGTCGCAGCACGCTCCGCTGTGGTGCAGCCGGCAAGCAGCATGACTGCAGCACAGGCAACGAGAAGCTTCTTCATGTGAGACCTCCGTGACAATTCACAAGACTATTCGCGGCTGCGCCGCTGGTTGCTGGGAGCGCAATGCATCGACCTTTCCCGCCCGCCCGCCGGACTCGATTGAGTGCGCGGGAACGCCCGATGCCAGGACCCTAACGGCGCTGTCGCCGGGCAGTTTCCTGCCGGCAACAACGTTCTCGACTGCCTTGTGTTCCATGCACTTATGACACCACCAAGGCCAGCAGCAAGGCAGCGAGAGTTAGAGCCAGCAAGGTTACGGGTTTCCAAACGAAGGAAAGGCCGCTTCGGGGCGATCGCGGAGACGGAGCGGAATCGGCAAAATTGACCATGGAGACCCGTGCGGCAGCCTCGATCCGTTTCATTTCGGCCAGCATGTCTGTTCCCTCTGCAATCGCCGGATTGGCGGAAATCGAACGGCCTCGCAACCGGCGGGTTCCGATCAAATTTTTTGTCAGAGCGACGGAACCTTGGAGCCTGAAGGGCGTTTAGGGCACGCAAGGCGCCGGCCGCCGCCCCCCTCCGAACGCCCCCCCTTGGCGGCCGGACGCCTGCAAAGAAGAAGGCCCCCGATCCCCCTTTCGGCCTTCCACCTAAGCCGGCACAGCCGGCTTTTCTTTGACCCAGCTCACCAAAATGGCCCGGGCGAAGCCACCCGGGCCATGAAACGATTTCTGGAAGCCGTCACGCCGCGGCGCGCGCCTGGCGGTCGAAGAACAGGGCCTGACTGATCAGCGCCTTGACCATATCCGGATTGAACGGCTTGGTGACCAGGAAGGTCGGCTCGGGCCGTTCGCCTGTAAGCAGGCGCTCGGGGAAGGCGGTAATGAAGATGACCGGCACCGGCGACATGGCCAGGATCTCGTTGACGGCGTCAATGCCCGAGCTGCCGTCGGCGAGTTGAATGTCGGCCAGCACCATCTTGGGATGTTTCTGCGCAAACAACTTCGTCGCCTCGGCATGGGTACGGGCGGTTCCGACCACCCTGTGACCCAGGCTCTCGACCATCTCCTCGATATCCATCGCGATCAGCGGCTCGTCTTCGATGACGAGCACGTCGGTCGCAACCTGGCGCGAAATCTCCGCGCTCGCCTCGCTGATCAGGCGGGAGAATTCCTCCTCGTCGACCTGCAACACCTCTGCCGCCTCAGCCTCGCTGAACCCCTCGACAGCCACCAGCAGGAATGCCTGGCGCGGCCTCGGCGCAAGCGCCGACAGATTGGCCTGTGCGCTGCGTTCCCAGGACGCCTCGGGAGCAGCGTCGGGCACGCGTAAATTGACCGAGGTGAAGAGCTTGGCGAATATCTGATAGAGCGCGATCCGATCGTTGCTGGCTTTCGGAAATATGCTTGCGTCTGCGATCAAGGCCTCGAGCATGGCGGCGACCATCGCATCCCCGCTCGTCTGCGATCCCGAAACGGCACGCGAAAACCTTCGCAGGTAAGGCAGATGTGGCGCAATCGCCTTGGACAAACTCATGATAAATGCGTCTCCCTTCAAAGATCCCGGCTGGAAAGACCCCGACTGGCGGCTGAAAAACGCCGTGGAATCGAGTAACGCGGCGTTGTCGAAAAAGTTCCCGGCAATGGAACCAATCCCGACCCGCCGCGTTACGGTCGGCGCGAGCATGGGGAGGATGTCGACGCGCGTCCCAGGCAGGGATAGCTTGGGCGAAGCGGCGCTGACAATCGGCCGCGGGTGGCCGCAGACGAAGGGCAAGGACAAGGATGACAGGCATGAGACCAGCCGAGCGCCGATCGACCAAAAAGGGCGGCGCGGCTGACGAGCTTGGTCCGAACTCGGAAATCGGACGCAAGCTGAAGCAGTACTATGACGAATTGGTGTCGGACGAGGTGCCGGATCGCATCATGGACCTGCTGAAGCAGCTCGAAGCCAGCGAGGCACTGAAAACCGATAGGACCCGGGACGGCAAATGAGCTCTTCCAGCTTTCGCGAGGAGCTGGTGGCCACCATCCCCAGCCTCCGCGCTTTCGCGATTTCGCTCGCGCAGAATAATGACCGCGCCGACGACCTCGTCCAGGAGACGCTGGTGAAGGCGTGGGACAAGCAGTCGAGCTTTCAGATGGGTACCAACCTGAAGGCGTGGCTGTTCACGATCCTGCGCAACGAGTTCTATTCACAGATGCGCAAGCGCGGCCGCGAAGTGCAGGACAGCGATGGCCTGCTTACGGCAAGCGTGGCGATCCATCCGGACCAGCAGGGTTCGGTCGACCTCAAGGATTTCCGCAAGGCGCTCGAGCTGCTGCCGGAAGACCAGCGCGAGGCGATCGTCCTGATCGGCGCGTCCGGCTTCTCCTACGAGGAAGCGGCCGAGATTTGCGGCTGCGCCATCGGAACAATCAAGAGCCGCGTCTCCCGCGCCCGGACGCGGCTGCAGGAGATTCTCGGCATCGAGGGCGACGGCGACTACGGCCCTGACGCCATCTCCGCGCAGGTGCTTGGTTCGACAGCGGCCTGAACCTGGTCGTCCGCGCAGGCTTTCCGACGCGCGGACCTATCTCGCCAGTTTGCTGAACCGCACCGCGCGCGCCAGTGTCACGACGAGGTCTGCGCCGCCGTAAGGCTTGCTCACCACCGCCACCCCGGGAAACTCGCGAAACAGTTGCTGGTGGTCGGCATGCGCGGTGCCAAAGACGAACGGAATGCCGCGACGCATCAGCGAACGCGCGAATCCAGCAGTCGACGCCCCGCGCAGCACCACTTCCACGATCGCCGCATCGAAGAATTCCACGTCCCCATCAAGCCGCGCGGGCGTACTGACGATGGTCACGCCGCTCGCACCGGAGTCGCGGCACCGCTGTTCTACGTCGATCGCAATCAGCGATTCGTCCTCGACGACCAGGACCCGCAGGCCCTCAAGTGGCAACGCCGACAAATTTGGAAGGTCCCTCGCGTGCAACCCGCTCCCGGACGCATGCAGTGGACCTCAACGGCTTTGCTGTCATTAAAAATTGACGTGAACCATCACACTGCGCCCGCGGTCGTGGGCATCGGCAGTCGTGCGCAAGCAGCAGAGTGTTCGCTCCTTCACCTGGGCGGGTGGTCTGGCTCCAGCAGCAGGTTGATCGCGGGAATGATGTTGCGGCCGATTGCCAGCACGATCAGCAGCGCGGGAATGGCGATGAAGCCCCCGATCGGTCCCCAGATCCACAGCCAGAACGTCAGCGTCAGAAACACGACGAACGGATTGAGCGTGGTGGTGCGGCCGACCACCACGGGAGTGATGAACTGCGATTCGATGAGGTTGAGCAGAAGGTAGAGCGCCGGGGGCAGCAAGCTGCCGGTCAGCGTGTCGAAGCTGGCCAGGCCGATGGCGAACAGCATCACCGTAATGAGCGCCGGCCCGATGTAGACGATATAGTTGAGAATGCCGGCCAGCGCGCCCCAGAGCGCGGGTTGCGGCAAGCCGATCGCCCACATGGCGACGGTAACGGCAACTCCAAGAATCACGTTGATGGCGGTGATCGACAGGAGATAGCGGGAAACCAGCGCTTCCACGTCGCGGAAGATGTGTGCGACACGCCAGCGCAGCTTGCGCTTGACGACCATGCGCAGGATCGTGATGCGCAGCGCATTGCGCGTGGCAAGGAAGAAATAAAGGCTCGCCACGAACACAAGGATCTGCGCGGCGATCGTCGGCGCGAGGATCGCGACGCTCGTGACCGGCGAACCGTCCTCGACCGAGACCGTGAGATTTTCGTCCCCCGTCATCGACCTGATCTGCTCGCGCATGTCGCCGAGCAGGCGGAGCGGTTCGCGAAACTGCGAAATCTGGAGCTGCAAGGCGTCCCAGATCTGAGGCAGCCGCCCCGCCCAGTACATGAGCGGCGCAGTCAGCGCAGCGGCGAGAGCCCCAATCACGAGGAAGAAGACGAGCAGGACAACCGCCGACGAAAGAGCTGGCCGAACGCCTCGTGCCTCGATCCTGGTGGCGATCGGCCCCAGCATGAGCCCGATCACCACCGCGAGCGCGACCGGCGCCAGTATGTATTGACCGGCTTTGAGGGCGAAGACGAGCCCGAGCAGGCCGAGGCTGCAAAGCGCGATCTGCGAGCCGCGCGCCAGCACGACCTCGAAGTTCGACTTCGGCGGCAGCCGCACGATCGGCGGTCGGTACTGGCTGAGCGGCGTCAACTTTGATTTTCCGGCTGGACTCCGACAGGCAAACGCATTTTCATGCTTCCGGTTCCTGTCCCTCGCCTCGCAACCAGCTGGTCCCGTGGGGAACCGCTTTCGACGGCGGCAGTTAAAGGAGGCCGGGAGGGTCAGCAGCCACAAGGAGATTTCCATGGCGACATCGCCGCGATCCGCCGCAAGCTCCAGCACGGGCAACGGCCCGAAGGACTCCGCACAGGACATAGCCGCCGACCTCGCGCAGCTGCGCGAGGACATTTCGCGCCTGGCGGCCGAAATCAAGGCACTCGGAGAGAAGTCGGCGCGCACCGCCAAGCGCGCGGCCGCCGACAAGGTCGACGAGCTTCGTGCCCAGGGCGAAGCCGCAGTGAACAGTCTGCGCGGCAACGCCGAGGATCTCGAGGACGAACTGGTCGCGCGGGTGCGTGAAAAGCCGATCGCATCGCTTGCGATGGCCTTCGGCGCCGGCTACCTGCTCGCGATGATCATGCGGCGCTGAACGTGCCGGTGCTGTTCACGCTGATCGCCTCGATCGTCTCCAAGGAGGCGGCCGATGCTGCACGCCGGACCGGCCGCGGCGCAGCCGTGTATGTGATTGCGTCAATCCTGGCCGTCACGGCTGTGGGCTTCTTCGTCAGCGCGGGCTACATTGCAACGGCCCGCAGTATCGGCAGCTTCGAAGCTTCGCTGTGGTTCGGCGGCGGATTCCTGCTGCTCGCCATCGTCGCCTTCGCCACCCAGAAGATTGTTGCGGCGAGGGCGGCCCGACGCGCGGCCGAGCGCCGTCGCCAGGAAATGAGCGAGATTGCGGTGGCGGCGACAGCCGGGCTGCTCGGCACGAAACAGGGCACGATTTCTGCGCTGGTGGCCTCTCTGGCCGCCGGCTATCTGGTGGCGCTCTGGCGCGGGCGCTCCCGCAGGGACGACGACTGAACCACCAGCCGTCTATGCCTGTCGGAACCCCCCGGCGAATGGTGCGTTGCGCTTGCAACCCGCCATCAACGAGGGACCGGCATGCGCCGGTGTAAGTCATGCCGCAACCAGAGGACACCCGCCAGGTCGAAATCGCACCCGACAAGGCACGCCAGGGGCGCAGGGGCTATCCCGTGATGTGGGTGCTGGTGGCCGGCCTCGTGCTGGTCATGATCGGCTGGTTCTTCGTGGAGATTTACGGCGCCTACATCGCGCCGCCGGTCAGCGAGCAGATTGGCGACCCTTCCAATCCGGGCGGGCCGAACACCGGCGAGCAAGGCGCGCCGGCGGATCAATAGGTCAGGCCTGCCCCTCGGCAATTTCTGCGGCGCGAGGGGTCAGGACCAGCAGTGCGCCCGGGTGGCTGACGATCGTCGTTTCGGTGTCAAGTCGATGCAGTTCCCCGTCAATCGCGCACTGGAAACGGCGGGCCCGGCCGATCAGCCTGATCTCGACCTGCGGCGCGCGATGGATTTCGATCGCCGTGCTCCGCTTCCACCGCCCTGCGGCAATGCTCAGCAGCAGTCTCGCCAGCTCACCGCCGCGATGAGCGCGGGATATGTAGATGCCGAGTTCGCCCCCGTCGGGCTTTGACACCACCGGGAGATGGCCTTCGGCGTAGGTGTTGTTGCTGACGCCAAGGCTCGACACCGTCGCTTCGATTTCGGCGGAAGGCAGGATGAGCCTCAGCCGCAATCGTGGTGGCCGCG
>Ga0207868_1001721_pt1 | contig 14657 bp, 15 predicted proteins | sample Passage237B_FD_187370 | JGI IMG/M metagenome (GOLD analysis project Ga0207868, IMG submission 187370) | Cellulose adapted compost microbial communities from Newby Island Compost Facility, Milpitas, CA, USA - Passage2 37B (SPAdes) (version 3) ... | reverse complement strand
GCCACATCCTCGGCCGTCAGCGCCTCCTGAGGCCACCACAGGCGACGTGCCCCCAGCGCCTCCTGCTCGCGCTGCACACGCCATGTGCGGTCCACTGAGCCTGCGCCGCCAAGCCACAGCACGCTCTTGTCCCCCAGCGTCGTGCGGTGGCCGCGAGGAGCCAGCCACACGCGCGAGGTGAATCGCAGCCACCCGTCTGCATCCGGGCGCAACGCGTCGATCTGGTCGTAGTCGTCATGGTTGCCAGGCGCGACGAGCAGAGTCTGGCCGGCGCGCGCGAGCACGCCGTTGATCTCCACCCACATCTCGCGGGCCTTCGCTCCCGGCCAGATCCCCAAGTCGCCGACCTGCACGATGATGTCGATGTCGGCGGCGCGGAACTGAGCACTGGCATGCAGCAACGCGGCGGCATTGCCGTGCATGTCACCCATGAGTCCTACGCGCATGACCCCAAACCTACCACACCTCTCGCATCGCCGGGGTGCCCTCTCCCCTGCTCAATGTGGCCGGTTATCAATCGATATTGGGATGGACGGCGAGGGCCAGGAGTACCTCACTTTCGGGGATGTCCACGTCGTCAAGTGACGTGATCTTGTCCAGCGCCCCCATGCCGCGCAGCATGTCGATCGCCTGTGCGTTGGTGGTGCTGACCCAGCACGGATGGTCCCGCGGCAAAGATGTCAGCACCCGAACCGGGATAATCGCCGCCATCTGCTCTTCCGAAGGCCCCGACCCCTCGAAGACGATGGTGGTGGAGGCGGGGTACTCGAGTACGGTGACGTGATCAGGCGAGCGCGGGGCCACGAACGTCGGCGCGTAGATCACCTGACCAGGGTCGGTGACTACGACGTGCGAGCCTGGTGCCGCGATGATGTATTCGCCCGCCGTGCAGTCCACCGCTTTGCCACCCGAATGCACGGCGAGCCACAAGGAGACATCCGTGCTGTGCAACACGTCTCCCGCACTGAGCGTCCGGGCACCATCGAACGCGACCCGCTCTTTCGGGCGGCCGCCGGGCGGCAAGGTGGGGGCCAATGTCGAAGGGGCGCTCGGTGCCGTGTGCCTTGGCACTTGATGCCACGAGCATTCGCGCCATGCCTTCGACGTCACGTCGTGCCACGTGGCGGGACATCTCGGGTTGGTGCATTGCACGGTGCCCTGACGCATACGCGGATGGTATCCATGGCGGGCACGGGTGTGGTCGGCGTCAGCCCAACAAGGTCTCCAGCGACACCGGATCACCGTCTGTGGGTTGCGGGGTCTGCGCCACGGCATGACGGTCCTTGAGGGCGCGCTTGATCCTGTCCACCTGCTTGGCGATGCCGGCATCGGTCTCCAGGTCCTCTGTCGAGCACGACAGCACCAGCCACCCGGAGACCGCCAACTCGGAGCGCGCATCAGCATCGCGGGTGGCGCGAGCGATCTGCTGCCGCTCGGCCTCGTTGATCACGTCCTTGTCAGCCTCGGCCAGCAGGCGCTTCTTGCGCTCATCCGAGTCGCGCCCATGGTGCCACCACAACCCGTCCACATAGAAGGCGACCCGCTGCGACTCCCACGCGAAGTCGGGCACCGTCAGTTCCGCGCCGTCACGCACAAAGCGCAGGTTGCGGTTGGGCTCAGGCAGGTTGGCCCGCAACATGGCATCCAGCAACCGGCTCTCTTCCTTCGATCCGATCTTGATCATCTCTGCGCCGGCGACACGCACCCGAGCATCCACCGCCAGGGCCGCCAGTTGACGCGAGGTGGCAGCCCAGGACTTGAGCGCGCCCAACGGCACGTACGTCACGTTCCAGCCCTTGCGCTCGAGTTTCTCGTAGACGTCGCCCTCGGTCGCCAGCGCCACCTTCGCCGAAGGAATCGCCACGATGACGGTGCATTCGCCTTCGGTGTAGTTCGGCTGCATGTCATGCGGGTCGATGCCGCGCAGCGCAAGCGCCTCGTACAGTTGAGTGGCCCAGTGCTCCTCGGGAACCTCCGCCGCGGGACTCACTTCGCGAAGTCCCCCAGGATGTCGCCGAACTCGGCGGCCAGGAGATCGTCGAGGGCGGGCTCAGGCATCACGACAGCAGTCGGCTGCTCGTCGTCTGGCTCATCACGGGACGCCGACACCGGCTCGTCGGCGGCAGCGCTTGCGGCAGCAGGCGCTGGCTCTTCCAGCAGATTCAGGTCCGCCAGCAGAGCGTCCACCGGGTCATGGTCGACGTCGCGCTCATCATGGGGCTCGCGCGGTCCGGTGTCATGCTGCGGCTCGACGGTCGCGTCCTGAGACGACTCCTCGCGCCCAGCGCCGCCCGCATCGTCTTCGACACTCGCGAGAGCCTCGTCGCCGCTGGCGGGCTCCGCACCCCTCTCCCCTGCCCTGTTCAGGTCCGCGCCTGGCAGGTCCGGTGCAGACAGCAGCAGATCCTCCACGATGTCGTCGCCGTCTTCGACGCCGGTCTCGAGCCATTCAAGACCTTGCGGGATGTGGCCGTTGTTGGCGCGGATGAGGTCGGACAACTTGGTGCCCCACGGCCAATTGGTCGGGACATCGGTGCGTCCGCGAGCGTTCTTGGTCACCGCCGACGCCTTGAGCATGGCGCTGACCTCCGTCACCAGTTCGGGACGCAGACGCACCGAACGGACGGATGCGCGCGCCGGGTCTGACGGGCGCTTGAGCGGCAGCGTCTCCAACTGAGACAGCGCCTGGGCACGAGTCAGCGCGGGATGCACCTTGAGGAGCAGGTCGATGAGCAGGATCGAGCCCAGGTACTCCGCGTCCTTCGAGTTCCCTTGAGCGGCAGCCACCAGGTCTTCGAACGAGGACGTCCCATCGACGATGCGCTGAGTCCATTCCTTCTTCAGGCGCTGCGAGTGCCGCCGCTGCTCATGCGTGCTCTTGTCGGTCGCCATCCTCAACTCCTCCTCATCAAACCTACCATCGTCTTCGAGGGCGTTTTCGGGCACATCTTCGCAGGAAACGCCCTCACGCATGGCCGGTAGCCTGGAGTCAAGACAGCGAGGAGTGCCACATGTCTGGACAGCGATTCCTGCCTGAGAGCGCAGCGCCCTACGCGCGGCACGATCGCGCCGGAGCGGGGCTCAGCAGCGCACAGGCGCGTCAACGATTCGGTCGCCACGCGGATGTCGGGGCCGCTGGCGAGCGCAAGTTCGCTGACCTCGTCAAGGCCGCCGGCCTCGATGTCGCCTACGACGTCTTCTACTCTCTGGGTCTCCCTTCCCGCGGAGCAGGTCGCCAGTACAACTCCGACGTGGACGCCGCGCTCGCGAACGGCAGCCACGTGGTGCTCGTCGACGTCAAACGATGGAAGGCCAACGCCTTCTACTGGTCCATCTCGGGACTGCCGTTCAAGGGCCTGACCCCCTTGGTGATGAGCGGCAAGTGGGGCCTGAGCGCCAACATGGCGGCCGCGGTGCGCAAGTACCGCGAGGCGCTGCCGGGAGTGGATGTGACGGCGATGGTCGTCTTTGTGCCGTCGGGTCGCGGCGAACTGCCCGTCTCGGTGCGGTGGCTGCGCTGGCCTGGCGGCATCCGCTCGTTCACGTCCGCCAACTTCGCCCCCGAGGTGCGCCGCCGCCTGGGTGTGGAGCGTCAGCCCGCGTCAGCCAAGGTGGTCGGACTGCTGAGATCGATGCAGCGAGGATGAGCCGCGCCCCGGGGTCGTGATGGGACCGCGACCCCGGGGTGCGGGGTCCTCGCCACCACACCGTCGTCTGACGGACCCCCTTGGCGAGTTGTTCCAAAGTACGTCATACCGACGCCCTATATGCAAACCCCTGCCAGGGCGTTTGCGCCCTCAACCCCACGCGGGGCACAGGTCGCGCAGCGGACAGAATCGGCACGGCGCGTCATCGGCCGTGCGTGCCGGAGACAGCGGCACCTCCCCTGTCTCGGCAATGCGTCCGGTCTCTTGGCGCACCATCTCGAGAATCTCTTCGCCCGCCTCCAGGCGCTGAGGATCCTTCATGCTGATCTTGCAGCGCACCAGGTCCTTGAGGTACAGCAGCGTCACGCCGGCGACGTCGCGCCCCCCGATCTTCGCCTTCTGCTGCTCATCGATCGCCATGGCGTAGATCACCGACGGGATGAAGGTCGGGTTGTAGACGGAGGGCTCATCCTCTGGGGCCCTGCCGGTCTTGTAGTCCACCACCCGCAGCATGCCGTCCATCGTGCGGTCCACTCGGTCGATGCGGCCGAAGATGCGCAGGCGGCCACGGTTGAGGCTCACCCCCTGCTCGTTGGCCTCGACCACCACCTGCCGTGGCTTCTCGATGTCGAAGATCGCCATGGCGATCTCCCGGTAGGTGCGCTTCATCTGAGCCAACAGAGTCTTGCGCTCCGTGGGCTCGATCGTGTCGAGCATGGCGTTGAAGTCGTTGACCATCGACCTGGACACGATGCCGTCAGCGAAGTCGCCGCGGCGCTGGTACTCCCACGCCATGTCGTAGATGTCCTCGAGCAGTTCGGGCGTGCGCAGGTCGGGCGGCTCGGCATAGAACACCTCGAGCGCACGATGCACAAGCGTGCCTCCCACCGACCACTTGTTCGGCGGCTGCTTGGTGAAGTCGGTGATGCCCAAGATGGTGTCGCCCGTGGCCTTGTGCATCGCCTCGAGGTGGCGCTCCACGAACCACTTGGTCGGGCACGTCAGGAACGACACGATCGAGGACGGCGACTCTCGCTGCTCGGTGAGGTCGCCCCACGCATCACGAATCGAGCGCGGGAGCCTGACCCCCGGCTTGCCGTCGCCAGGGATCAGCGCCCTGACTTCACGCGAGAGCGCCGCGGTGCTCACAGCCAGACATCCAGCGTCAGGACAGCAGCCTCGAGCGGGGTGTCGGTCTTGGCGCTGTGCTTGGCGAAGTCACGGACGAAGGAATCGATGTGGCTGGGGCGGAACTTGAAGACCTGAGCGATGTCCTCGCCCAGGTCGTCGCCCTTGAGCGACCAGTCCACATCGCACAGGTCGACCATGTCCTCGTGGTACTTCACGTCGACTTCCCTGCACGCCGCCTTGATGTCGGACACGTCGTAGGAGGTCTTGTTCGAGGATGCACCGCCCCGAGCGGACCCCGCGCCGTCAGGGTCCTCCTTGTAGTTGGGCATGATGTCGGCGATGAATCGCGGTGCTCCGCCGTGCTCGGTCTTGTCCTCGCTGATGAACGCCTTGCGAACGAAGACCTTGCGCCCCTCGAGCGCCCTGGCGTCCTGCTCGACGGACAGCGAGTGCGCCATCTCCCAAGCCATGCCGGGCTGGCGAGCCTTCGCCGGGTCCGAGTTGCCGTGCAACTCGACGAATCCGGTGGTGATGGTCTCCTCCTGCTCGGAGCGATCCTTGTCGGTGGTGGTCATGGTGATCTCCACCTTCACTCCGAACACCTTGCCGCTGTCGCGCTGCGTGCGCTCGATGCGCCGCACCTTGGTGATGGTTGCCGGGAAGACCTTGGAGGTGTCCTCGCGCACACGCGCCTGGTGAGCCAAGGCTCCCTGGATGAAGTTCAGGATCGCAGAGGGGTTGTGGCTGTCGGCGAGCAGAGCGGATGCCGTCGCGGCGATGACCGTCTCTGTGGCGGGGGTGTCGATGGGGGCGCGGAAAGCGCGCGCAACCTCAATCATGCTGGCCATTGCGGCTCCTTGTGTGAACGGGAAGGGCTCGTCCCTATCCTCCGCCACCAAGCCTACCACATGTTTGGGTGGGCCATCAACGGGTCACAACGTGATGAATCGCGTTGTAGGCAGCGCCGATGGAGTCCGACGACTGGTACAGCAGGACCATCGGCTGCACCGGGTCGATGCTGATGAACACCAGCGACAAGGCCTCGAGTTCATCGCCCTTGGTGGACGGACGCGTGAAGATGCATGCCGACTGCGACGTGGTCGGCACCAGGTACGGGATGACTTTGAAGTCCTTCCATGCCTCGGCCACCAACTGCTCGTAGGTGCCGCGCTCCCCCAGGCGCGCCAACTCGGAGTCGGGGATGAACCCCTCACCGCGCTCCATCCACTGCGCGGCAGAGACATCGCCCGCGGAACGCCACCATGCGGCTGCCTGCTCGCACACGGCGTCGATGTCCTCTTGGGTCGGCCCCTCCTCGAAGATGTCGTGCTCGTCCATCGTGGGCCGCGGCGTGTACACAGGCTGCACGGGAGCCTCAGAGACGACAGGGGCAGCCGGTGACGGCCCGGAGGGCACGATGTCGATCGAGCCGACGTCCTGCACGGTGCCGTTGCCGTCCGGGGCACCCGCAGGCGGGCGAGAACAGGCGACGAGGGTCAGGGCGACCAGCAGCGCCACCGCAGTGCCCGCCGCCCAGGTGAACATCGGCGATCGCATCCACTTCATCCCTCGAGTCTGACAGAAAATCTGCCCGCAATTGCTTGGTAGCCTTGAACGGCAGAAGGGCGGTCGTTAGGTGGCGACGAACAAGGCGTACGTGGGGCTGACCGTGGTGACTGGCGCGGTCTCCAAGGACAGGCCCATTCCGCTGGAGGCCTGTGTCATCGCGCTGGACTCTGCCATGTCGCCGTTGGGCGCGTACTCGAACCCCATCACCCCGCCTGACGGCTACGACCTCTCTCTCGTGTCCATGCACACCGACAACGCCATGGTGTCGTCCCTGGAAAATGAGGGATTGTGGGCCGAGATGCGCGTCACAGCCTTGCAGGTCGAGGTGGTGGACCGCGCCCTTGCCAGCACGCTGCGGCGCGCCATCGACGCCCTCATCGCCCGCGACGGCGAGCGGCTCGACATGAGCATCCTGTGCGATGACGCGGCAGCGACTCAGCATGCCGTCGAGCAGTTCTTCCCGGTGCTGACCAAGGAACTGGCCGCCCACAACTGCCACTGGATCAGTGTGGCAGGCGTGAAGTCGCTTGCAGAGGCCGAAGGGCTGATCCGTGCCGTGGCATGGCCGGCCAGGGCACATGAGCGCACGAAGGCCGTGATGCGCTACGGCTACCAGATGCGCCAGATCATCGCCGCAGGCGTGACCGCTCAGCGCCAGCGGTCCTAGTCGCGGCTCGGCGGAGCGTACAGAGACGCCCTGTCGGCGTCATCGGTGGTGCCGAACCCGAACGCGCTCAGCACAGGGTTGACCTGCCGCGTGGTGGCGGTGCGCACAGGGATGCTCCCCGCCGCCCGCGACGGACGATGAGCGCTGGTGCGGCCGTCAGTCTCAGCGCCGCCACGACCCGAAGGAGCATGGCCTTGGTCGGCAACGCGCGGCGCAGGCGGCGCGACGTCAGGCCGACGCACCCTGACAGTCCCGGCAGAGACGACCGCCTGCTCCGTCCTGGCGCGAGGCACGACTGGCACAGCGGGAGCGGCGGCCTCAACGAATGCGACCCATTGCTCGAGACGCTCGCGACCGCCAGAGGCATCCTTGGGCTCGATCCAGCGGCACCGCGAGTCCTGAGACTGATGCAGCGCCGATGAGAGCAGCACATGCGTCACGCCCGGCGCATCGACAAACGCGCCCCTGGCCCTCATGGAGCCGCGCACGACACAGTAGGTGCGCCCCCGGGGAGTGACCCACGTCAGCCACTCCCACTCCTTGTCGTCCACCCCAGCATCTGCCACATGATCGAGCACTTCGATCATGTCGTCCGGGCTGTCTGAGTCCAGGCGTATGGCGAACAGTGTGGTGGTCATCGTCAGTGGGCGCACGCGTTTGTCACGTCGTTGAAGGCGGCCATCACGAGAGGACGCTTGTCCTCAGGCACGCCCTTCTTGCTCAGATATGCCGCCATCGCCTCAGCCGGCGGCATCTCTGTGGAGTAGCGAGCCTCACGCTGCACCGCGACAGCCTCCTTCGGGAGCCGATGGATGTTCACCTGAGCGCCGGCGGCGGTGAAGGTCTTCCGCATCGCCTCGGCCCGCTCCAGGGTGTCCTCGGTCGTCACGATGCGCACGATGTCGCCAGGGCGTGCCGCGAACGAGGCGTTGTGGTGCTTGTCGGTGAGGTCGATCTTGATGAGTTCACGTCCGGGGATCTGGACGAACTCCACACGGGCGGAGCCGTCCTCGCCCAGCGTGATGACGTCCACCCCCTTATCCTGGCCCGCCTCTCCGAACGACACCTTGTACGGCGAGCCGACGTAGCCCACCTTGTCGGTGATCTGCTGACGACGGTGGATGTGCCCCAGACGAGCCAGAGCCCAGGGGCCGTCCTCGAGCGTCGCCGCGGGCACGGATGCCTCCAGGGTGGAGACCACCATGTTGGCCTCGGAGCCGCGCAGGCCGGAGTCGAAGGTGGACTCGGCCAGCGTCAGGTGACCAGCGAACAGCGAAGGCACGCCTTCGGGAATCGCGCTCGCCAACTCGTCGACCTGGCGAGCCAGCGCCTCGTTGGTCGCACCGAGCATGTTGGACGAGGACACGCGCAACCATGGCAGGCACGCGATCGCGATGTCATCGATGCGCTGAACCCCCGGCTCGCTCCACGCTCCGGCGCACCATGGCCGGTCCGCGAAGTAAGCCATGAGCGCGGTGCGATGTGACGCCAGGACGCCCTGCTGATCGTGGTTGCCGTCGATGAGCACGACCTTGGTCGTGTCCAAGCGTTCGAACTGCGTCAGCACGCGCGCCACGATCTCGGGGGCGGGACGGCCGGTGTGGAACAGGTCGCCCGGGACCACGAGGATGTCGGCCTGACGCTCGTTGCACAGGTCGATGGTGCGCGCAAGCGCCGCCAAGGCCTCCACCGAGGTCGCTGTGATCCCCTCAGCGGCGTTGAAGCCGCCAGGTCCCGTGGCGTCCACGTGGCCGTCGGCGTAGGCGACGATGGTCTTGGCAGCCATCAGCCCGCGCCCCCGGTGCGCTGGCTGCGGAACGGCGCGAGCGCCCAGTAGCCGAACGGCACGTCGTCCTTCACCTCGAAGGAAGCGTCACAGGTGATGAGGTAGAAGGAGGTCTTGCGCTCCTCCTCGTCGGGCTTGGGCATGTGGAAGGTGATGTTCATCGACCCGAGCGGACCAAGGATGCTCTGCGTCGTGAGCGGGTCCACCGCGACGTGCAGGTCCGTCGTGCCCTCGAGGCGCTCGGCATCGATCTCTGCGGAGAAGGACTCGTCAGGCAGGGCGACGATCGCCACGTCGTCGGTGACGGTCAGGAACGTGGTGCGCGACGTGCTCTTGTCGAGCCGGCCCCCGATGGCGCGGACTCGCTGCGCAGACTCGATGGCGCGGACGACATCGCTGTTGCTGACCTTGGTGCGCACGACCGTCCCATTCCCCATGACGTCTCGCGCCTTGGCGCGCACGCCCTTGAGCGCCTTCTCGTAGGCGTCGGCTCCCTCCTCGAGGGACTGCTGGACGACGAACGTGCCGCGCTCGCCGGTGATGGTCACCAGCACAGTCGACTCGTCGTCGTCCTGCGCGAACGTCACCGTGTCCTCGTCGCTCATCAGGTCCACGACGCGACGCAGACACTGCGGCTCCCAGATCAGCATCCCGACATCGCCCGACGTGGTCGCCCCCTTGGCCGACGTGAACACCATGCCGGTCGCGCTGAAGCCGCACAGGCACAACTCGTCGCCGTCGAGCCACATCGCGAGGTTGGGAAGACGCGACTCCTGCACGACGAGTGCGGTGCGGTTGGTCATGTGCGGCAGAGCCGCAGCCTCGACCTTGACGCTGAACGTCGACCCTTCGACCTCGACAGGCTCGCGCGGAACGGAGCGTGCGGCGTCGACGTCGTGGACAGGGATGTTCACAGACTCGCGCTTGCCGTGGATCTCAAGACCGGACTCCCCCAGCACGACCCTCACAGGCGCGTCCTTGTCACTGATGGTGGACACCGCGGTCTGGAAGTCTGCCACCGACACGAGCACGCGCCCCGCCGCGGCGATCGACTCGACACGCACGTCGAACTTGATGCGCTGCGAGGCGTTGTTGCCGACGAAGGTGATGTGCTCTCCCTTCTCCGGGGCGCAGATGAGCACCGCCGACATGGTGGGGGCGACGCCCGCGGTGCCGGGCTTGTAGACGAAGCCGGAAACGGTCTTGAGAGACGCCTCAAGCACCTCGGGACGAATCGAAATCTCCATAACCAGTTGTCCTTTGCTCATCGTGCTCGTAGCCACGAAGCCTACCACAGTCTTCGGTCGCCTGAGAGGCGACGCTCCCCCCTATCTGCTGCTGTGCGCGGGTCGCGTGTCATGCCCAGCGCGGACGCGCTCAACACCGGCAGGCCTTGCTGCTGTCTTGTGGTGAGGAGGCGGCAGCGACGTCGCCACCCACGGAATCTCCACCAGCCGCACGCCACCGGACGCGTCGATGTCGCTCACGCGCCATGCCGTCACCGACGTGCGGCTGTGCCGCTGCCCATCGAAGGCCATGCGGTGGCGCACCATCACCGTGCCGGGCATGACAGCATGGATGGCCACAGACGAGCGCACCTGGCCGACCTTGCTCGTATCGGTGTGCACCAGGGACTCCATATCGTCATCCCATGCCCACAACTCGGCTCCGCCCTCGCTGTCGATGAGGGTGAACAACTGGCACTTGTGCCGCTCCCCCGACTCGGTGATGAGTCCACCGAGAGCGACCATGCCAGGCCCCACCTGCTGCGGGGCCCGCACTCCGTTCTGCGCCAGACGCTGCATCTGAGCGCGCACCACCACATCAAGATCGGGCATCTCATCGCTGCGTCGACGCGTCAACTCGGCGCGCGCGTCCGCGATGAGCACCTCGAGGTCATGGGTGCTCACCTTGGCGATCAAGGCGCGCGCCTGGCTAAGCGACGAGGCTGACAACGGACGCTCCCGTCTCCGATCGCTCCACCTCGACGCGCTGAGGCAGCGCCTCGATCACTCGCGGATCGTGGCTGACCACCAGAACGCTCGACAGCGTCCCCAACGACACCGCCGAACGCAGCACCTCCACGAAGGCAGGCACCGCCTCAGCGTCCAGCGGGCCGAGCGGCTCGTCGAGGAACACCGTCTTGAGGTAATCGCCGCCACGACGCTGGCCGAGCACCGCGATCATCGCGAACACGATCGCCATGGACACGCGAACGGTCTCGCCAGCCGACAGCGACTCGATCATGCGCTCTGCCCCATTGGGCAGCGTCACCACAATGTCAAGCACCTCGCGAGCACCGTCGCGGCTCTTGAGCGCGCGCGCCTGCTCGAAGCGCACCACCATGCCTTCGCCGCCAGGGACGGAGTTGAGGATGCGCGTCGCCTCATTCTCGATGGGCGCGAGCACACCGTCGAGGAGCATGGACGGCACTCCCTGAGGACGGCACGCCTGCACCACCTGCTCGAGCGCCTCGATCCGTTGAGCGGAGTCCTGGATGGACTCACGGCGCTCCCGGATGCGCTCAGCGACCGAGCGGATGTCGTCCCGGATGCTCTCAAGCCGGCCACGCAGACGATCGGCCTCACGCAGACGCTCGCTCACCGCGCGCTCCTGCTCGACGACCTCACGCAGATGCTCCCGCCGCTGCGCGACACCAGCAGCCGACTGTGCGGCATCCACAGCATCACGCAGACCGGCGAGGACCTTCTCCTGCTGGGCAAGCCAGGCGTCGTGCTTATCCTCTGCGGCCTCGACCTTGGCCTGCAGGTCATCCAGTCGCCTCTGCAGCGGCTCGACGGCATCCACCCCGGCCTCGGCGAGCATCGCGCTCAGGCTGGACTCGGCTCGCGCCAGTTGCTCCTCACTGTTGGCGATGTCCGCGTCGTAACGCTCCAGCGCCGCCTGTGCCGCCTCATGAGCCCGCTCAGCCTCGTCCGATGCCCGACGAGCCTCACGGTCCCGCTCCCGAGCGCGCTCCACCTCGTCGTCCAGACGAGCAACATCCTGCTCCGCCTCGGCGATCTCGTCCTCGAGGCGGCTGATGAGGGACATGATGGCGTCATCGCTGAGGTCGGCACGACACGTCGGACATGCAACGGCATGCTCGTCATGCGCCTCACGCAACGACACCAGCGATTTGGTGTTCGCGTCGATGGCCGCACGCAAGACATCCGCACGCCGACCCGACCTCTCGATGACCGCGTCGGCGTCCGCCGCAGCCTGCTTGGCGCGCGCACGAGCCTGCTTGGCATCTTTCTGGGCGTCCTTGACGTGCTCCTTGGCCTGTTCGCGCGCCTCCTGCAGCGACGCAAGGTCGACCGTCAGACGTCGGACTTCCTCTTCTTGAGAGCGCAGGTAGGACACCTGGCTGCGCAACGCCTTGAGGGCGTCTCGGTCGGATGCCATCGCCGCCCAACGCTCCCGAACGGACGCCTCATGCTCTCGTTCGGCCTCGGCCAGAGCCTTGCGCTCAGCCTCGCCGACAGCGGCGATCTCCTTCTCGAGCGCAGCGATGTCCTTGGTGAGCGACTTGCGTGTGACGGACAGAGAGTCCACGTCGATTGCATCGATCTGCTCGGCGACGTCACGGTCCTGCGCACGCAAGTCATCGACTCGCTCCTCGTCTGCCTCGATGCGCGCGACGGTGGCCTCCACGGCGCTGCGCAGGGCGGTCAACTGAGCGCGCGCCTCGGCCTCGTATTGCGCCCAATGGGCCATCTCCGGCAGCAGATTCAGCAGGATGTCGCGACGGGCGCTCGAATCGGCGCGGATGAAGCGGACACCCGACTGGCCGTCGATCAGCGTCAGCGAGTAGAACGCGTCCTCGCTCATGCCCACCAGGTCGTTGATGCGCTCTTGCGCAGTGGAGTTCAGGTGGTCGCCGAACGGCGACCACTCCCCCTGTGCCGTCATGGAATACAGGCGGACCTTGGCAGACTTGCCGCGACGCTTGCCACGCTCGATGCGCCACGTGGTGCCCTCGGCCTCGAAGTCCAGCGTGACACTGACCTGATCAGCCCCGTCGCGGATCACGGAATCAGAGTCGGAGCGCACACGCGCCGTGCCGAACAGGGCCCAAGCCACAGCAAGCGGGATCGATGACTTGCCTGAGCCGTTGGCTCCCGCGACGGCTGCGTACGACAGCGAACCGAGCGGGATCTCCTGAGCCTCGTAGGACAGGAAGTTTGTCAGAGCGATGTGCGTGAAGCGCATGGGCGTGAAGTCCTCGCAGATTTTCGGAATCCTGACCAGTGGCCTGCGCCCCTACGTGAGCGGCTGAGGCAGTCACGTAGGGGCGCAGGGCGCTCTGGGTCAGCGCCTAGTCGTCGTCGCCGCGGTCACGCACCGAGGAGCGGCGGGACGAACGGCGGTCGTCCTCGTCGTCATCCTCGTCACGCGAGGAGCGGCGGGACGAACGAGGCTCGTCATCGTCGTCACGGTCACGCGCCGACGAGTCTCGAGACGAACGAGGCTCGTCATCCTCGTCACGCGAGGATCGGCGAGACGAACGAGGCTCGTCCTCGTCGTCGTCATGCGAGGAGCGGCGGGACGAACGAGGCTCCTCATCGTCGTCGTCACGACGACGGCGCGGGTCATCGTCGTCGCGCTTGCGTCCCACCAGCGCCACAGACTTGGCCTCGATGGCCAACTTCTCCCGACCGTCGTACTCGTCGCCGTAGAAATCACCGGAGACGGCCAGACGATCGCCCTTCTGCGGGTCGACCCCCATGAGACGCTCGACGCGCCATCCGAAGAACGTCACGCTGAACCAGCGCGTGTGCTCTCGCCCGAGGTGGTCTCGCGAGGATGACGCGATCTCGAACGCAACGCCGTCTTTGCCGATGTAGCGAATCGCGCCACCCAGGTTGCCCTCGACGGAGATGTGCCCCATCGGGTACTTCGACTTGGTCTCGCTATCTGCCATTGTCGTGCCTTTCGTGCAGACTGTGTTCCAGCAACGCTTGGTCATCATGGACCAGGCACGCCAAGCCTACCACACTAATGTGCAGTGTGCAGGTGCAGCGCGAGCCCTGTCAGTTCGGCGTTTCCAACACGACTCCCGTGCGCTCCTGGTACGCCTGCGACAGAGCGCTCGCCTGGGCGCGAACCTTGTCTACCTCAGCCTTGCCACGCGCCCATGCAGCGATCGCTTGACGAGACTCGTGCGCACGCTGCGCCGCCGTCGCCGCCTCATCCGTGCCGTCGCCAGGACCGTCGACCGCGACAGTCGGACTGGTCGCCGCGACCACATGCACCCTGAACGGCGTGCCGTCGGCACTCTCGCCATCGATGCTGGCGACAGGGAAGCCCTCCAGAGTGCGCGAGAAGCGCGGGACAAACTGCGTGCCAAGCCCAGCCATGATCTGCGCTGCGGCATCGCCGAGCCGCTCCTCGCGCACGTCGATGTACTGCATGGCGTTGCGGAACGCATGCTCGAGGTGCCCCTCGATGGTGCCCGGGAAGGCGCTGGGCATCCACTCCACAACGTCGGCAGGGTCGATGGTGAGCGACGTGTCGTTCACGTTGCGCCACACCGGCTCCCCCTGCTCCGACTTAGCGAGCCGGTAGTTCCCGTACCGTCCTTCGGCATCGACCACGTAGATGATGGTTCCGGGGGTGACAGGCAAGGGCGTGCGCGAGAACTCCCCTTCCCAGTCGGGCACCCTGTCCTGTGGCAGCGGAACGCCCGAGCCCGGCGTGAACCATTGCGCCGCGAGCGGACCCAGGGGTGCCTGGCGAAGGCGCATGCTGGTGCCATGCACCGGACAGTCACGCTGTTCCTGGGAGCCCAGACGATGTCCGCGAATCGGGGCCGTGCACACTTTGGTGGTCATGGGCGGACAGTATCCAGAGG
>Ga0207868_1001720_pt1 | contig 14664 bp, 13 predicted proteins | sample Passage237B_FD_187370 | JGI IMG/M metagenome (GOLD analysis project Ga0207868, IMG submission 187370) | Cellulose adapted compost microbial communities from Newby Island Compost Facility, Milpitas, CA, USA - Passage2 37B (SPAdes) (version 3) ... | reverse complement strand
ATCATCTTCAAGGGCCTGACCGTGCAGGGCATCTACGGCCGCAAGATGTACGAGACCTGGTACAAGATGACCCAGCTGGTGCTGTCCGGCTTCCCGCTGCACAAGGTGCTGACCCACCAGCTGCCGGCGGACGGATTCCAGGAGGGCTTCGACCTGATGGAGGCGGGCAAGGCGGGCAAGGTGGTGCTGAGCTGGACCTGAGCCGGCCCGGGCGCGAACCGGCCACCAAAGAAGAAGGCGCCTCGCGGCGCCTTCTTCGTCTGCCCCGTCGGGCCGGCGTCAGTTGCCGACGCTCAGGGTCAGCACCACGCGGTCGTCGGCCAGGTCCCCGAACAGGTCGTTGCCCTTGCCGTTGGTGCCCACGTAGCCCAGCGAGGCGGTGACCATGCCCCAGCTCTTGCTGACGCCCAGGTTCCAGTCGACGTAGTTCTCGCCCAGCGCGTCCTCGGTCTGGTTGTAGCCGACGCCCGCGTTGAGGGTGTAGTCGTGCGGGAGGCCCCAGCTGCCGCCGAGGTTGTAGTACCACGCATCCTCGTCGGTGCCGCCGAAGTCGTCGCTGTAGGCGACGGTGAGGCTGTAGGTCTCGGCGAAGGTGGTCTTGGTGATCAGCTCGTTGAAGTTCAGCTCCGACGCATCCGGATAGGTGTAGCGGTTGAGCATCACGTCGAAGTTGACCGATTCGCTGAAGTCGACGTTGTAGCCGACGAAGTAGTCGACCTCGAAGTCCGGACCGCCGCTGCCGAAGTCCACGCCCGAGGCCCACGCGCCGGCATACAGGCCCACCGGCGAGTTGTAGGTCAGGCCGATCTGGCCGGTCGGGTCTTCGTCGGTCTGGGACACGCCGCGCCAGACGTAGTCGGAAACGGCGGCAAGCGACCAGCTGAACGCCGAGGACTCTTCCTCGGCGTCCTGCGCGAAGGCGGCGAACGGAACGACGGACAGCGCAACGGCGAGCGACGCAGCGAGCTTGAACGGCTTCATCCTGGATTCTCCTGTCGGTGGGGGGCTGCGGTGGCGGGTCCGCGAGCGTTTCTGACAACCCGCTCGCAGCTTCACAAATACTTAACCCGCTCGATACTGCGACGCAACATTCCCGTGCGTCAAGTGCCGGTCATCGCAGTCCCTGCCGCGGTCGCGGCAGGACACCGAAGGACATCGCCGCGGCATCAGTTTCCCGCGAACATACCGAAGCGTACCGGCACCAGGCCGACCCGGCTGCCGGGCGGGTGCGCGGCCGCCGCATCCACCGGAAGCTCCAGCTCCACTTCCTCGCCACCATCGCCGTCCAGGCGCGCGCGCAGCCGCGCGCGCGGCCCGCTGCGCTGGCCGCCCAGCACCGTGGCCTGCCAGCCGCCTTCGCCCACGCGCAGGTCCTCGGGGCGCACGTACAGGTCCACGTTCTCGCCCGGGGCCCCGGCGCCGGCGGGCAGGGCCAGCCCGGCGACCTCGACGCGATCGCCGCGCCGCCGCCCGCGCAGGCGGTTCACCGCGCCGACGAAGGAATAGACGAACGGCGTGGCCGGGCGGTCGTAGGCTTCGGCCGGGGTGGCCAGCTGCTCGATGCGGCCGCGGTTGAGGATGGCCACGCGGTCGGCCAGCTCCAGCGCCTCCTCCTGGTCGTGGGTGACGAACACGGTGGTCAGGCCGGTGCGGTCGTGCAGCTGGCGCAGCCAGGCGCGCAGGTCGCGGCGCACCTGCGCGTCCAGCGCGCCGAAGGGCTCGTCCAGCAGCAGCACGCGCGGCTCGATCGCCAGCGCGCGCGCCAGCGCCACGCGCTGCCGCTGGCCGCCGGACAGCTGGGCCGGGTAGCGCCCGCCCAGGCCCTGCAGTTGCACCAGCGACAGCAGTTCCTCCACCCGCGCGGCGATGCGCGCCTCCGGCCAGCGCTCGCGCCCGCGGCGCACCTTCAGCCCGAAACCGACGTTGTCGGCCACGGTCATGTGCCGGAACAGCGCGTAGTGCTGGAACACGAAGCCCACCCGCCGGTCCTGCACGCGCAGGCGGGAAGCGTCCTCGCCGCCGAACAGCACGCGGCCGCGGTCGGCGTGCTCCAGCCCCGCGATCACGCGCAGCAGTGTGGTCTTGCCCGAGCCCGACGGCCCGAGCAGCGCCAGCAGCTCGCCCTCGCGCACTTCCAGGCTCACCTCGTCCAGTGCGGCGAAGGCACCGAAGCGCTTTTCCAGGTTCTCGATCCGGATCGCCATGTCCCGTTCCTCAGTGGCGGCGGTTGGCGGCCAGCGATTCGCCGTGGCGCCATTCCAGCCAGGTCTTCAGCACCAGCGTGACCAGTGCGCTCAGCGCCAGCAGCGAGGCACAGGCGAAGGCCGCGCTGTAGGCGTACTCGTTGTAGAGGATCTCCACGTGCAGCGGCAGCGTGTTGGTGCGCCCGCGGATGTGGCCCGACACCACCGACACCGCGCCGAACTCGCCCATCGCGCGCGCGCCGCACAGCAGCGCGCCGTACAGCAGGCCCCAGCGGATGTTCGGCAGCGTCACCCGCAGGAAGGTCTGCCAGCCGCCCGCCCCCAGACCCAGCGCGGCCAGCTCCTCGTCCGTGCCCTGCTGCTCCATCAGCGGCATCAGCTCGCGCGCGACGAAGGGGAAGGTGACGAACAGCGTCGCCAGCACGATCCCGGGCAGCGCGAACACCACCTTGGGCAGCTGCAGGTGGAACTGCCCCAGCAGCGGCACGCTGAAACGCCAGCCTTCGTCCACCAGCGGCCAGGCCCAGCCCTGCGCGCCGAAGATCAGCACGAACACCAGGCCGGCCACCACCGGCGACACCGAGAACGGCAGATCGATCAGGCTGACCAGCCAGCGCTTGCCGGGGAACTCGTGCTTGCTCACCGCCCAAGCCGCGGCCACGCCGAAGGCCAGGTTCAGCGGCAGCACGATCGCCACCACCAGCAGGGTCAGCTTCACCGCGGCCAGCGCGTCCGGCTCGCGGACGGCGGCCAGCAGCGCGTCGGCGCCGCCGCGCAGCGCCTCGGTGAACACCAGCACCAGCGGCAGCAGCAGGAACGCCAGCAGGAAGGCCAGCGCGCCCAGCACCAGCAGCGCCTGCACCCAGCGCGGCTCGGCGGTGGGCCGCGCCGGGCTGCGCGATGCCTCAGCCATGCAGCCCCCCTTCCGCCGCGCGGCGCTGCATGCGCGCCTGCAGCAGGTTGATGGCCAGCAGCAGGGCGAAGGACAGCAGCAGCATGGCCGCGGCGATGGCGGTGGCGCCGGCGTAGTCGAACTCCTCCAGCTTGATGGTGATCAGCAGCGGCGCGATCTCCGACACGTGCGGGATGTTGCCGGCGATGAAGATCACCGAGCCGTACTCGCCCACGCCGCGCGCGAAGGCCAGCGCGAAACCGGCCAGCACCGCCGGCCACACCGTCGGCAGCACCACGCGCAGCACGGTCTGCCAGCGGCCGGCGCCGAGGGTGGCGGCCGCTTCCTCCAGCTCGCGCTCGGCCTCGGCCAACACCGGCTGCACCACGCGCACCACGAACGGCAGGCCGATGAACACCAGCGCCACCGTGATCCCCAGCGGCGTGTACGCGACCTTGATCCCGGCCGCCTCCAGCCAGCGGCCGACCCAGCCGTTGGGCCCGTACAGTGCGGTCAGCGCGATGCCGGCCACCGCGGTGGGCAGCGCGAAGGGCAGGTCGATCATCGCGTCGAACACGCGGCGCCCGGGGAAGCGGTAGCGCACGAACACCCACGCCACCAGCGTGCCCATGACCGCATTGAAGGCCGCGGCGGCCAGCGCGGTGCCGAAGCTCACCCGCAACGCGCCCAGCACCCGCGGCTCGCTCCACACCTGCCACAGCCCGTCCCAGCCCAGCCCCGCCGAGCGCAGGAACACGCCCGCCAGCGGCACCAGGACGATCAGGCCCAGCCACGCCAGAGTGATGCCCAGGCTCAGGCCGAAGCCCGGCATCACCCGGCGCGGGCGACCGCGCCTGTCCGGCGCGCCCGGGCGGGGCGCGGCCGGCAGGGCGGTGGCGCCCTGCCCCGCGGTCAGCTGCATGGACCGCCCTCCTGCATCGCGCGCGCCCTCACCGGGCCGCCTGGATCTGGTCGAACACGCCGCCGTCGGCGAAGTGCTTCTTCTGCGCCGCGGCCCAGGAGCCGAACACGCCGTCCACCGTCACCAGCTCCACCTTGGGGAAGCGGGCCACGTCGGCCGGATCGGCGTGCTCGGGATGGCGCGGGCGGTAGTAGTGGCGCGCGGCGATGCGCTGGCCTTCCGGCGAGTACAGGTACTGCAGGTAGGCCTGGGCCACCTTGCGCGTGCCGTGGCGGTCGACGTTGCGGTCCACCAGCGCCACCGGCGGCTCGGCCAGGATCGAGAGCGAGGGCACGACGATGTCGAACTTGTCCGGCCCCAGTTCCTCGATGGAAAGGAAGGCCTCGTTCTCCCAGGCCAGCAGCACGTCGCCGATGCCGCGCTGGACGAAGGTGGTGGTCGCGCCGCGGGCGCCGGTGTCCAGCACCGGCACGTTGCGGAACAGCGCGGCGACGAAGTTGCGGGTCTTGGCCTCGTCGCCCTTGAAGATCTTCAGCCCGTAGGCCCAGGCCGCCAGGTAGTTCCAGCGCGCGCCGCCGGAGGTCTTGGGGTTGGGCGTGACCACCGACACGCCCGGCTTCACCAGGTCGTGCCAGTCGCGGATCTTCTTCGGGTTGCCCTTGCGCACCAGGAACACGATGGTCGAGGTGTAGGGCGCGCTGTTGCCGGGCAGGCGACGCTGCCAGTCGGCCGGCAGCAGCCGGCCGCGCGCGGCGACCTCGTCGATGTCGTAGGCCAGCGCGAGCGTGACCACGTCGGCCTCCAGGCCGTCGATCACCGCGCGCGCCTGCTTGCCCGAGCCGCCGTGCGAGGTCTCCACCGTCACCTTCTGCCCGGCGGTCTGCTGCCAGTGCCGGGCGAAGGCGGCGTTGAAGTCGCGGTAGAGCTCGCGGGTGGGGTCGTAGGAGACGTTGAGCAGTCGGGCGTCCTTGGCGGGCGCCGCGGCGGTGGCCGCCAGGGCCAGCAGCGCGGCGGCGATGCGGAGGGCGAACTTGCCGGATCGGGTTTTCATGTGCGTGGCTCCGTTGGGGCGGCGGTCAGAACGCGACCTGCAGCCGGGTGAACACCGCCTTCTCGTCCTCGCGGTCGCCGCTGGCGGCGCCGCCGTCGAAGCGCGTGTGCAGGTAGTTGGCGACCAGCTTCAGGTTGGCGGTGAGGTACCAGTTCACGCCCAGCGTCCATGCGCGGGCCTGGCGTGCCGAGGCGGCGGGGTCGGCGAAGACGGGGAACGCGGCCTCGTCCACGTCCAGCTCGCCGTAGCGGCCCACCAGCTCCCAGGCACCCCAGCCGCCGTCGCCCGGCGCGAACGGGCGCGAGGGCCGCGCCACGCCGCGGTAGCTGGCGTCCTCGCCGGTCAGCACCCAGCTGGCGGTGGCCTGCCAGGCGCTGTGCTCCAGCTCCGCCGCGGCGGTGCCGGTCCGCACTTCCTGGCGCGAGCGGATGTACTCGGCCAGCAGGCCGAACCCGTTGCGGTAGAAGTAGCCCTGCGGCGACCAGCGGCTGCGCTGGCCGTCCGCGGCCACCGCGCTGCGGTAGCCGAAGAACTGCACCTGCCCCGGCGTGCGGTAGCGCGGCAGCGCGTTGTTGCCCGTGCCTTCGGCATCGCCCGTGCTGGCGCCGATGCCCAGGCCCAGCCCGGACCAGAAGCCGGTGCCGTTGCGGAAGGGCTCGACGAACACGCGGCCGGCGTACTCGAACTCGTCGTCCGGGTTGGTGGTGGCCGCGTCGCGGCCGTCCACCGCGCCGTTGAACACGCCCAGCGCGTAGCCCACGCGGCCGCCGGCCAGTTCGCCCTGCAATTGCACGCCGAGGTCGCGGTTGGGTGCCAGCTCGCTGGGCAGCGCGCGCTCCACGTCGGCCAGCGCGGAGGACGACTGCAGGCGCTCCAGGCCCACCGGCGAGGTGAACTTGCCCACGCGCAGCGTGGCCGCGGGCGAGAACTTCAGGTCGGCGTAGGCATCGACGATGGTGGCGCTGTCGCCGGCGAACTCCGGCGTGAAGCGGTAGCCGACCCAGCGGCCCAGCGTGCCCTCCAGCGTCGGCCGCGCGGTGCGCAGCAGGAAGGTGTCGTAGGTGCCGGCCGGCTCGCCGCTGCCATAGAAGCGGCCATCGCCCTGCAGCAGGCCACGCAGGCGCAGCTCGTAGGCGCCGTCGCCGGAGCGGAAGGTCGCGCCCCTGTCGTTGACGCTCACGGTGGCGGCGGCCTTTTCCCTGGCCTGGCGCGCCTCTTCCTGCAGCTCCAGGTTGCGCTCCAGCACGCGCAGGCGCTGGTCCAGCGCGGCCAGGTCCGCCGCCGGTTGCTCGCCGGCGGCCTCGCCGCCGTAGCGCTGCTCCAGCGCGGCAAGACGCCGCGCCAGTTCCTCCACCGTCGGCGTGGCCGCCGCTGCCGGTACCGCCAGCGCGCAGGCCGACGCCGCGGTGAGAATGGCCACCGGCCAGGCGCCGGCTCCCCGTCGTTCGATCCTCCGATGCATGGGCGTTTCCCGTGGTCATGGCCTGCGGCCGATGCGGGAATACTCCCTATTCAGGTTCGCCGCGGCAAATGACGAGCCGGCCGTTGCATATAGCGTTCGCGCATGAGGCAAGGGGCGCCGGATCGCGCGGGTAGAATGCGCGCTTCACGCTTTCCGAACCGCTCCCATGTCCCAAGCCGCCCTCGCCCGCTACGCCGGCCAGCTCCAGGACCTGCGCCAGCAGGGCCTGTTCAAGTCCGAACGCATCATCACCAGCCCGCAGTCGGCGCAGATCGAACTGGCCGACGGGCGCCACGTGCTCAACTTCTGCGCCAACAATTACCTGGGCCTGGCCGACCATCCCGAGATCGTCGCCGCCGCGCGGCAGGCGCTGGACTCGCATGGCTTCGGCATGGCCAGCGTGCGCTTCATCTGCGGCACCCAGGACCTGCACAAGCGGCTGGAGAGGACCATCGCCGACTTCTTCGGCACCCAGGACACCATCCTCTACGCGGCCTGCTTCGACGCCAACGGCGGCCTGTTCGAGCCGCTGCTGGACGAGCACGACGCCATCGTCAGCGACGCGCTCAACCACGCCTCGATCATCGACGGCGTGCGCCTGTGCAAGGCCAGGCGCTACCGCTACGCCAACTGCGACATGGCCGACCTGGAGAAGCAGCTGCAGCAGGCGCGCGCCGACGGCGCCCGCACCATCCTGGTCACCACCGACGGCGTGTTCTCGATGGACGGCTTCATCGCGCCGCTGGACGAGATCACCGCCCTGGCGCGCAAGTACGACGCCCTGGTGCACATCGACGAGTGCCACGCCACCGGCTTCCTCGGCGCCACCGGCCGCGGCTCGGCCGAGGTCAAGGGCGTGATGGACAGGATCGACATCTTCACCGGCACGCTGGGCAAGGCCATGGGCGGCGCCCTGGGCGGCTTCACCACGGCGCGCGCGGAGATCGTCGAACTGCTGCGCCAGCGTTCGCGGCCGTACCTGTTCTCCAACTCGCTGCCGCCGCACGTGGTCGCCGCCGGCATCAGGGCCTTCGAGATGCTCGGCGCCGCCGGCGAACTGCGCGAGCGGCTGATGGAGAACACCCGCTACTTCCGGGAACGCATGACCGCCGCCGGCTTCGACCTGAAGCCCGGCGTGCACCCGATCTGCCCGGTGATGCTGTACGACGCGCCGCTGGCGCAGCGCTTCGCCGAGCGCCTGCTCGAGGAAGGCATCTACGCCATCGGCTTCTTCTACCCGGTGGTGCCGCAGGGCCAGGCGCGCATCCGCACGCAGATGAGCGCGGCGCACACGCGCGAGCAGCTGGACCGGGCGATCGACGCGTTCGTGCGCATCGGCCGCGAGCTGGGCGTGATCGGCGGCTGACCGGCGGCCGCGCGCCGGTCAGTCGCGCCGCGCCCCGCGCTTGCCGGGCGCGGCGGCCGGCCTGCCCTTGGCGATGCGGATGCCGCGCGCCTTCATCCACGCGTCGAACTCGTCGGCACTCATGCTGCGCCCGCCCTGCTGCATGTCGAAGCGGTAGGCCAGCGGGTCGTCGCTGCGCACGATGATGGCGCTTTCCTCCGCCGCGGCCCGGGCCGTGGCGCGTTCCTGCGGCGCGGTGGTGCAGGCGGACAGGGCCGCCACCAGGGCCAGGGGAACGATGCGGTAGGGCGGGCGGCTCGGGCGCATGCGGCTTCCTGTCGGGCGGTGGGCGCAGTGTAGGCGCGCCTCCCGGCGCAAATCCGCAACCGCCGTCGCGTATCGGCGTTACCCGGAGGCCGGGGCCAGCGCGTCGCGTTCGGCCGGGTCCAGCTCGCGCCATTGGCCCTTGCCCAGCGCGCCCAGCCGCAGCGGACCGATGGCCACGCGCACCAGGCGCAGCACGCCGAGGTCGAAGGCCGCCAGCAGGCGCCGGATCTGGCGGTTGCGGCCTTCGTCGAGCACGATCTCCAGCCAGGCGTTGCGGCCGCCGGCGCGCAGCAGCGCCACCGAGCGCGCGCCCAGCCGCTCGCCGTCCACCACCGCGCCGGCCGCCAGCGCGGCCAGCAGCGCGGCGTCGGGCACGCGGTCGACCTGCACGTGGTACGTCTTCCCCGGCCCGCTGCCCGGGTCCAGCACGCGCGCGGCCCAGCCCGGGTCGTTGCTGAAGAGCAGCAACCCTTCGCTGGCCTTGTCCAGGCGCCCCACCGGCGCCAGCCAGGGCAGGCCGGCGCCGTCGAAGCAGCGGTACACGGTGTCGCGCCCCTGTTCGTCGCGCGCGGTGGTCACCAGCCCGCGCGGCTTGTTGAGCATCACGTAGCGCCGGGGCGGTGGCGCCTGCTCCAGGCCTTCGACCTGCACGCCGCGCATGCCGTCGCGCAGCGGATGTTCGGGGTCGCGGACGATGCGACCGTCGACGCGGACGCGGCCGGCGCGGATCCACTGCGCCGCCTCGGTGCGGGAACACAGCCCGGCCTTGGACAGCACGCGCGCCAGCCCGTGGCGCGGCCCCGCGCCGGCGGCACCCGCGCCGGCAGGATGGGCCTGCCGGCGAGGCGGACGCGGCGGCGTCGCGCCCATCCGGCGCGGCGTCCCCTCAGTCCTTCTCCGCCGGGGCCGGCTGCGCGGCCGGTGCGGGCGCGGGCGCCGGTGCGGGCGCGCCCTTGGCCACGCGCACGCCGCGCGCCTTCATCCAGGCGTCGAACTCGTCGGCGGTCATGCGCTTGCCGCCCTGGCTCATGTCGAAGCGCCAGGGCGTGTTGTCGTAGGCGGTCTGCGGTTTGTACGCGGCCGGGTCGTTCGGGTTGGCGGCGGCGGGCGCCGCCGGCAGCGCCCGGGCGACGTTGCGGCACCCCTCGATGCGCAGGCGCAGCAGCACGCGGTCCAGCGACTGCGCCGCGTCATAGGCCGGCGCCAGCACGCCGGCGGGCATGCCCAGCGTCGAAGGCCGCGAGCCCAGCTCGGAAGCCACCGGCGCCACCGCGGTGGCCGGCAGCGGCAACGGCTGCGGCACCAGCGGCCCGGTGCAGTTGGTCGCGGCGGCGGCGGCGGCGGGAACGGAAGCGAGGCCGAGCAGGCCGGCGGCGACGATGGCGCGCATGGCGGAAATCTCCGGAACGATGCGCCGGAGTGTAGGCAGCGCACCCGGGCGATTCAAGGACGCATTGCGCAGATGCGCGCGCGGTGCGTGGAGGCGCGCGGGCGGCGCAGAAGCGCGGTCGGCGCAAAAGAAACGGGGCCCGGCTTGCGCCGGGCCCCGTGTTCGACCGCGAGCGGACGTCCGTCAGTTCTGGACGTTCAGCTCGGTGCGGCGGTTCTTCGCGCGGCCTTCCGGATTGTCCGAACCATCCGGGTTGGTGTTCGGCGCGATCGGACGGCTCTCGCCGTAGCCGTTCGGGCCCACCAGGCGCGAAGCGTCGATGCCGTTGCTGGTCAGGTAGTCGTACACCGCGCGGGCGCGGCGCTCGGACAGGGCCTGGTTGTAGGCATCGGTGCCCTTGGCGTCGGTGTGGCCGGCCACCTCGACGCGCAGGTCGGGGTAACGCTTCAGGATCTCGACGGCCTCCGACAGGATGGCGACCGCGTCCGGACGCAGGTTCGACTTGTCGAAGTCGAAGTTCACGCCCTTCAGGTCGATCGACACCGGCACCGGGCAGCCGTCCGGACCGATGGCCTGGCCGGCCTGCGAACCCGGGCAGCGGTCGTCGCAGTTGTTGACGCCGTCGCCGTCGTCGTCCAGGTCGGCGCAGCTCGGGGCGGCCGGGGCCGGGGCGACCGGGGCAGCCGGCGGCGGACCCAGCGGGATCACCACGCCGACGGAGGCCAGGATGTCGCCGAACCAGTCCTCGCTCGGGGCGTTGACGCTCTGGTCGTCGAAGTCGGCGCGATAGGCGACCTCGGCGCGCACGGCGACGCGGCTGTCGAAGGTGGTCTGCAGGCCGACGCCCAGCTTGGCGGCCAGGTTGCCGTCCTCACGCTGGCCCGGGGAATCCGGGTCCGGGAAGGCGTCGAACTCTTCTTCGGCGCGCTGGTAGCCGACGCCGAACAGGAAGTACGGGTTCCAGCCGCGGCCTTCCTGGATCAGGTGGCGGCGGAAGTCGAGCGACACGCCGTACTGGCTCCAGTTCAGGTCGTTGTTGCCGTCCAGGTTCGGGTTCTGGTAGTTCAGCTCGCCGTCGACCGACCAGGTGGGGCTGACGAAGCGGCCGATGCCGAGGCTCGCGAAGGGCGCGTCCTCGGTGCCGCGGTCGCTGTCCTGGAAGTTGAAACCCGCCGAACCGGTCAGGTACCAGCGGTCGTCGAACTCCTGCGCGGAAGCGACCTGCGCCACGGCGAGGCCGCCAAGCAGCGCAGCGGTCAGAAGTTTCTTGTTCATCTCTAGCTCCTTGATGATTCGGGGGTGAAGAAACCGACTGCCTCAGGTTTTCCGATACACCAGATGTCCCAAAGCGGCGGACATCCCTGACGGCCGTTCTGCACGTCGTCGCGCCGAAGGGTAGGTGCGACGAAGTGAAGACGGCGTTAACAGTAACATAACATGTGAAAATCAATGGCCTGTCACGGTTCGCCGCGTCAAGGGCCGTTCATGCAGGGCGAGGCACGCCGGGGCGGCGCGGACCGCAACGCAGCGTCGCGCCGCCCGGTCTGTTGCCGGCCTCCGCGCGCCCCGATGCTGCCGGCATGAACGCCATGCCCGCCCTGTTCCTTTCCCACGGCTCGCCGATGCTCGCGCTGGACGACTCGCCCACCGGCCGGTTCCTCGACGGCCTGGGCGCACGGCTGCCGCGGCCGCGCGCGGTGCTGGTGGCCTCCGCGCACTTCGCCGCGCCGGACCCGACCGTCACCGCGTCGGCCGCGCCGGCCACGGTGCACGATTTCGGCGGGTTCCCGCCCGCGCTCCATGCGCTGCGGTATCCGGCGCCGGGCGACCCGGCGCTGGCCGCGGCCCTCGTCGGGCGCCTGCGCGCGGCCGGGTTCGAGGCTCGCTCCGACCCCGCAGCCGGGCTGGACCACGGCGTCTGGGTGCCGCTGCGGCGGATGTATCCGGACGCCGATGTGCCGGTGCTGGCGCTTTCGGTCGCCCCGGCGCGCGACGCGGCCTGGCATTTCCGACTCGGCCAGGCGCTGGCGCCGCTGCGCAGCGAGGGCGTGCTGGTGATCGGCTCGGGCAGCTTCTCGCACAACCTGCGGGCGCTGGACTGGCGGAACCACGCACCGGCACCCGACTGGCTGTCCGCGTTCACCGGCGCGCTGCGCCGGCGGCTGCTGCAGGGCGACGTGGCCGGCGCGCTGGACTGGTGTGCGCTGCCGGCGGCCGCGCTCAACCATCCCACGCCCGAACACCTCTACCCGCTGTTCGTCGCCCTGGGCGCCGGCGAGGGGTGGCCCGCGCGGCCGCTGCACCAGGACGTCGAGCTGGGTGCGCTGGCGCTGGACGCGTACGCCTTCGGCGGGGAACCCGACGCCTGACGCCGGCGCGGCGCTGCGTATGATGGCCACATCCCCGGACTGCAGGAGCCGCGCATGAAGGCCGTCGGATTCACCCGCTACCTTCCCATCGACGACCCGCAGTCGCTGCTGGACCTGGAACTGCCGCGGCCCGAGCCCGCCGGCCGCGACCTGCTGGTGCGGGTGGAAGCGGTGTCGGTCAACCCGGTGGACGCCAAGCTGCGCGCGCCGCGGCCGCAGGTGGAGGCGCAGCCGCGCGTGCTGGGCTTCGACGCGGCCGGCGTGGTCGAGGCGGTCGGGCCGGAAGTGTCGATGTTCCAGCCCGGCGACGAGGTCTACTACGCCGGCGACGTCACCCGCCCCGGCAGCAACGCCGAATACCAATTGGTGGACGAGCGCCTGGCCGGCGCCAAGCCGACCACGCTGGACTTCGCGGAAGCCGCGGCGCTGCCGCTGACCGCGCTCACCGCCTGGGAACTGCTGTTCGACCGCATGCCGTTCTGCTTCGACGGCGGCGGCAAGGGACGCAGCCTGCTGGTCGTGGGCGGCGCCGGCGGGGTGGGCTCGATCGCCATCCAGCTGGCGCGGCATGCCGGGTTCACGGTCGCGGCCACCGCCTCGCGCCCGGAAAGCCAGGCCTGGTGCCGCGAGCTGGGCGCGCACCACGTGGTGGACCACGGCCAACCGCTGGCGCCGCAGCTGGAAGCGGCCGGCCTGGCCCAGGTCGACGTGGCGCTCAACCTGGCCGACACCGACCGCTACTGGGACGAACTGGGGCTGCTGCTGGCGCCGCAGGGCCACCTGGGCCTGATCGTGGAACCGGCCGGCCCGCTGCACATCGGCGACCCGTACAAGGCCAAGTCCATCGGCATCCACTGGGAATTCATGTTCACCCGCGCCCGGTTCCGCACCGCCGACATGGTCGTGCAGCACCGCATCCTGAACCGGGTGGCGGGGCTGGTCGAGGCCGGCGAGCTGCGCACCACCCTGCGCGAGGTGCTGGGCCCGATCGACGCGGCCCACCTGCGCCAAGCGCACCGCCGGCTGGAATCGGGCCGCACCATCGGCAAGCTGGCGCTGGCGGGCTGGCGCTAGCCGGGGGGACCCGGCGGCCCGCTTGCCGCCGGGCCGGTTTCGCGGCAGGCTGCGCCCTTTCCGTACGCCAGCGTATCCCGCATGCAGACCGCCGCCGCTGCCAGCGACCCGCCCTACCCGCACCTGTTCGCCCCGCTGGACCTGGGCTTCACCACCCTGCGCAACCGGGTGCTGATGGGCTCGATGCACACCGGCCTGGAGGACCGCGCCCGCGATTTCCCGCGGCTGGCAGCCTACTTCGCCGAGCGCGCGGCCGGCGGCGTCGGGCTGATCGTCACCGGGGGCTTCGCGCCGAACGTGAGCGGCTGGCTCAAGCCGCTGGGCGGGAAGCTGTCCTGGCCGTGGGAGGCCGCGCCGCACCGCTTGCTGACCCGCGCCGCGCACGCGCACGGCGCCAGGATCTGCCTGCAGTTGCTGCATGCCGGCCGCTACGCCTACCACCCGCTTTCGGTGGCGCCCTCGCGGCTGAAGGCACCGATCAATCCGTTCACGCCGCGCGCGCTGTCCGCCCGCGGCATCGAGCGCCAGATCGCCGCCTTCGCCTCCGCCGCCGCGCGGGCGCGGGATGCCGGCTACGACGGCGTGGAGGTGATGGGTTCGGAGGGCTATCTCATCAACCAGTTCACCGCGCCGCGCACCAACCGCCGCGACGACGCCTGGGGCGGCGACGCCGCGCGGCGGATGCGCTTCGCGGTGGAGACCGTGCGCCGGGTGCGGGAGGCCTGCGGCCCGGACTTCATCCTCATCTACCGGCTCTCGCTGCTGGACCTGGTGGAGGAGGGCAACGCCTGGGACGAGATCGTGGCCCAGGCGCGCGCGGTCGAGGCGGCGGGGGCGACGCTGATCAACTCGGGCATCGGCTGGCACGAGGCACGCGTGCCCACCATCGCCACCTCGGTGCCGCGTGCGGCCTTCGCCGGCATCACCGCGCGGCTGAAGCCGCACGTCTCGGTGCCGCTGGTGGCGGTCAACCGCATCAACATGCCCGAGGTGGCCGAGCGCATCCTGGCCACCGGCCAGGCCGACATGGTGTCGCTGGCGCGGCCGCTGCTGGCCGACCCGGAATGGCCCAACAAGGCGCGCGCCGGCCGCGCCCACGCCATCAATACGTGCATCGCGTGCAACCAGGCGTGCCTGGACCACGTGTTCGAGAACAAGGTCGCCAGCTGCCTGGTCAACCCGCGGGCCGGCGCGGAGACCGAGCTGGACTACCGGCCCGCCGCGACGCCCAAGCGGATCGCGGTGGTCGGCGCGGGCCCGGCCGGCCTGGCCTGCGCCACGGTGGCCGCGCAGCGCGGGCACGCGGTCACCCTGTTCGAGTCGGCGGAGGAGATCGGCGGCCAGTTCAACCTGGCCAGGCGCATCCCCGGCAAGGAGGAGTTCGACGAAACCCTGCGCTACTTCCGCCACCGGCTGGAGGAGACCGGGGTGGCGCTGCGCCTGGGCACGACCGCCGGACCGGAGCACCTGGCCGGCTTCGACGAGGTGGTGCTGGCCACCGGCGTGGTGCCGCGGCGGGTCGATTTCCCCGGCGCGGACCACCCGCGCGTGGCCGGCTACGCCGAGGTGCTCACCGGCCGGGCGCGGGTCGGCGACCGCGTGGCCATCGTCGGGGCCGGCGGCATCGG
>Ga0207868_1001719_pt1 | contig 14670 bp, 10 predicted proteins | sample Passage237B_FD_187370 | JGI IMG/M metagenome (GOLD analysis project Ga0207868, IMG submission 187370) | Cellulose adapted compost microbial communities from Newby Island Compost Facility, Milpitas, CA, USA - Passage2 37B (SPAdes) (version 3) ... | reverse complement strand
CCGCGGCCCAGAAGCTTTCGATCCGCTGCCCCCGCCATGGCCGCGTGCTCGAAACCGATATCGCTCCGCTCCACGAAGCGTGGATCGGCCGACTCGACTGGTAATCATCCCCTGTTTTCAATACCCAAGGCCCAGGTCCCACGACCTGGGCTTTTTTTGTTTTTTGCATCACATCAGCCGCAATGTGATGACTGACTGAGAATTGAACGTCATTACCCCCGCCGGAAGTTTTAGCCTAGAATAAGGCGACAATATTCTCCCCTGATACCTGTAGGTTTGCCCGTGAACGCCCTGCTTTTTGCCAATACGACAACCACGCTCGATTACCCCATCGATCTGCTGCCCAAGCTGATGCTGGCGTGTCTGCTGACCCTGAACCTGCTGGCAGCCGGCTATGTGCTGGGGGGCATGATCCTCACCAGCCTGTTCGAGCTGCGGGCAGGCAAGCAGGCAGACTTCAACGTCATCGCCCAGGCCATCAGCCGCAGTGTCATCCCGACGAAACTCTGGGCCTTTGTACTGCTGGTGGGGCCGGTGGCGCTGGCCAATGTGTTTTATCTGCTCTATCTGATCAGCATCGGCTCGCCTCAGCTGGGCTGGTGGGCCACGCTTTTCCCCGTTGCGGCCATTGCGATGACGATGGTGTACATGCACCGCCTCTCCTGGCCCGCGACAACTTCTCAGAAGCGCGACGGCGTCCACACGGCGATGGGGATCGGTGCGCTGCTGGTGACGCTGGTCATTCCCGCGGCGTATCTGACCGTCATCAGCCCGCTGCCGCCGGTGCCAGAATCCACGGTCATGGTGGTGCTCGAAACGATCCCCCGGCTCGCTCACGGTCTGCTGGTGGCGGTGGTGCTGGCATCACTGATCCTCGCTGCTCTGCTGGGCGATGAAAACGGTCCGCTGGCAGGCAGGCTCTCAAAGCTGACCCTCGCCCAGGCCCGACAGGCAATTCTGCATGTCGGGCTGGTGGCCTTGGTCCTTCAGGTGGCGGTCGGCCCGTTTGTGCTGATGACACTTCATCTGGAGTTCATGAGCGTGAAAATGGGGCTGTTTCTGGGCCTGAGCGTGGTGCTGTCACTGGCGGCGATGCTCATGCTGTCGGTCGATGTGAACTCGGCTGTTCAGAAAGTCGGCCGATTTGTGCCTCACGTGATGACGCTGCTGCTGCTGACGGTGATCTCCATGGCCATGACCCGCCAGTTCTATCGCGACAAAGCCATGAGCTCCGACGCAGCTGCAACGCTGGCCCGTGTCCTGAGCAACATGGAGCCCGACGACCCGCCCGCCATCCGTGCTCTGCCTGGCAGGAAGCTCTACATCGACCACTGCAACATCTGTCACTACAACGCCAACATGGCCCCGTCTCTGACGGAGATTCATGGCCTGTACATGGACAACCCTGATGGCATCGTCCAGTGGGCCATGCAGCCTGGAACCCGCCGAGCTAATTTCAGCCCGATGCCCAATCAGCGTCACCTGGGCCAGACACGTCTGCGCGATATTGCTCAGTACATGCTCGAGTCGGCCGGCCATCAGATTCAAAAGCATCAGGAAAGCTCAGCCGAGCTCAGCGTGACCGAACAGGCGACGCCAGCAGTCTCAGGCCGTTGAGAACCACCAGGACCGTTCCGCCCTCATGCCCGACGACCGCCAGAGGCAGCGGGAGTTTGAAGAACAGCCCGGTGATCACCAGAACCAGCATCGCTCCCATGGCGAAGAACATGTTCTGTCGAATGACCACGGCGGTCCTTCGTGCCAGACGATGAGCATCCGCCAGGTGTCCCATGTCCTCTGACAGCAGCGCCACGTCCGCCGCCTGCAGAGCGATATCTGAGCCTGCAGCGCCCATGGCAATTCCCACATCCGCTCGGGCCAGGGCAGCAGCATCATTGACGCCGTCACCCACGAAGGCGACTTTCCCGGTTTCAGTCAGTTTCCCGACGATGGCCACCTTGTCCTGAGGCAGCATGTCGGCATGGATGTCGGCTGAAGCAATACCCAGTTCCTCACCGATACGCAGCGCCACCGGCCGACGGTCGCCCGTCACCATGATGACCTTGCGAACACCAGCTTTAGTGAGTGATTCAATGGCAGATCGTGATGTAGGACGTACGCGGTCCGCCAGCGTCACGGCCCCGAGAATCTGCGTATCGAGCCCGACGTAAATGATCGATTCGGTCTGGTCCGCCAGGCTCAGCAATTCCGGGTGATCGACCCGGGCCCCCATCTCCTCAATCATTCGAGGATTGCCCGCCCAGATCTGCTTCTGCTGGTAACTGCCCACGATGCCTGCACTGGGCCGGTTCGTCACATTCTCAATAAGGGCTGGCATGATGCCTCGCGCTGCCGCTTCACGACGAATGGCCTCAGCGCTGTGATGCTCTGACTGAGCTTCCAATCCTGCCAGCAAAGACAGGAAGCGGTTTTCATCGCCATCAATAGCAATGATTCGGGTGACCGCCGCCTGGCCCGTGGTCAGTGTTCCGGTCTTATCGAAGGCGATGGTATCAACGACAGCCAGTGTCTCCAGCGCTGCGCCGCCCTTGAACAGTACACCGTTCCGGGCCGCTGCAGACAGCGCCGAGAGAATCGCCGCAGGAACTGAAATCACAATGGCACAGGGACTGGCCGCCACCAGAAGCGTCGCCGCCCGATAGAGCGCATCGTTCCAGTCCCGCCCGGAGAAGAAGAAGCCCGCGAATGCCACCATCGCTCCAATGAGCACGGCGATGGTGTATCGCTGGCCAAACCACGAACTGAAACGCTCTGAAGGCGCCTTGGCCGCCTGGGCCTGGGTGACCAGCGCAATCATGCGGGCGACGGTGCTTTCGGAAAGACTGCGTGTAATCGTGGCTTCGAGCACACCATCGAGATTCACGGTCGCTTCAAAGACCGCATCGCCCGGATCTTTTGCCACAGGCAAGGATTCGCCGGTGATGCTCGACTCATCAATCGCACCTCGGCCGGCCGCGACCACACCATCCGCAGGAACTCGCGCACCTGGGCGAAGAATGACCACATCGCCGGGCTTCAACTGCTCGGCGGGAATTTCGGTGATGGTCTGCCCTGTTTTAAGCAGCGCTGTCGATGGTCGCAGCGCCATGAGCGCTTCGATGGATCGCCGGGCACGCCCCAGGGCTCGTTCCTCCAGCGTGGTGGACAGGCTGAAGAGCGTCAGCAGGACCGCCCCTTCAAACGCAGCCCCCACCGCCGCTGCTGCGACCGCAGCGACCACCATCAGCAGATCGATATCAAGGATGCGCGTCCGGACCAATGCAACTATCGCCCGCCAGAGCGCTGGCAATCCGCCAGCAGCATAGACGAGCGATAGTCCAACAATCGAAATTGTCCTGCCTGCATCATCAGGTAAAGGCAGCTTGCCTGACACTGCCAGCAGCATCCCCAGGAGGGTCAATCCAAGCAGGATCAAAGGCCCATCAAGCTTCGCCCCCTGAGATGCATCACGCTTTTCATTCATGCCACTATGTTATTCAGCATGAAGATGTACGGGATGCCTGTTTCAGAGGAATATTGCAGCCTCCTGCGAGGCCATCAGCCCTTGATGAGATTGGCGATCAAAGCCGCGGCTGTCTTGACGTCTTCAATGCGGGTTTCGCCGGCTTCACGTTCGATGATCAGGCCGCCCTTGAAATCGGCTTCCTTGAGGATGCCGATGAAGGCAGGCCAGTCCACTTCACCCTTGCCCGCAGCCACTTCCTTGCCCCATGTGCCCTTGACCTGCGTGCTGACAGCGTCCTTGATGTGGACCTGTGACACGCGAGGCAGCAGCTTGCGCAGCGAGGCGATGGGATCACCCTTGCCATAGAGAATCATGTTGGCCGGGTCGAAGTTCACACGCACGTTGTGCGTGCCTGCAGCTTCGAGCGCATCGAGGAACTTCGAAAGCGTGTCGGCCGTTTCCTGACCGGTTTCGAAAACCAGCTCCAGGCCGTGATCCTTGAACATATCCGCGATCTGCTTCAGGCGGCTGAAGAGCTTCTTGAAGATCGGATCGTTCTGGTCATCCACCAGGAAGCCCGCGTGTGTGCTGACCTTGGTGAGCCCCAGGGACTGAGCCACACGGGCCGCAGCCTGAGCGTTGGCCCAGTTCTGGTCCCAGTGCTTATCGAGAATCACGCCGCCCGTTTCACGGATGGTTTCAAGCGTGGTGTAGTCTTCGCCCACATTGCCAATCATGCCCGAAGCGATGGTGATGCCCGCATCCTTGAACACCCTGGCCGAGTCAGCCCAGGCAGGCTCATTCTTCACCAGCCCGCTCAGGGAAAGCTGAATCGTCTTGAGATCGACAAGCTTGAGCTGCTCCACCAGGTCCTGAGCGCTCTTAGGTTTCAGTGACCAGCTGCAGACACCGATTTGCGAGGCATTGAGAGCCATGAAAGCTTCTCCGTGTTAGTAGTTCAGTTCACACCCGGGAAATTTGTCACGGTCATCAGAAAGCTGATGACACGAGGAAATCACATCACCTTACCGTTCCAGCGGACGAAGCCTTCAATGGCTTCATATTCCGCCAGGCCGAGCTTGTCATACAGCTGAGCGGTTTCGTGGTTGCGGTCCTCCGCACGCTGCCAGAATTCACGGGCGTCGGTTCCGGGGAACATCGCACGATCCTTCTGCGACTGGTGCTTGAAGATGGCGTTACGCTTACGCAGCAGTTCGCTGGGCGAGAACGGAACGGCCATTTCGATTTCTTCCGGGCCCCATTCCTGCCACGCGCCGCGATACAGCCACACTTCGCAGTCCTGATACCACGCTTCGTTCTTCAGGCGGTCGCAGGCCACGAACACCGAGGTCAGACACACGCGGTGCGTGCCATGCGGGTCGGCCAGATCGCCAGCAGCGTAGATCTGGTGAGGCTTGATCTTGTTAAGCAGATCCATCGTGATCTGGAAGTCTTCCTCACCCACGGGCTTCTTGCGTTCCTGACCCGTTTCGTAGAAAGGCAGATCCAGGAAGTGAAGCTGGCTTTCGGGGATGCCGCAGTAGCGACCGGCCGCGCGGGCTTCGCCACGACGGATCAGGCCCTTGATGGTGCGCACTTCAGGCGAATCCATCTGGCCATGCTTCTTGTTCTTGAGGAACTCTTCAATGTGCTTTTCAAGCTGGATTGTGCGATCGGTGTCCAGACCGAAGTGACGATTGAACTCCGAGACAAAGTCCGCAAAGCGGATGGCATCATCATCGAACACGGCGATGTTGCCCGAGGTCTGATAGGCCACATGCACTTCATGGCCCTGGTCCACCAGACGCAGCAGCGTGCCACCCATTGAGATCACGTCGTCGTCAGGGTGAGGCGAGAAGATCAGCACGCGCTTGGGGAAGATGTCATCGGTCGCACGACGGCGGTCATCAGGACGGCGCACCGCCGGACGCTTGCCACCGGGCCAGCCGGTGATGGTGTTCTGGAATTCACGGAAGACGTTGATGTTGATGTCATACGCCGGGCCGTGCTCGGCCAGCAGGTCCTGCAGACCCGCTTCGTTGTAGTCTTCCTCAGTGAGCTTGAGGATGGCCTTGCCCAGCTTCAGCGACAGCCAGGTAACGGCTTTGCGGATCATCTTGCGATCCCACTTTACCACGCCAACCACCCACGGGGTGACGTAGCGCGTCAGCGAGCTGGCCGCAGGAACGTCGAGGTAGACCTGAGCGTTATCGTGCGACTGCAGGAAGCTGGCGGGCACTGCAGGAGTCATCGGGCCTTCGACAGCCGTGGCAATGATCTTGGACTTATGCTCACCAAAGGCAATAAGGATGATGCGGCGGGCATCGAGAATCGTGCCCACGCCCATGGTGATGGCGCGACGCGGAACATTCTCTTCACCGAAGAAAGCGCCGGCGGCGTCGTTACGGGTCAGCTTGTCGAGGGTGATCAGGCGCGTCCTGCTGTTGCGAGGCGAGCCAGGTTCGTTGAAGCCGATGTGACCCGTCTTGCCAATACCCAGAATCTGAATGTCGATTCCGCCCGCATCCTTGATGGCCTGCTCGTAAGCAGCGCACTGAGCGTAGGCGTCTTCCACCTTGGCAGTGCCATCGGGAATGTGGGTGTTGGCCATATCGATGTCGATATGGTTAAAGAGCCTTTCATTCATGAAGCGGCGGTAGCTCTGCTTCGCGTCAGGCTGCATGGGGAAGTATTCGTCGAGATTGAACGTGATCACGTTCTTGAACGACAGGCCTTCTTCCTTGTGCATCTTGATCAGCTGGTCATACACGCCCACGGGGGTCGATCCCGTAGCCAGGCCCAGCACGGCCTTCTTGCCTTCAGCGGCCCGGGAGCGAATGAGGCTGGCGATCTCCTGCGCAACAGCTTCATTGACCTGACGTGAGGTTTCATAGATGCGCGTGGGGATCAACTCAAAGTGATTCATCTCAAACGTATCGGGCGAGCTCGACATCTCAGACTCCTGAAGATTTTTCATCGGGCTGGGCATGAAAGCCGGGTATGACACTACTGGCGTAACCCTGACCTTGGGTTAGCGCCACATGAATATACACAAATCGCAACTTTTGCCAAAAATCACCCCCGAGCGGTTCCTGACAATTAGCAGCCTGAATGTCTTTGAAGCATAGGCTGGCCCGGAAGCCCGCCCGGGAAGGAATCAACCACCCAGGACCCGGCGTGCCACTTCCACGTTGCTGCGGATATGGTTCAGGTTCAGCCCCCCGATAATCAGACTGCTGACGCCGGGATTGGCCAGGATGAATTCAATGGCCTGCTCAGCAGGCAGCCTGCCCGATGCCAAGCCCTTTTTCACCACCACTCCCACGCCCTGCGAAGCCGCGTGAGCGATGACATCCTCATGGGAGCGATCTTCGAGGTGATACTCCACCATCAGCACATCCGCCCAGCGCAGCGAGGCCTGTGCCCCCTCCACTGTCTTGCCCGAAAAACCGATGGCGCGGATCAGCCCCTGAGCCTTGAGCTGCTGAAGCGTGGCGACCACCGGCGTCTGCTCCAGAATGGACATATCCTGCCCATTAGAGTGAATAAACACGACATCAAGCGTACTGCACTTCAGGCGATTCAGACTGCGGCGGACACTGGCCTGCACACCCGCTTCTGAGAAATCAAAATGACTGACGCCTTGCTCAAATGTCTCGCCTACCTTGGTGGAAACAACAACACCTTCGCGCGATGCCGGAAGGGTCGCACCGAGCCTTTCTTCACTCAGGCCGTAAGCCGGAGCGGTGTCGAGATAATTCACACCCATCTGCAGCAGACCATCGATAAGCTGCTGAACCTGTGGCATCGCAGGCAGGTCATAACCCTGGGCATATTTGATGCCCTGATTTCGGCCAATCTTGAAGGCGCCAAAGCCAAGCACCGAGACTTCAAGACCTGTTTTTCCCAAGGGTCGAAGGTTCATGAATCCTCTCAATCATTCGCCCGGCCGCAGACGTCATCGCCGGATTAAATAAAGTCGTTTTTGATATGCTCCCCGAGCATATCTTTTTCAACCATCTTGGCGAGATCAGACCTGCCCAATCCCGATGATTGCACTATATTTTTGATACGGCCGATCTTCAGCGAAGCACATCAGCAGTGGGCCACCAGGGACCATCCGTCTCCCATGGCGGAAGTGCCACAGGCGGGCTGGGCCAGCTCGGCAGACTCGGAGCCTCGACAGCAGGAGCATCCAGCTGAGCTATCAGCAGTTCTGCCAGTCGCGGGGCCAGTGCCAGCTTGGTGGGCCAGGCGGTGAAGGTATTACCCTGCCTGGTCAGATGCACATCGTCAGGCCGACGGCCATGCTCGGTCGAGGCTTCCGCGCGATCCACGCGATGCGTCGTCCACTGTACATCCGCAAGATCCAGATCAGGGATGCAGGCCCGCAGTTCCGAAATGGTATGACGAATCAGAGCCTGGGGCTCCATCGCCACGCCGTCTTCACTGACCTGGCCACCAACCTGCCAGATCACGTTCCCCTGCGCGTCGTGGTCGGTGGTCACCGTCACGCGCGTCTTCGCACCATCGACACAGTGGCCGTTGAGGACGGGCAGATTTTTTCCTCGCGCGATGGCCATGTGAAGCGGCCTGCGCTGCATCGCCGAGGGCTCGAGCCCGATATGCTGACGCAGCGCCGCATTCCCCGCCCCAGCAGCCAGGATGACAAAGCGAGGCGCGATCGTCAGCGTCTGATGCAGGCCGGTGAGCTTCTCATTCTCACACTCGAGCGTAACCGTCGTTACCTGTCCGGGTGACTGCGTGGTAATCTTCACATCATCCGGAGCCGCCAGCAACAGCTTGTCGCGGTGAGGCAGCGCCAGCTGTTCGATGAAGCTCGTAGGCCGAATGACCTGCTCATCCATCACATAGACACTGCCCGGACAGTTAGCCAGCACCGCAGGCCACTGCGATTTCTCGAGCTTGTTGGGCTTAACGTTGAGCCCCACGCGAGCGCCCACCATGCCGAACTGCGACATGAGCGTTTCCGTGCGCCACAGATGGCAGACCTGCGACCGCATTTCCACTGCAGAGAGGTCAGGCTGACGCTTGCCCGCCAGGCAATCACGCCAGATCAGCGGCATCTGTCTGATCATCTGGGCCGAGGAAGTCAGCGCGCCGGTGAGGGTGTATTTCAGGCCGCCATGAATGATGCCCTGCGAAGCCACTGTCTGCCCCGCGCCCAGAGCGAAGCCTTCGACCAGCAGCACGCTGTAGCCTTTGCGCACCAGTTCATCAAGTGTCCAGAGTCCTGCGACTCCGCCACCGAAAATCAGCACGTCGACCGCATGCGTTGTCACATCAAGTTCCAGATAAAGGCCTGCAGAATGCAGGTATTTCGATCATCACACGTGCATACACATCAGTGAGCCGCACGCGGTTCAGGCGGAATGAAGAGCTTCATGCCCACCTTGAGATTGGCCGGGTTGGAACCGATCTTGGCCTTGTTGGCCAGGTAGATCACTTCCCACAGGTTCGGATCGCCATAGTGCACCCGGGCAATGCGCGACAGCGTATCGCCACTTTGAACGGTGTACTCCGCAGGGCCAGCGCCGGCCGTGCTGCGGGCGGATGTTGAGCCAGCGGGCACAGGCGGATTATTCTGCGGGTGATCCGGATGAGGCAGACGAATGACCAGCCCCACCTTGAGCCTGCTGGGGTCCACCATCGGATTGGCTTCCGCAATCAGGTGGTACTTCGACTCACTGCCCAGCTTCTCGCGAGCAATGGAGCTGAAGGTGTCGCCGGGCTGAATGGTGTAGGTCGGCCCTTCCACCGGCGTGTTGTGAACAAGCGATTCACGACCGGTGCGGGGAATGTTGTGCGGGTTGGTGCTGGCAGACGGCGTGGTGGACTGCCCAGCCGTCGGCGAGGGCCTGGCATCTGCTGTCGCTGCAGGCGTCTGAACCGGAGGCTGAGGATCAACCACAGCCACCGAAGGCACATCGACGCGAGGCGGGGCCTGCGTGTCACCACGATGATCCAGAGCGATCGGAGGATTGCTGTCCGCCGGCGGAGGAACAGGAATCAATCCCGTCTGAGGCGGCGGAGGGGGGACGGAATCACTGCGCAGCGTCGGCCTGCTCGAATCCGTCACCTGGCCCGACGGGTTATCGTTCATGGCGTTGGAATCGACAATCGGCTGAGCGTCGCCTGCGTTCCAGAAGTGGTAGCCCAGGATCGTGCCACACAATGCAACGGCTACGCATAGTGCGATGCTGTAGGAATTGTTCATCGGAGTTCATCTCCATCATCGAGGCTCGGAGCTGCCTGAGCAGACCCGCGACCTGGCTTCCATGCAATCAAGTAACTCCTATCAGTCTAACGCCCTATCGCTGGCGGTTCCACATTGCCAGCCCGGTCCGCAGCAGGCTGATGCCCCGCGACGCCCCCTTTTGGACGAAAGGGCCCGGATTCCACTAAACTAAGGGGCTATGCCACCGATTTCAGTTGTTATCTGCTGTGCGAATTCTGAAGACACCCTCCCTGCGGCCTGCCAGAGCGTGGCCTGGGCGGATGAGCTGATCATTGTCGACTCCGGCTCAAAGGACCGGACCGCGGAAATCGCCAGGCAGTACGCCCATCGTTACGTGCTCGAACCCTGGCGAGGCCACAGCGGCCAGAAGATGTTCGCCTCAGGCCTGTGCACGCATGACTGGATCTTCTTCCTCGATGGCGATGAGGAATGCACGCCCCAGCTCGCTCAGGAATGGAAAGCCATCTCCGACAGCGAAGCTGAGAAGTTCGACCTCTTCCTCATCCCCCGCCAGAACTACGTCATGGGCAGGCTGGTACGTGCGTGGTGGCCTGACCATCTGACCCGCATCTTCCACCGCAAGCGCTGCTCGTGGGATGGCCATGTGCTGCACGATACGCGACAGGCTTCCGATCCCTCACGCCAGCGCAAGTTCAAAGGGTGGATCATTCACAAGCGTCTGTCCAAAGCCGCGTTCTCTGATTACTTCAGCGGCGCCCGCATGGATGAACGTCTGCTGCCCGTGGCCCGCCAGATGTATGAGCGTGGCAAGCGCTGCCACTGGTGGGATCTGCTGATCCGCCCATGGCTTGCGTTCATCAAGTTCTACTTCATCAAGCGTGGCTTCCTCGATGGCGTGTTCGGCCTGCTCATTGCACAGAAAGCAGCGCTGAGCGCCCAGCTGAAATACGCTGCCCTCTGGGCGGTTCAGGAAGAACACAAAGCCGGTTCAAAAGGAAAGTGACAGCGGTTATGTCCACCACTCAAACGCATACGATTGCATCGCTTCAGGAGAAGGTTCAGGCGTTCTGTGAAGCCCGCCGCTGGGACCAGTATCACTCGCTCAAGAATCTGACCATCGGCGCCGTGACCGAAGCCGCTGAGCTGGTGGAGCCCTTCCGCTTCCGCAGCGACGAAGAAGCCGTCGCCTACTTCAACACCCCCGAAGGTCGGGTAGCCGTGGAAGACGAACTGGCCGACGTCCTGTTCTTCCTCTTGCGCATCTCTCAGAAGTACGACGTGGACCTTGGCGGCGCGCTGGAACGCAAGCTAGTCAAGACCGGCGTGAAGTATCCCCTGCCTGCCGATTAAATCCGACTTTTCGCCTGGCATTGCGGCCCTATTTCCGAAATCTGCCGCTTTATGCCGCCCGCATTTTTTCATCACTTGGTATTGAACCAGTCCTTGCCAATGCCCGCCTCCACTTCCAGCGGAACGCGGAGGGTCATGGCATGGGTCATTTCCTCGATGACGATCTGGCTCATGGCCTGGGCGTGTTCGTCCGGGGCTTCGAGCACCAGTTCGTCATGGATCTGAAGCAGCATGCGCATCGGGAGGTTCTCATGGTCGATTCGGCTATGCAGCCTGACCATCGCCAGTTTGATGAGGTCGGCCGCGGACCCCTGGACCACGCTGTTGATCGCCAGCCTCTGGCCCAGCGCGCGGAGGTTGGGGTTCCTGCTGTCGATCTGCGGAATCGCGCGCTGACGGCCCAGGATCGTTGAGACATAGCCGTGCTGTCTGGCGTGCTCGACGCACTGATCGAGGAATCGATCGATACCCGAGAAGCGGGCGCGGTAGTCGTTGATGAGCGTCTTGGCACCGGCCACATCGAGCCCTTCAATGCGACGCGCCAGCCCGTAAGGCGTCACGCCGTAGATGATGCCAAAGTTGATCGTCTTGGCGTGGCTGCGCTGATCGCGCGTGACCTGCGAAGGCTCCACGTTGAACACCTGCGCGGCCACGGCCGTGTGAATGTCCATCCCCTGCTCGAAAGCCGCCAGCAGGTTGGCGTCCTCCGACAGATGTGCCAGGATGCGCAGCTCAATCTGCGAATAGTCCGCACTGATGAGCGACTGCCCCACGCCCGCGATGAAGGCCTTGCGGATCTGCCTGCCCACATCGGTGCGGATGGGAATGTTCTGGAGGTTCGGATCGCTGGATGACAGCCGCCCCGTGGCCGCGCCGGTCTGGTGGAACGACGCATGCACGCGACCCGTCGTCGGATCGATCGCGTCGCGCAGATTGTCCAGATACGTATTGACCAGCTTCGAAAGCTGACGGTACTCCACAATTAAGTTAGGCACGCGGGCCTGCTCAGGAGGCAGATCGTCCATCGCGGCCAGTTTTTCCAGCACTTCCACGTCGGTCGATGGGCCGGTCTTGTTGCGCTTGATGACAGGCAGCTTGAGCTGATTGAACAGCACATCGGCCAGCTGTTTCGGAGAATCAGGATTGAACTTCACACCGGCCGCGGTCTGAACCTGCTCGCGCAGTTCAACAATGCGCGCAGCCAGCGTGAGCTTCTGGGCCATCAGCTCTTCCGGGTTCACCGTGATGCCCGCCCGTTCCATGTGAGCCAGCACGCTGATGAGCGGCGTTTCCACCTCATCCATCAGCTTCATCATGCCCTTGGCTTCGAGCTTGGGCTTCAGATCGTGATAGAGCCTGAGGGTGATATCCGCATCTTCAGCGGCGTAGGTGGTGATGGGCTTGAGGTCCACCTGATCCATCGTCAGCTGCTGCCTGCCTCGGCCGGGCAGACCGATGAGGTCGGTAATCGGAATCGTTTCATGATGCAGCAGCGACAGCGCCAGGTGATCCATGCCGATGCCAGGCAGCCCCAGCAGGTGCGCGGCGATCATGCTGTCGAATACCACCCCGTTCACCGTTGCACCGGCCTGCGTGAGAATCTGCAGGTCATACTTGATGTTGTGGCCTGTCTTGTGAATCGCCGGATTCTCGAGAATTTCCTTGAGCGCAGCGAGCACCTGCTCCGTGTTCAGATGCTTGTCCTGCTCCTGCGAAATCGTGGGAATGTAGACGCCGTGCTTTTCCTTCCACGCGATGCAGATGCCACAAAGGCGTGCCCGCAATCCCAGCCCGACGGTTTCGGTATCGATGGCAATCAGGCTCTGCGTGCGCAGCGTGGCCACCAGATCATCAAGCTGCTGCTGCGTGAGAATGGCCTCGTAGTGGCAGTCCTTCGCGGTGGTCAGCGGCGTGGCGGAGGCGTCGATCAGATTGGAATCAAACAGACCACCGGCCGATTCGTCTGCAGGTTCATTAGCCAGCTTGACGGCCGACTCATCCGACTGCGTCTGGAAGAGCGTTCCTGCGCCATCGTCCTCTGCAGCTTTAGCTTTGCGCGACGCGGGAGCCGCCGGCGCCGCTTCGGCTGTCTTACCCAGCAGGCGGTCCAGATCGTCGGTGTGACGACGGAAGCCCATCTGCTTGAACAGGTGGCGCAGCGCCGCGCCATCCACCGGCCCCATGCGGGCCTGGTCGAGTGTGAAGTTGATATCGCAGTCGGCTTTGAGCGCCACGAGCCTGCGCGACAAAGGCAGATGCTCGCGGGCCTTCTCGAAACTCTCGCGCTGCCTGGGCGTGAGCTTGTCGAGGTTGTCGAGAATCGCATCCAGACTGCCGAACTGCTGCAGGAGTTTCGTGGCAGTCTTGGGCCCCACGCCGGGCACGCCGGGAATGTTGTCGGCGGTGTCGCCTGTGAGCGTCAGCAGATCGATCACCTGCGCGGGCGTCACGCCCTTGTCGGCCATCAGCTGCGCTTCGTCGATGGTGGTATCGGTGTGGATGTCGAACATCGTCACGCGCGGGCCCAGCAGCTGGGCAAGGTCCTTGTCGCGCGAGACGATGCGGATGTTCACATCGGCCAGCTCAGGATTGGCCAGCACCTGCCTGACGATGGTGGCGATGACGTCGTCGGCTTCCACGCCCTGCAGGCCGAGAATCGGAACGCCAAACATCTTTGTCATTTCAAAGATGCGCTGTTCCTGCGAGTGGAAGTCTTCCGGCGCACTGGGGCGGTTGGCTTTGTACGCCTCATACATTTCATCGCGAAAGGTCTTGCCAGGCGTATCAATGGGCATCGCCACGAACTGCGGCTTGAACTCGCGGAAGAACTTGAGCAGCATCCCCGCAAAGCCGAAAACCGCGTGCGAAGGCTCACCCGTCACCGGGCTCGTCATGCCACCTCGAATGGCGAAATATGCCCGGAAAATCTGGGCATGGCCATCGATGAGATAAAGCGTTCGGCCGGCGGACGAGTTGGGCTGCGTGGTTGTCATATCGACTCATTCTAAGGAAAAACACGATGCGGTTTTCCTTTGACAGCCTCGGCGGGCACTGCCTAGCATGGAAGGCTTCAACATCACCCATTTTCAAGAAGGCTCAACCATGAGTACCCGCGCATACGCAGCCCAGTCGGCCCAAGCTCCTCTGGCCCCGTTCACCCTCACCCGCCGCCAGCCCACCGATACCGATGTGGCCATCGACATTCTCTACTGCGGCGTGTGTCACTCCGACATCCACACCGCCCGCAATGAATGGGGTGGGACGGTCTACCCCTGCGTCCCGGGCCATGAAATTGTCGGCCGCGTGACGAAGGTGGGCAAAGCCGTCACCAGGTTCAAGGTGGGCGATCTGGCCGCGGTGGGCTGCATGGTCGATTCGTGTCGCAGCTGTAACCACTGCAAGCAGGGCCTGGAGCAGTACTGCTCGAGCTTCCCCATCCTCACCTACAACAGCCCCGACAAGCACACCGGGGGCATCACCTATGGCGGCTACTCCGATCACATCGTGGTCGATGAAGCCTTCACGCTGCGCATCTCTGACAAGCTCGATCTGGCTGCCACGGCTCCCCTGCTGTGTGCGGGCATCACCACATACTCGCCGCTGCGCCACTGGAAGGTTGGCCCGGGCCAGAAGG
>Ga0207868_1001718_pt1 | contig 14692 bp, 13 predicted proteins | sample Passage237B_FD_187370 | JGI IMG/M metagenome (GOLD analysis project Ga0207868, IMG submission 187370) | Cellulose adapted compost microbial communities from Newby Island Compost Facility, Milpitas, CA, USA - Passage2 37B (SPAdes) (version 3) ... | reverse complement strand
GCTCGCGGCATCTGCCGGATGCGCCGTCCGCGCCCGCAAGCTTCCGCCTGCTGACGCGGCGCCCGGTCGTTGCCGGCGCGGCCGAGATCGCCGCCAATCCGCGCGCCCGTTCGGCCAAGCTGCGCGCCGCCGAGCGTACCGATGCGGCGCCTTGCGACACCGCGCCTGCACCCTGGCCGACGCTGGCCGACGTGATGACGGGAGGACGCTGACGATGCGGCTCCTGCATCTCCTCGTCATCTGCGCGCTGGTGTTCGCCGCGGCTTACGTCTACCGCGTCAAGATGGAATCGACGGTGCGCACCGAACAGGTGATGAAGCTGCGCCACGATATCCGCGAAAGCCGCAACGCCATTGCCGCGCTGCGCGCTGAATGGGCGCGGCTCGAATCGCCCGGCCGCCTGCAAGGGCTGGTCGAGCGCCACCTGACGCTGAAGCCGCTCGAGGCCACGCAATACGAGCACTTGAAGAACCTGCCGGAGCGGCCGCCGCAACTGGTCAAGCCGAACGATCCCGATCCGATCGCCACCATGATCGAGACCATCGAGGACGTCGATCGCGACGTCGTGACGGGCGCGGTGCCGAAGCCGCAAGGGGGGCGCCGATGAGCGATTCGCCCCACGCCATCGCCGAGGCCGCCGAGCCGTGGCACCAGCGCATGATCCGCACGCTGCTCTACGGCCGCAACGTCAACCGCGCCGAGAAGGCGCGCGCCCGCGTCGGCATCGCCATCATCGCCTTCGCGCTGGTCTATGCCGTGATCGGCGGACGGCTGGTGGTGTATGCGGTCGGCGACGACGGTTCGGGCAATCGCCGCGCCACGCGCGATGCCATCGCCACCGCGCGCCCCGATATCGTCGATCGCAACGGCGCGATTCTCGCAACCGACGTCAAGGCGCCGTCGCTGTTTGCCGAGCCGCGCCGCCTGATCGACGTCGACGAGGCGGTCGAACTGTTGACCGCGGCGCTGCCCGACCTCGATGCCCGCGAGACGCGCGAGCGGCTTTCGACCAAGCGCGGCTTTGCCTGGCTGAAGCGCGACATCACCGCCCGGCAGCAGCACGACATCCGCCGCATGGGCATTCCCGGCATCGGCTTTTTGCGCGAGAACAAGCGCGTCTATCCGAGCGGCGCCGAGGTCGCGCACATGATCGGCCTCGTCAACATCGACAATGCCGGCATTGCCGGCATCGAGAAGTGGCTCGACACCAATGGCCTGGCCGACCTGCATCGCGCCGGCTTCGCCACCGACCGGTTGCAGAAGCCGGTGGAACTGGCGATCGATCTGCGGGTGACGCACGCGCTGCGCGACGAACTTCTCAAGGCCAAGGAGAAGTTCATGGCCAAGGGCGCGTCGGGGCTGGTCAGCGACGTGCGCACCGGCGAGATCGTCGCCATGGTGTCGCTGCCCGACTTCGACCCCAACAACCCGAAGGAAGCCCACGACCCCGACCGCATCAACCGCCTGACCACCGGCGTCTACGAGATGGGCTCGACCTTCAAGGCGTTCACGCTGGCGATGGCGCTGGATTCCGGCAAGGCGACGCTCAACTCGCTATGGGATGCGCGCGGGCCGCTGCGTTACGGCCGCTTCAAGATCCACGACGACCATCCGATGGGCCGGGCGCTGACCACCAAGGAGGTGTTCACCTATTCCTCCAACATCGGCGCGGCGCGCATTGCGTTGTCGATGGGGGTGGAGGCGCACAAGGCGTTCCTGAAGAAGATGGGGCAGCTCGAGCGGCTGCGCACTGAACTGCCGGAGAGCACCGCGCCGCTGGTGCCGCGGCGCTGGGGCGAACTCAACACCGTGACCATCTCGTTCGGCCATGGCCTGTCGGTGGCGCCGTTGCAGGCGGTGATGGGCATCAACGCGCTGGTCAACGGCGGCTACCTCATTCCGCCGACCTTCTTGCGCCGCACCGAGGAGGAGGCGAAGACGCTGGCCAAGCGCGTCATCCGGCAGGAGACCAGCGACAAGATGCGCTTTTTGATGCGGCTCAACGCCGAGGTCGGCACCGCGCGCAAGGCCGACGTCAAGGGCTACTATATCGGCGGCAAGACCGGCACCTCGGAGAAGGTTATCAACGGCCGCTATGCCAAGAAGCGGGTGCTGAACTCGTTCACCGCGATCCTGCCCGCCGACGATCCGAAGTATCAGGTGCTGGTGATGATCGACGAGCCGAAAGGTCTGCCGGAGACGCATGGCTTCATCACCTCGGGCTGGAACGCGGCGCCCACCGCCGGCAAGGTGATCGCGCGCATCGCGCCGCTTCTGGGGCTGGAGCCGCGCATGGACCTGCCGCCTGCGGATCGCCTTATTCTTGCGGCATCGCGGGACGGACGCTAGAGCATGATCCGACCCGACGGGATGACGACCATATATCCATTCTCCGTCATGGCCGGGCTTGTTCCGGCCATCCACGTCTTTCTTGTTGAGTGGCTGCGAAGGCGTGGATGCCCGCAACACGTGCGGGCATGACGAGGGGTGGCGCTCCAGCGCCGTTGCGGCCGGATTGTTAAGCCCATGATTCTGCGTGAGCTGTTTGGGGACGACGGCGCGATGGAGGCGCGGGCGGCGGCGTTGCCCGTGGCCGGGCTCGCCATCGACAGCCGCAGCGTTCGGCCGGGCGAGGTGTTTGTCGCGCTGGCCGGCAGCAGGACTGACGGGGCAAAATTCATCGCGCAGGCGGTGGCGGCGGGCGCGGTGGCGGTGGCGGGCCGCGAGGCGTTGCCCGGTCTCGCGGTGCCGTTCGTGCGGCTCACCGATCCGCGCGCCGCGCTGGCGCGCGCCGCCGCGCGGCTCTATCCGCGCCAGCCCGAAACCATCGTCGCCGTCACCGGCACCAGCGGAAAAACCTCGGTGGCGGTGTTCGCCCGCCAGCTCTGGCAGCGGTTCGGCCATGCCGCCGCGAGCCTCGGCACCATCGGCGTGGTGGCGCCAGGCCGCAGCACCTATGGCACGCTGACGACGCCCGATCCGATCGCGCTCCACCGCACGCTCGACGAGCTCGCCAATGAAGGCGTCACCCATCTTGCGCTGGAGGCATCCTCGCACGGGCTCGACCAGCGCCGCCTCGAGGGCGTGCGCGTTGCCGCCGGCGCCTTCACCAACCTGTCGCGCGACCACATGGATTATCACCCGACCGAGGAGCACTATCTCGCGACCAAGCTCAGGCTGTTCAGCGATCTCGTCGCCGCCGGCGGCACGGCGGTCGTCGCCGCCGATCATCCGCACGCGGCGCGCGTGATCGAGGTGGCGCGCGAGCGCGGCCTGCGGGTGCTGACGGTCGGGCGCGCGGGCCGCGATATCCGTCTTGTCGATGCGGCGATCGACGGCTTTGCCCAGCGTCTCACCGTCGTCCACGGCGGCAAGACGCGGACCTTGCGACTGCCGCTGGTCGGCGACTTCCAGATCGAGAACGCGCTGGTCGCGGCCGGTCTCGTCATCGCCACCGGGGACGAAGCGGACAAGGTGCTGGCCGCGCTCGAACAACTCGACGGCGTGCCGGGTCGGCTGGAACTGATCGGCGCGTGCCGCGGCGCTCCGGTGTTCGTCGATTATGCGCACAAGCCCGACGCGCTCGCCAAGGCGCTGGCCGCGCTCAGGCCCTATACGCGCCGCCACCTCGTCGTGGTGTTCGGCGCCGGCGGCGACCGTGACCCCGGCAAGCGGCCGCTGATGGGGGCGATTGCCGCCGAACACGCCGACACCGTCATCGTCACCGACGACAATCCGCGCAGCGAGGATGCGGGCGCGATCCGCGCCGCCATTCTCGCCGCCGCGCCGGGGGCGCGCGAGATCGGCGACCGTCTTGAGGCGATCCGTGTCGCGGTTGACAATTTGCAGGACGGCGACGTGCTGCTGATCGCCGGCAAGGGCCACGAGACCGGGCAGATCGTCGGCAATCGCGTGCTGCCGTTCGACGACCGCGAGGCCGCGCGGGCGGCACTGGGGACGAGACAACCATGACAGAGCCGTTGTGGACGGTGGACGAGATGGCGGCCGCGATGCGCGCCACGCGGCGCGGGGTGCTGGCGCCGGCGGTGACGGGGCTCTCCATCGACAGCCGCACCGTGCAGCCGGGCGAAGCGTATTTTGCGATTCGGGGCGAGGTCCACGACGGCCACGATTTCGTTGCCGCCGCGCTGATAGCCGGCGCCGCGCTCGCGGTGGTGGACGAAGCGCATGCCGCGCAGTTTCCTGCCGATACGCCGCTCGTGATCGTGCCCGATGTGCTCGACGGCCTGCGCGCGCTGGCGGTCGCGGCGCGCGCCCGCCTCGACGGCCGGGTGATCGCCGTCACCGGCTCGGTTGGCAAAACCTCGACCAAGGAGATGCTGCGTCACGTTCTTGCGGCGCAGGGTAAGACCCATGCGTCGGTCGCCTCCTTCAACAACCATTGGGGCGTGCCGCTGTCGCTGGCGCGCTGCCCGCGCGATGCCGGCTACGCGGTGTTCGAGATCGGCATGAACCATGCCGGCGAGATCACCCCGCTGGTCAAGATGGTGCGCCCGCACGTCGCCATCGTCACCACGGTGGAGCCGGTACATCTGGAGTTTTTCGGCTCCGTCGAGGCCATTGCCGATGCCAAGGCGGAAATCTTCACCGGGCTGGAGCCGAACGGCGTCGCCATCCTCAACCGCGACAACGGCCAGTTTGCCCGCCTCAAGAAGACGGCACTGGCCGCCGGGGCCGGACGCGTCGTCGCCTTCGGCGCGGCGGCGCGCGCCGATGCGCGCCTCATCGATCTGGCGCTGCACCCGGCGGGGTCGGCAGTGCATGCGCGTATCCTCGATCATGACGTCACCTACAAGCTCGGCATGCCCGGCCGCCACATGGCGGTCAATTCGCTGGCGGTGCTTGCGGCAGCCGCGCTCGCCGGCGCCGACCTGGCGCTGGCCGCGCTGTCGCTGTCGCAGCTTGTGCCGCAGCCGGGGCGCGGCGCGCGGCGCCAACTCGACGTGGTCGGCGGCACGGCCACGTTGATCGACGAGAGCTACAACGCCAATCCGGCCTCGATGGCGGCGGCGCTCGGCGTGCTCGGCCAGGTGCCGACCGAAGGGCAGGGCCGCCGCATCGCCGTGCTCGGCGACATGCTCGAACTGGGACCGGCCGGCGGCGCCCTGCATCGCGGCCTCGCCGAAGCCGTGACCGGCAACGGCATCGATCTGGTGTTCTGCTGCGGCCCGCTGATGCGGCGCCTGTGGGAGGCTCTTCCCTCGAACCGGCGCGGGGGCTATGCCGACAATGCGGTGGCGCTTGAGTCGCAGGTGGTGGCGGCGCTGCGTGCCGGCGATGTCGTCATGGTCAAGGGGTCGGCCGGCTCGCGGATGAAAGTCATCGTGGCGGCGCTGGACAAGCGCTTTGCCGCGCGCGACGGCGCGACCGCATGAGGCGAACGCAATGCTCTATTGGCTGATCGACATCGCAGGCACGATTCCCGCCCTCAACGTGTTCCGCTACATCACCTTCCGCACCGGGGCGGCGGTGGTGACCGGCGCCCTGTTCGTCTTCATGTTCGGGCCGTGGATCATCGACGCGTTGCGCGCCCGGCAGGGCAAGGGCCAGCCGATCCGCAGTGACGGGCCGCAATCGCACATCATCGCCAAGAAAGGCACGCCGACAATGGGCGGCCTGATGATCCTGTCGGGCCTCGCCGTCTCGACGCTGTTGTGGGCCAACCTGAGCAACCCCTATGTCTGGATCGTGCTGGCGGTGACGCTGAGCTTCGGCCTGATCGGCTTCTACGACGATTATCTGAAAGTGAAGAAGCAGACTCACGACGGCTTCTCCGGCCGCTCGCGGCTGGCGATCGAGGCGGCGATCGCGGCGCTGGCCTGCGTCGCCTTCATCTGGCTCGGCCGCGAGCCGTTCTCGACCTCGCTGGTGATCCCGTTCTTCAAGGAGGTCGCCATCGATCTCGGCTGGTTCTTCGCCGCCTTCGGCGCCTTCATCATCGTCGGCGCCGGCAACGCGGTGAACCTGACCGACGGTCTCGACGGCCTCGCCATCGTCCCGGTGATGATCGCCGCCGCCTCATTCGGCATGATCGCCTATCTCGCCGGCAATGCGATGTTCGCCGACTATCTGCAAATCCACTACGTCGCCGGCACCGGCGAACTGGCGGTGCTGTGCGGCGCCATGCTCGGCGCGGGGCTCGGCTTTCTGTGGTTCAACGCGCCGCCGGCGTCGATCTTCATGGGCGATACCGGCTCGCTCGCGCTCGGCGGCATGCTTGGCGCCATCGCGGTCGCGGTCAAGCACGAGATCGTGCTGGCGGTGATCGGCGGGCTGTTCGTGCTCGAGGCCGTGTCGGTGATCGTGCAGGTCGCCTCGTTCAAGCTGACGGGCAAACGCATCTTCAAGATGGCGCCGATCCATCACCACTTCGAGCAACTGGGCTGGACCGAGCCGCAGATCGTGATCCGGTTCTGGATTATCTCGGTGATGCTGGCGCTCGTCGGCCTGTCGACGCTGAAGCTGCGATAGAGCGGGGAACGGCAGATCGGAATTCAGCGTCATGGCCGGGCTTGTCCCGGCCATCCACGTCTTTGCGAAAGTTCAGGCAAGTATGTCGTAAAGATCATTCCAATCGGGATTTTCAGCCAGAATGATCCTGATCTTCCATGTCCGCGGCCAGTGCTTGATGTTGTGTTCGCGCTGAATGGCAGCTTGGATTTCGTCGAACGCCTCGAAGTAGACAAGACGTTTTTATCCATAACGTTGCGTAAAACCTTTGATGAGTCCGGACCGATGCTCGAAGACCCGACGAATCAGATCACTCGTGACCCCGACGTAAAGGATTCCGTTGGGGCGATTGGTCATGATGTAGACGTAGCCGCCGTGCGACATGACGTGATCATGAAAGACGTGGATGGCCGGGACAAGCCCGGCCATGACCAGAACAATACCAGCCACCGGGGCCGACGATGATTCCCGTCACCTCGTTTGCCGGCCGCACCGTGGCGGTGTTCGGCCTCGGCGGCTCGGGGCTTGCCTCGTGTCGCGCGCTTGTCGCCGGCGGCGCGCGGGTCATCGCCTGGGACGACAGCGCCGGGCGGGTGACCGATGCCGCCAGCGCCGGCTTCGCCACCGCCGACCTGCGCGGCATCGACTGGACGGATGTCGCCGCACTGCTGCTCGCGCCGGGCGTGCCGCTGACCCATCCGGCGCCGCACTGGAGCGTGCTGGCGGCGCGGGCCGCCAATGTCGAGGTGATCGGCGATATCGAACTGTTCTGCCGCGAACGGGCGCGCCACGCCCCGGATGCGCCGTTCGTCGCCATTACCGGCACCAATGGCAAATCGACCACCACGGCGCTGATCGCGCATCTGATGCGTCATGCCGGTCACGACGTGCAGATGGGCGGCAATATCGGCACCGCGATCCTGTCGCTGGAGCCGCCGCGCCGCGGCCGCGTGCATGTGGTGGAGATGTCGTCGTACCAGATCGATCTCTGCCCGTCGCTGGCACCAAGCGTCGGCATCCTGCTCAACGTGAGCGAAGACCATATCGACCGCCACGGCACGCTGAGCCATTACGCCGCGGTCAAGGAGCGGCTGATCGCCGGCGTGCAGGCGGGTGGTGCGGCCATCGTCGGCGTCGATGACGGCTTTGCGCAAGCGATCGCCGACCGCGCCGAGCGGGCGGGGCGGCCGGTTGTCCGCGTCTCGGTCCGGCGACCGCTGTCGGACGGCATTTACGTCGATCACGAAACGGTCGTGCGGGCGAGCGGCGGCACCCGCACCGAGGTCGCACGCATCGGTGGCATCGGCTCGCTGCGCGGCCTGCACAACGCGCAGAACGCCGCGTGCGCGACGGCGGCGGCGCTGGCGCTTGGCGTCGAGGCCGCGACCATTCAGGCGGGCTTGCGCTCGTTCCCGGGCCTCGCCCACCGCATGGAGCAGATCGGCCGTCAGGCCAACGTGCTGTTCATCAACGATTCCAAGGGCACCAATGCCGACGCCACGGCGCGGGCGCTGGCGTCCCTCGACGACATCTTCTGGATCGCCGGCGGCAAGGCGAAGTCGGGCGGCATCGCGTCGCTGACGGAGTATTTCCCGCGCATCCGCAAGGTCTATCTGATCGGCGAGGCGGCGCCGGAGTTTGCCCGCACGCTGAACGGGGCGGTGCCGCATGTCGTCAGCGGCACGCTTGACGCCGCGGTCGCCGAGGCCGCGCGCGATGCGAGTGCCTCCGGGTTGGCCGCGCCGGTGGTGCTGTTATCGCCGGCCTGCGCCTCGTTCGACCAGTTCCGCAATTTCGAGGTGCGCGGCGCGCGCTTTCGCGAACTGGTCGAGGCGCTGCCGGGAATCGCGCCGGTTTAGACTCCCGTCGTCATGGCCGGACTTGTTCCGGCCATCCACGTCTTGCTTTGTCGGGTTGCTGTTAAGACGTGGATGCGCGGGTCAAGCCCGCGCATGACGAAAGAAACAAATCGAGCAAAAGCGTTAACCGTCCCGAAACCATGATGGGGGACCAATGGTCCCATTATCATTGTCAGGGCCGGTCATGATCTCCCGCGAACAACGCACGCCGCTCAGCGAATGGTGGTGGACCGTGGACCGGCCGCTGCTCGGCGCGATCGTCGCCCTGATGCTCGGCGGCATCATCCTGTCGCTGGCCGCTTCCCCACCGGTGGCCGCCCGCATCGGGCTCGAGCCGTTCCACTTCTTCAACAAGCACGTCGTGTTCCTGCTGCCGGCACTGGTGGTGATGCTGGCGGTCTCGTTTCTGTCGCCGCGCCAGGTCCGGCGTCTGGCGCTGGTGGTGTTCGTGGCGAGCCTCGTGCTCTTGGTGATGACCCTGATGTTCGGCATGGAGGTCAAGGGCTCGCGGCGCTGGATCACCATCCTCGGCATCAGCGTGCAGCCGTCGGAGATTGCCAAGCCGACCTTTGTCGTGCTGGTGGCGTGGCTGTTTGCCGAATCCGCGCGCCGGCCGGAGATGCCGGCCAACCTGCTGGCGCTGACGCTGCTGCTCACCCTCGTGGTGCTGCTGGTGCTGGCGCCCGACTTCGGCCAGACCATGCTGGTGCTGATGGTGTGGGGCGCCTTGTTCTTCATCGCCGGCATGCGCATCGTCTGGGTGTTCGGTTTGGCCGGTGCCGGCGCGCTCGGCCTGTTCGTCGCCTATCTGACGGTGCCGCATGTCGCCGGCCGCATCCGCCGCTTCCTCGATCCCGCCTCCGGCGACACCTTCCAGGTCGATATGGCGACGGAATCCTTTACCCATGGCGGCTGGTTCGGCCAGGGGCCGGGCGAGGGCACGGTCAAGCGCATCCTGCCCGACAGCCATACCGACTTCGTGTTCGCCGTCGCCGCCGAGGAGTTCGGCATCGTCGTCTGCCTGGCGCTGCTGGCGCTGTTCGCCTTCATCGTCATCCGCGCGCTCGCGCGAGCCTATGCAACCGAGGACCTGTTCGCGCGTTTTGCAGCGTCGGGGCTTGCGATCCTGTTCGGCATACAGGCGGCGATCAACATGGCGGTCAACCTGCATCTGATCCCGGCCAAGGGCATGACGCTGCCGTTCATCTCCTACGGCGGCTCGTCGATGGTGTCGCTGGCGTTCGGCGTCGGCATGCTGCTGGCTTTGACGCGGCAGCGGCCGAAAACCGAACTGGAATCGCTGGGCGAAGCCCGCACCGCTGGCGGCTTTGCCTGAATTCCGCCTCTCTGCATCGGTCAGAACGAACGATGAGCGATACTCCCCTGATATGGCTCGCCGCCGGCGGCACCGGCGGCCATCTGTTCCCGGCCGAGGCGCTGGGCGCGACGCTGATGAAGCGGGGCTTGCGCGTGCGGCTCGTCACCGATGCACGGGCGCTGCGCTATTCCGGGCTGTTCTCGAAGGAGATGATCGACGTCGTGCCGAGTGAGACGGTGCGCAGCCGCAACCCGCTGGCGCTTGCGCGCACCGCGGCGATGCTGGGCACCGGGGTGGCGCGCTCGCTGGTGCTGTTGCGCGGGTTGAGGCCGGCGGTGGTGGTCGGCTTCGGCGGCTATCCGACGCTGCCGCCGTTGTTCGCCGCCGGGCTGATGAAGATTCCGACCGTCATCCACGAATCCAACGCCGTGCTGGGGCGCGCCAATCGCTTTCTGGCCCGCCGCGTCAGCGCCATCGCCACCGCGCTGCCCGGCGTGCTGGAGCGCGACGCGGCGCTGAAATCGAAGGCCAGCGTGACCGGCACGCCGATGCGGCCGGCGATCCTTGCTGCCGCGGCGGTGACGTTTTCCGCGCCGCAGCCGCCGGCGCCACTGCGGCTATTAGTGGTCGGCGGCAGCCAGGGCGCCCGCGTCATGGCCGACATCGTGCCGCCGGCGATCGAGCGGCTGGCGCCCGAATTATGGCAGCGGCTGGTGCTGGTGCAGCAGGTGCGCGAGGAGGACATGGGCCGCGTCCGCGCCGTCTATGACCGGCTCAAGATCAACGCCGAGCTGGCGCCGTTCTTCGCCGATTTGCCGGCGCGCCTTGCCGCGACGCATCTGGTGGTGTCGCGTTCCGGGGCCGGCACCGTGGCCGAACTGGCCGCCGTCGGGCGGCCGTCGATTCTGGTGCCGCTGCCGGGCTCGATCGATCAGGACCAGTTCGCCAACGCTGGCGTCCTGGCTGATGCCGGCGGGGCCATCCGCATCCCGCAAGCCGAGTTCACGCCCGAGCGTCTGGCCGCCGAAATCACCGGGCTCGCGGCCGAGCCGCCGCGGCTTGCCGCGATGGTGGCGGCCGCGCGCGGCGTCGGCAGGCTTGACGCCGCCGATCAACTCGCCGATCTGGTCCTGAACGTCGCGGCCATCGAGTCGCCTGCCCCCACCGAGAGATTCCCATGAGACTGCCGCAGGAGATCGGCTCCATCCATTTCGTCGGGATCGGCGGCATCGGCATGAGTGGCATTGCCGAGGTGCTGCGCAATCTCGGCTATGCCGTGCAGGGCTCCGACGCCACTGAGGGCGCCAATGTGGCGCGCCTGCGCGAGCAGGGCATCAAGGTCGTCGTCGGCCACAAGGCGGAAAACATCGAAGGCGCCGACGTGCTGGTGGTCTCCACCGCGATCAGGCGCGACAACCCGGAACTGATCGCCGCGCGCGCCCAGCGTATCCCGGTGGTGCGCCGGGCCGAGATGCTGGCCGAACTGATGCGGCTGAAAAGCTGCGTGGCGATCGCCGGCACCCACGGCAAGACCACCACAACCTCGCTGGTCGCGACCCTGCTCGATGCCGGCAGTCTCGATCCCACCGTCATCAACGGCGGCATCATCAATGCCTACGGCACCAACGCTCGCCTCGGCGCCGGCGACTGGATGGTGGTCGAGGCCGACGAGAGCGACGGCACCTTTCTCAAGCTGCCGGCGGATATCGCCGTCGTCACCAATGTCGATCCCGAGCACCTCGATCACTTCAAGACTTTTGAGGCGGTGCAGGAGGCGTTTCGCTCGTTCGTCGAGAACGTGCCGTTCTACGGCTTCGCCGTGATGTGCATCGACCATCCGGTGGTGCAGGCGCTGGTCGGCCGCATCGAGGACCGCCGCGTCATCACCTACGGCACCAACCCGCAGGCCGACGTGCGCCTGATCGATCTTTCGCCCGCCAATGGCGGTTCGCGCTTCCGCATCGTATTCCGCGACCGTGCCGGCGGCCGCGTCCACGAGATCGCCGATCTCGTGCTGCCGATGCCGGGGCGTCACAACGCGCTCAACGCCACCGCGGCGATTGCCGTGGCGCACGAACTGGGGCTCGCCGACGACACCATTCGCACCGCGCTGGCCGGCTTCGGCGGCGTCAAGCGCCGCTTCACCCGCACCGGCGCGTGGAACGGCGTCACCGTCATCGACGACTACGGCCATCACCCGGTCGAGATCGCCGCGGTGCTGCGCGCCGCGCGCGAATCGGCCGAGGGCCGGGTCATCGCCGTGGTGCAGCCGCATCGCTATACGCGGCTGCAATCGCTGTTCGAGGAATTCTGCACCTGCTTCAACGACGCCGATATCGTCGTCGCCGCCGACGTTTATCCCGCGGGCGAGGCGCCGATCCCCGGTATCGATCGCGACGCCTTCGTGCTGGGTTTGCGCACCCACGGCCATCGCGAGGTGATGGCGCTGCCGAACGCGGCGGCGCTGGCGCCCCTGGTGCGCGATGTGGCGCGGCCGGGCGACTATGTCGTGTGTCTCGGGGCCGGCAACATCACGCAGTGGGCCTACGCGCTGCCCGGCGAGTTGCAGGCGCTGGGATGAGCGAATCCGGTTGCGATTTCTTTCCGTCATGGCCGGGCTTGTCCCGGCCATCCACGTCTTGCTTATGCGATCGTATCAAAAAGGTCATTCTAGCCGGGGTTGCCCGCCAGAATTTTCCGTACCTTCCAAGCGCGCGGCCAATGCTTGATGTTATGTTCACGCTGGATCGCTGTCCGGATGTCGTCAAAATGCTCGAAATAGACCAAACGTTTGATCCCATACTGTTTGGTGAAGCCGTCGATGGCTTCGATGCGGTGCTCATGAATCCGTCGGATCAGGTCGTTGGTTACTCCGACATAGAGAATGCCGTTTGGTCGATTGGTCAGGATATAGACGTATCCACCGTTCATTATGCCATCATGAAAGACGTGGATGGCCGGTACGAGCCCGGCCATGACGAGCGGGTTGTACTTTGACCTTTCCCGACCTCGTGCCGTCGCTGCGGGCGCTGATGCCGGAGCTGCGCGGGCGGCTGCTCGCCAACGAGCCGCTGGCGCCGTTCACCTGGTTTCGCGTCGGCGGCCCGGCGCAGCTTCTGTTCACGCCGGCCGACGAGGACGACCTCGCGTATTTCCTGGCCCGGCTGCCGGCCGAGATTCCGGTCATCCCGATCGGCGTCGGCTCCAACCTGATTGTGCGCGACGGCGGCGTTCCGGGCGTGGTGGTGCGGCTGTCGCCGCGCGGCTTCGGCGGTATCGGTGTCGAGGGCGACACCGTGCGCGCGGGAACCGCGGCGCTCGACAAGAAGGTGGCGGAAGCCGCGGCGGACGCCGGCATCGCCGGCCTCGAATTCTACTACGGCATTCCCGGCACCATCGGCGGCGCGCTCACCATGAACGCCGGCGCCAACGGCGGCGAGACGAAAGACGTGCTGGTCGAGGCGGCGGCGGTCACGCGCGTCGGCGCCAGGCGCGTCTTCACCAACGCCGAAATGAAGTTCGTCTACCGTGGCAATGGCGTCAGTGACGACGCGATCTTTACCTCGGCGCTGTTTCGCGGCCGTGCCGGCGCGCGAGAGGACATCCGCGCCCGCATGGCGGCGGTGCAACGGCATCGCGAAACCGCGCAGCCGATCCGTGAGAAAACCGGCGGCTCGACCTTCCGCAATCCGCAAGGGGCCAGCGCCTGGAAACTGATCGACGCCGCCGGCTGCCGCGGCCTCAGCGTCGGCGGCGCGCAGGTCTCCAAGATGCACTGCAACTTCCTGATCAATACCGGCGAGGCCACGGCGCACGACATCGAGACGCTGGGCGAGACTGTGCGGGCGCGCGTCAATGCGCACTCGGGCGTCGATCTGCAATGGGAGATCAAGCGGATCGGCGTGCCGGCGTAATTGCTGGAGCAGAAATGTTCTCGGCACCCGTGTCCCGGATGCTGCGCGGCATAAAATGCCGCGCTGCTGATCCGGGACCGTTTTGACCTCGGCATCTCGCGGCGGTCCCGGGTCTGCGGAGCGGCGTTGCACGCCGCGCCGCGCCCGGGACACGACTAACCGGCGGTTGATCTACCGAGCAGGCGTGTCGGGCGGCGTCACCGTAACGCTGAGCGATTGCAGCCGCTCGATCGGGACCGGCGAAATCCGGAAGACGCCGTTGAACGGGTCCTCCTGCACCGCGACGAGGCCGATCACCACCACCGCGGCACTCGAGAACACGACCAGGGCGGTGATGAAGGCGCGCCACGGGTGGCCGACATGCACCAGCGCGATGGCGATCAGCGTCATCAGGCCGAGGATCAGTACGCTCGCCCATTTCAGCGTGTTGGTGCGGTCGCCGGCCAGCGCCAGCCGCTCGCTGCGCGCGGTGCCGGCGCGGATCGCGGCGTTGATCAGCGCCGCATGCACGGCCTGCCCGGAGGCCAGCGCGATCTGTGGGTCGCTGATTTCCCGCAACAGGTGATCGAAGGCGGTATCGGTGCGTGGCGAGGTGGCATCGGCCGCCATCGCCGGCCATTCGTCGTGAAGCACGGAGGCGATGTAATCCTTCAGCGCGGCGCGGATGGTGCGCATGTCGGAGGCGGCGGCGACGCTCAGCGTATGGATGTTGCGCATCTCGCCGGCCTCGACCTGCACGGCGCGGTTGGCGAGGCGGTTGCGCTCGCCGATGTCGCTGGAAAGGAAACTGATGAGCAGCGCGAACAAGACCGCGAGCGCGCCGAAGAACGGTGGCGTGAGGCCGACCAGCGAGCGGAAGAAAACGGTGCGCGCCGACCGCCAGTTGAGGGCGCCGAGCAGCGCCACCGTGCCGAAATAGACGAAGATCAGCGTGGCGAAGATCGCCAGCGGCGGCAGTTCGAGCCAAGCGTGAATCATGGAACCTTTCCGAATCGTCCGAACCGGAGTCGGCCGGACGCTAAGCGGTTTGTATTTTGATGGAAACACCCCGTTCCGTCATGGCCGGGCATAGCCCGTCGAAGACGGGCGTGAACGCCCTTTTGTCCCGGCCATCCACGTCTTTCTTCGCT
>Ga0207868_1001713_pt1 | contig 14738 bp, 19 predicted proteins | sample Passage237B_FD_187370 | JGI IMG/M metagenome (GOLD analysis project Ga0207868, IMG submission 187370) | Cellulose adapted compost microbial communities from Newby Island Compost Facility, Milpitas, CA, USA - Passage2 37B (SPAdes) (version 3) ... | reverse complement strand
CGGTCTGTTTCGAAAAATCGAAATACAGGGTATCTGGAGATACGGAAACGACTTGATTAGCCGGGAATTGCCGGTTGATGAACCCCAATTGGTTTGAAAGGACAACCCAATTGCGGTTTTGCAAGCCACTGAGGTCCACTTGGATGGATTGTGCTGTCGCCCGCAGTGTAGAAAACAGCAATTGCCATCCGGTGGCGCTCAGCCGAACATTCACCGTGTCCGATTGCAGCGGATGGAAGGCCCTGTTGTCCGGCACATTGACGTACTGTACTCCGGCCTTTATCGTGTAAACATAACGGTTGGAAATCGCAAAAAGCGCCCAAGCCAAAAAGGAAAAGACAATACATTTGGCAAAAATGCTGAGTTTGCGCCGTTGCGTTTTATTTAAATTCAGTACCGGCATGACAACAACGAAGAGAACGCAACGCCGCTCCGTTAGGCCTTAGGCGCTGCGTTCTGTGCTTTGGAAGCATCCAAGGCAATCGCAGATTTGTCGAAACGAATCTTTATACCTCCACCTACATCCACCAAGAACGTGGTTTCAGAGATTTCGACAATGCGACCGTGTATACCCGCAGAAGTAACAACGCGGTCATTTACCTTGAGTTCCTCAATGTATTTCTTATGGTCTTTGGCTTTTTTCATCTGCGGCCTAATCATGAAGAAATAAAAGACCACGATAATCAGGATCATGGGCAAGAAGCCCATAATGCCACCTGCTGCGCCGGAACCGCCGGCTTGCAATAGAATTGTTGATGTAATCATTATTGTTCGTTATTTGTTTTTCTGCTTTTCTGTTTTTCTGACTTTCCGGTCACCCATCACCGACCACCCATCACTGGTCACCGATCACTTCTTCACCTCTCCCCGGAGATGCAAAAGCGTATTCGGGCTTGATGCATTGGAAGTGACGGTGACTACCTTATGTTGCTTGCCCACCTGTCCGGTACTGTTGAACACAACCTTCACCATCCCCTCTTCACCCGGGGCTATCGGGTTTTTTGAGTATTCAGGTGTAGTACATCCGCACGACGCCTGTACATTGGAAATAATCAACGGTGAACTGCCCGTGTTGGTGAACTTAAACTCGTGTTCGACCTTTTCACCCTCTTTGACCTCGCCAAAATCATACGAGTCGTTCTGTACTTCCAATACGGCGGTGGCAGAATCCGCCCCGGGGATTATTGCCTGGCCGACGGGCTGCTTGCCCACTTGGTCCAAGGGTATCTCGGCTGCTTCCTGTTCTTGATTTCTCCCAGCATTGCAGGACAAAATCAACATTGCCCCGACAACGAATAAAGACATCCATTTCATATGCATATCATTTTGTGTGTTAACATTTAGCTATTTTGAACCGCGGTAGTGCCGCCGTTGCCTATCATTGTACGAGCCCTCTCCCGTATTTGCGTATCCGTCCAGCCTGTTGCAATTCATTCAGTATCTTGTCCAGTATCCCATTAATAAATACATTGCTTTTGGCAGTGCTGAATACCTTCGAAATCTCGATGTATTCGTTTATGGTTACTTTTACCGGTATGGTCGGGAAATTAAGCAATTCGCAGATGGCCATCCGCATCAACAGGTTATCCAACAATGCAATGCGGTCGGCTTCCCAATTCTTGGTCTTTGCGCTGATCAATTGCTGGTATTCCTCCGCGTAACGGATGGTGTTCACCAATAACTCCGTGATAAATAGCCTGTCTTCCTGCCAATTGGGCGTCAAATCCGCCAATTGGTTTTGACTGGGGTTTTCGCTGGTGAAATTCTTGAACGTCTTGGCAATCATGGCCTGCAGTACTTCCTTATCGACGGGCCAATTGATAAACCTCTCCTCAAACACCTGCTCGATGGCCGGTGATTTGAGGATGATTTTCTTAAAAATGAACTTGACAATATCCTTTTCAGCAGCAACGGACCGGTCGTCTTGATCCAAGTAAGCGCCGTATGCCTCCGTATCCTTCAGCTGCAAAAAGACCGTCCGGACGATTTCTGGATCGAAATTCCAGGACACCTTATAGTGTTTGACGTCGGCCTTGTATTTCTCGTTGTGCCGTAAAAGCTCGATGAACGTATTGTTGTACAACCGCGTATTGGGTGATAGGTCGGCCGCCGAAGGCAAGAATTTATTTGCGCGTTCATCTGCATCGATCCGAACGTAATCAGACACCTCATCCAATAAGTTCAACGTCCAAACATACATTTCGTACACTTGGTCAACGCTTTTAAGCAGCGCCTTTTCAAACCTATTGACTGCTTTATCTTCCGACAGCTGATACGCGTACAGCGTCTGTAATACTTTGACCCGAAGGTGTCTCCTGTTTAGCATAATGATGTAAAGAACGATTGGATGAAACCTGCATGAATTGCCATTCACAAAAGAAAACTAATAATCCATGCAAGCTTCATTGCCATTGAAAGAACAAATTATTCTAATGAAAATGCCAATATACTGTGCTTATCGCTTGATTTTTCGCATATCCGCTATCCGTGTTTCGGCAATCTGATTCGCCGCTTGATAAGTAGCCACATTGTCGGCCAACGACTTACGCAATACCGACCGAGTAACTTCATAAATATTTTCTGTAAGGGCGGCTGTACGCGATGCGCTGTACCCTGCGATTTCCGAATAGCAGCTGATCAGTCCGCCCGCGTTGATTAGGTAGTCGGGGGCGTACAGGATTTTCCGCTCCATCAATAGCTGCCCGTCTTCCTGCTCATTGCGCAGCTGATTATTGGCCGAACCGGCGATGATCCGGCACCGCATCTTAGCGATGGTGTCTTTGTTGATGGTCCCGCCCAGTGCACAGGGTGAATAAACATCGACATCCAACTCGTAAATATTGTTGTTGGAAACCGCAACTGCTTTGTATTTATTGGCCACGTCTATCAGGCGCTCCTCGACGATATCACTTACGTATACTTTGGCATTTTCCTCACGCAATAAGGCAATCAACTGCTCGCCGACATTCCCGGCTCCCTGTACCGCTACCGTACGGCCCGCCAGGCTATCATTGCCATATAATTCCTTCAGCGAAGCCTTGATGCCATAGTAAACACCCTTTGCGGTAAACGGGGCGGAATCCCCGCTCCCCCCCAGCGATTTGGGCAGACCAGCCACATGGCGGGTCTCCATACGCAGGTACTCCATGTCCTTGGGCGTGGTGCCGATGTCCAGCGACGCGATAAACGTACCGCCTAACTGGTCTACAAACTGTCCGAACCGGCGAAGCAATACTTCACTTTTCTGCGTACGGTGATCACCGATAATCGCCGCATTGCCGCCCCCAAGATTCACTCCCGCCACGGCTGCCTTATAGGTCATGCCCCTCGAAAGCCGCAGCACATCGTCAATGGCTTCGTCCGTATGCTGGTAAGGAAGCATCCTCAGCCCTCCTATGGCTGGCCCCAACGTCGTATCGTGGATAGCGATGATGGCTTGCAACCCAACAGCACCGTCATTACAGAAAACAAGCTTCTGATGGCCGAATTGCGCCATCAACTTAAAGGATGAATTGTCTTTGGTAGGTACCGGCATACAAAACGAAGTCTCTATGTGTAATCTGCGATAATGGGGCAAACTTAGCAAAAAAATTATGCATATAATCAATGCGCCCAAACATTTCGTATTTTTGCCTACACATGAAGCATCTTGCACACCTCAACAAATACTTCTACAAATACCGCTGGCGGATGGTCCCCGGTGTCATTTTCGTGATCGTCTCCAATTACTTCGGGGTACTGCCAGCCCAGGTAATCCGTATCGCCTTTGATTTGGTCAAGGAAAACATCAGCATGTACAGGCTGTTCGATGGCTTCGAACGCCAACAATTGGTATACGAAATATTTGGGTACAGCCTCCTATTGTTCGGCGCGTTGGTATTGGTACTTTCCCTGATCCGGGGACTATTTCTCTTCTTGATGCGCCAGACCATCATCCTCACCTCAAGGCATATCGAATACGACCTAAAAAATGAAATCTACGACCATTATCAGCAATTGGACATGGCCTTTTATCGGCGGAACAACACAGGCGACCTGATGAACCGGGTAACGGAGGACGTAAACCGCGTGCGCTCATACCTTGGACCCGCCGTCATGTACTCCATCAATACCGTGGTCCTTTCCATCATGGTTATTGCCGCAATGATCAGCGTAAACCCTACATTGGCGCTGTACGCACTGCTGCCCATACCGGCATTGTCTGCTATCCTGCTGGTGGTCAACAAAATCATCAATCGCCGTAGCGAGCGTATCCAACAGCAGCTATCCACGCTTTCTGCTTTCGTACAGGAAACGTTTTCCGGGATACGGGTGGTAAAAACGTACAACCGGGAATCGGACAAGATGGACCGCTTTGCCGACGAGAGCAACCATTACCGGCAGGCGTCGCTCGCATTGGTGAAAACCGAGGCCATCTTTTTCCCCCTTATCCTATTGCTTATCGGATTAAGCACCGTGATCACCGTGTACGTAGGGGGATTGGAGGTGGCCAAGGGTACCATCACCTCGGGCAATATCGCAGAATTCATCATCTATGTAAACCAGCTGACGTTTCCCGCCATGGCGTTGGCCTGGGTGACCTCGCTTATCCAACGGGCGGCGGCTTCGCAAAAACGCATCAACGAATTCCTGCGCACCAAGCCGGAAATCCAGTCAACGGCCCGCGGCCATGTCGAGCTGGGTGGGCAAATATACTTCGAGCATGTCAGCTTTACCTATCCCGATACCGGAATACAGGCCGTCAGGGATGTCTCCTTTGGGATAAAACCAGGCGAAGTACTCGCCATTGTGGGCAAAACGGGTTCGGGGAAATCCACGTTGGCAAACCTGTTGATGCGGATGTACGACACCCACGCAGGTACCATTACGATAGACGGAAAAGATCTCAGGGACCTGCCGCTGCAGTCGTTCAGAAGCCAAATCGGTTTCGTGCCACAGGATGTTTTCCTGTTTTCCGACACCATCGCCAACAACATCGCCTTTGGATTGGACGAAGCTACAGCAGATGAGGTAGCGCATGCCGCCAAACAAGCCGCCGTGTACGACAATATTGCCGCATTTGAAAATGGATTCGAAACTACTATCGGCGAACGCGGAATCACGCTTTCGGGCGGCCAAAAGCAACGGGTATCCATTGCCAGGGCGCTCATCAAGAAACCGCAAATACTGATTTTCGACGATTGCCTATCGGCGGTCGATACCAAAACGGAGGAAGAGATTCTTCAGAACCTCAGTGTAGCCATGCAAGGCAAGAGTACCATTTTCATTGCACACCGGATTTCCACCATCAAAAATGCAGACCACATCATCGTATTGGACAACGGAACCATCGTTGAGCAGGGAAGCCACGAAGAACTGCTTGCCCTTCGCGGGAGTTATTTCGAACTCCACGAAAAGCAATTACTGGAAGAGGCGGTGTGAGAGGGTGGTCGGTGATGGGTGGTCGGTGATGGCGACATCCCTGTAAAGCGGAAAGCCATCGGCAATGGTACCAATGGCTTTCCAATTCAATAATGACTTGAGCGGGTTACTCAGCGGCTTTCCCGCCATCGAGTTCATCCTGCCATTTCTTCAACTCGTCGAATTTACCGTCGGCAGCAAGTTTGGCTTGCTCCGGCCACGTATCCGTCACCGCCGTGTTGAATTGGTCCCCCGCTTCCGTCAATATAGCCTTCAGTTCATCGGCAGATTTCGCAGCAAGGTCGGCAAAGTCCTTTACGCCTGCAGCAGCCAACACATCGGCAATTTTCGGACCCACACCTTCGATGATGGTCAGGTCGTCACCTTTTTTTGCTGTTTTGGCTTTCTTCGGCGCTTCTTCTGCCTTAGGAGCTTCTATCTCAGCGGCTGCAACTGGTGGTTTTGCTGGTTTTGCTTCAACTTTCACTTCCGCTTTTTTAACGGCACCGTTGCCTGTTGCTTTAGGTGCTTCTTTTTCCTCGGCTACCGGCAATACGGACACGAAGGACTTGTTGTTTGCTTTCTTGCGGAAGATTACCGTACCATCTACCAAGGCGAACAGCGTATGATCTTTTCCGATACCGACGTTCACATCAGGATGATGTTTGGTACCCCGTTGACGCACGATGATATTACCGGCGATAGCTTGTTGGCCACCGAATATCTTTACCCCTAAACGCTTGCTATGTGACTCACGGCCGTTCTTCGAACTACCTGCACCTTTTTTATGTGCCATGTCTGATTATCTTTTTATTAAAGGCAAAAGCCCGATTAAACTAGCTGATTTATAACGTAATCCCAGTGATTTCGATTTTGGTGAATTGCTGACGGTGTCCGTTTTTCTTCTTGTACCCCTTACGGCGCTTCTTTTTGAACACGATTACCTTATCACCTTTCAAATGAGACAAAATCTTAGCCGAAACCTTAGCTCCCTTTACCGTAGGGGCACCTACGGTGAATTTACCGCCATCTTCCGCTAACAATACATTGTCAAATTCAATACTAGCGCCTTCATCCCCTTGCAAACGGTGTACAAAGAGCTGCTGGTCTTTTGCAACTTTGAATTGCTGTCCGGCTATATTTACTATTGCGTACATTGTTATTAATTTATTTGATTCCTAAATTTCGAAGCGCAAAGGTAACGCTTTATTTTGATAATCCAAACGCTACCACGAAAATAGTGAAGACACTGCTTTGATATCAAAAAGTTTATGCATAAATTTGCAGCCCGTTTCAGGACGGAACAAGTTTTTTACTTTTTAATTTTGATTTTTTACTTAACAAAAGTATGCAACAGTACGAAACCGTTATCGTTCTTACCCCGTTGCTTTCGGAGGAAGTTTCGAAGGAGGCGATTGCCAAATTCAAGGCCATCCTTACCGAGGGCGGAGCCGAAATTGTCCATGAAGACAATTGGGGTTTGAAAAAATTAGCGTATCCGATTGAAAAGAAAACAACCGGATTCTACCACCTCATCGAATTCAAGGCTCCCGGTGAATTGATCAGCAAACTGGAAGTCGAATACAAGCGCGATGAGCGTGTGATGCGTTTCCTGACTGTCAAATTGGACAAACATGCCATTGCCTACAACGAGAAGAAGCGCAGTGGTGCTTTCAACAAAAAGGCCGAAGCGCCTAAAGCAGAGGAGGTAGCTGGATAATGGCAACAGATCAAATCCAATACGTGACTGCTCCCAAGGTGGAGGATAACCGCAAGAAATATTGCCGCTTCAAGAAAAACGGCATCAAATACATCGATTACAAGGACGCCAACTTCCTGCTGAAGTTTGTCAATGACCAGGGCAAGGTACTACCCCGTCGCCTCACCGGTACTTCATTGAAGTTCCAGCGCAAGGTAGCGCAAGCGGTAAAGCGCGCCCGCCATATCGGTCTATTGCCTTATGTTGCTGATTCACTAAAATAGGGAGGTACACGACATGGAAGTAATTTTAAAGCAAGATATCAAGAAACTGGGCGAGAAAGACGATATCGTCACGGTGAAACCCGGCTATGGCCGCAATTACCTCATCCCCCAAGGATTTGCTGTGCTGGCTACGGAATCAACGAAGAAAGTGTTGGCTGAAAACATCCGCCAGGCTCAATTCAAGCAAGATAAAATCAAGAAAGATGCCGCCGAATTGGCAACCAAATTGGAAGGGGTGAAACTGACCATCGGTGCCAAAGCCGGCGAAAGCGGGAAGATTTTTGGCTCGGTCAATAACATCCAAATAGCGGAAGCACTGAAAAAACAAGGTTTTGAGGTCGACCGCCGCCGCATCACGTTCGAGGAAGACCCCAAGACATTGGGCGAATACGTAGCCAATCTCAATCTGCACAAAGAAGTAAAGGTGCAGTTGCCTTTTGAGGTGGTTGCCGAGTAATCGGCCGTACACCTTCGGCAAAGGAATAAATACATCCCCGGCCATCCACTGTTGGTCGGGGTTTTCTTTGTGGCGACCTTACCTGCCGCGGTTCCGCAGTGCAAAGGCTTCGCCGATGGCCACCTTCTTCCATATGTCGGCCTGGAAAGGTTGGGATGCTGGTTTAGTGAACTGAAAAAGTGCTGAAGCTCACTTCAGGAAATAGTGCAGCAAACCGAAAATATAGCGAAAACCTGCAATTCAGACAAAAGACCAAACGGATGTACGACAAATTTCCGTTGTTGCTGGTGAAGCTAGCCTTTGTGCTTTTTTTCGAATTCTTCCAATGCTACATTGACCCGTTCGGCCCGCCGGTACAGCGCTTTCGATGCGTCCACCAGTTCGGCATAGGCCTCAAGAGCCTCCGATGCGCGCTCGAAATATTCACGCTCGGCTTCGATGACGGGAGCCCAGTCGCCCAGGAACGCCTGATGGTCGTTGTCGAGCGACACGGTGTGCACGCTCAGCTCTTCCCAGCGATTGTACAGTTCATGCAGGGGGCCGTCGTCAAATGCTTCGAACCAGGCGTCGAACTCATCGAACGCTTTCAGGAACGCATTGTAATCTTCCGTACAGCGGTTCATGAGTTCGTAGAGCTCCATGAGCGCTTCGTTGTGCTTGCGCGTAGCCTCCAAGAAGCCGTCCAGTTTGAGCGACAGGGAACCGCTGAGTCCCGGCATGGGGTCGTCTTTACGTAGGCCGGTGATCAATTCCAGTATATCGATCTCCTGCTCGATGGGATGGATGGCTGCACGCAGTTCGGCAATGCGGGCGATGGCCGTGTCCAGCTGCGGTTCGTAGTCCTCTCGCAGGTTTTTGAGCCGCCATACCTCGTCGTGCATATGGAAGTACTTCTCCAGCGTCTCTTTTTCGAACGGCGGAGGCGTGATTTTCCGGTCGTATTCCAACACGATGGTCCGGAACGGATGAAGGGTGACAACTTTTTCCAATGGCATGACTCGCTGACTGTTCGTCGTAACGCAAAGGTACGGAAAGTCTTCAAGTTTCCGAACGGGTTTCCGCGGGCTGGTTGTTTTTCCGGAGCGGTTTCACTAGTTTTACCGCATTGGATCTAGCGATGAAACCAACAAAAACCCATGGACCGGCATATACGATTTTTCCTTCCCTTGGATGCGATAGACTCCGCGGGGGCCAAGCCTTCGCTTAGCGGCTTCGGGGGGACCACTTTTTTTTATGCGTCCATGCGGATACCTGTCGGCGCAGGGCCGGTCGGGATGGAGGCCAAAAGCGATTACCTGCTGTTTGTGCTCAATGGCCGCCACGCAAGCCGGTGGCAGCCGGCTGGGGGCCTTCCTGCCGTGGAAGTTCCCGCTTACGCATCCCGGTCGGCCGTCCTTCCGCAGGGAACGGCCGATGTGCGGTTTGCCCCGGATGATGCCGGGGGTACCTCTTCGCTGCAATGTTTCGGCTTTTCGCGGCCAGCGGTGGAGCTGCTGGCGGAGGAATTCCAGCAGTTCGCGGCACTGTGGGCAGCGGCCGAATCCGCACCGCAGGAAACACACGCCCTGCCGCCGCGTTTCCTCCCGCCCACGGTGCAAAAATACGTGGACCGGCTGCGCAAAACCGACAAAACGGGGTTCCCGCTGAACATCCACCGCAAGGAAACGCTGTACCAGCTTGCCGCAAAATACCACACCCTGCTGTTGCAGGCATCCGGCGCCAAGTCCAGGGTGACGGACGACGCCGATATGCTCCGGCGCGCGACCGACCTAATCCGCGAGCATTTCGCCGAGCCCGACTTCACGGTCGACAAGCTGGCCGAAAAAGTGGGCCTGTCGCGCCGCAACCTGTACCGCCTGTTCGAAAGCCAGGGACACCCCACCCCGCAGCGGGCCATCGTCAATGCCCGGCTGGAAAAGGCCAGCGAGCTGCTTAAGCAGGACCTTTCCGTCAGCGAAGTCACCGCCATCGTCGGTTTCAACCATCCGCCGTACTTTGCCACCCGCTACAAACAGGCATTCGGCGTGTCACCCAAGGACGACAAATAATCTTCTGTAAAACAATCGGTTACATAGTATCCTTCAATTCCGTGCCACGTAATGTCTTTGCCCTGCAGCCAATTTGGCACGCAAATGAAAGCCCCTCCGACCATTTATTCCGTACTTAGTCTTGTCAATCGCCGATGGAGTCGGCAGATAGGCAGCAGTTCTTTGACATCCCGGTTTACCGAACCGCTCATGAGCGGAGCCTCCGGGCTGATGAGCGAAGACCTGTCGCTAATGAGCTGGAACCCGTCGCTGATGAGCGAAGACCTGCCGCTAATGAGCGGAAACCTGTCGCTGATGAGCGGAAACCTGTCGCTGATGAGCTGGAACCTGCCGCTGATGAGCGAAGACCTTTCGCTAATGAACGGAAACCTTTCGCTGATGAGCGAAGACCTGCCGCTGATGAGCGAAGACCTGCCGCTGATGAGCGAAGACCTGCCGCTAATGAGCGGAAACCTGTCGCTGATAAGCGAAGACCTGCCGCTAATGAGCGGAAACCTGTCGCTGATGAGCGGAAACCTTTCGCTGATGAACGAAGACTTGTCGCTGATGAGCTGGAACCTTTCGCTGATGAGCAAAGACTTGCTGCTGGTGAGCGGCGCGCTCCCGCTCATGAGCCGGACAGCTTATTTTCCTTCCCGGGACCGCGCGTCCCGCGTCAATCGACCGATAATCTCCGGATTCCCGGAAGACCTTGCCTATCAACCCAAGCCACGGATCAATTCATTTTTTTTAACGTTCAATTTTTTTAACAATGTATTTCAAACCCAAAGTAAATTTCGGAAAACTGAGTGTAGAGGCGCTTGATCAAGCCGCCGAGAACATTCTCACCAAAATGACGGACAATGCCCTGTTCCCCGCCCCCGTACCCGCACTGACCGTGCTGGAGGCCGACCTAGCCGATTACCGGGCGGCGGTTTCCGCAGCCACCCTGGGCGGCAAGCACGCGCGTACTTATCGTGACCAGGTGCGGGCAAAGCTGCAGAATACCCTGCATTCGCTGGCCTTTTCGGTGCAGCAGGTTGCCCTGGGCGACCCTGCGGTCATCCTGTCGGCGGGTTTCGACCACAACAAAGTGCGCGAGCCCAGGGGCAACTGCCCCCGTCCGGTCGATTTCGTCGCGGTGAGCGGTACGCTGGGCTCGCGGCGTGTCACGCTCAAAGCGAAACCACACCGCTCGGCGCGTTCCTACCGTTTCGCGTACCGCTTGGCGGGCAGCCCGGACGCTTGGACCGAAGTGAATTCGCACGGTGCCACCCGAGCGTTGGAGGGCCTGCAGCAATTCGCCGAATACGAGTTCCGCTGCACCTACATCGGCGCCAACCCGGACGTGGTCAACTACAGCGACCCGGTGACCGCGACGGTGATTTAGCGCACTATCCCGGTCACTACCGGCCGTACGGCCGACGGACGGCATCTCCTTGGAAAAGGAGGTGCCGTTTTTTGTTGCCGCCGCAAAACTGGACCGGATGTACGACAAACCACGCTGTAGCTGCGAAGCAAATTCCGTTGTTGCTCGCGAAGCGAGCCTTTGCAGGTTAAAAAAAATCTCGCAAAGTCGTAAAGTCACGACATCCGGGGTCTTGTAATTTTATTGGACTTTTAGCATCGGTTTCGCGCTGCTATCCGTAATGTTATTTATATCTTTATTGCCTGTCATTTCCGGTTCAAATCACTTGCAGTCATGTCACGATTCTATTTTTGCCACAGCCCGCTGATTACCTTTCGGGATGGCATTGTTTCCTGTATCTATGGATCCACCAAACCGCGGTTCCTTGCCATGGTCGAGAAGCTCGGCCAGGGAGCCCCTGTTTCCGCGTTGAACTACGTGGGCAGCAATATCGTATTTTCCTATGGCCTGGACGATGGGGAAGTATGCCATTACCTGCTGGCCGTGCATGACAACATAGACGGCGTACATTACACCAAGCTGCTGCCTGTTCTGCGCAAAGCCGTCAAATGGTATATCCAGGCGCGGGGCAAGGAGACCTCTGCGCGTTCCGCCCGTTTCGACTTCCTGCAGGACTACAATCCCACGGTCCCCGGATTGCAGCTGATGCACCTGGTGCAGACGGATCAGTACCTGCTGAGCTACGGCGTTGGCGTAAAGGGCTTCACCGGTATGGATGAGGTCCAGGATTTCATGGAGTCTCGATTGAAGCTTCCGGCATCGGTGCTGGAGAGCAAGGGTATGGTCAATACCGACCGTATGGGTTAGGCCACGCAATCCTTTTTCCAGTACTGCGGCAGCAGGGTGTGGAGCTGGGATGTTTTCATCCCGTCGATGCGCGTGAGCGCATCGGTGAGCCATTCCTCGAAGTCGACCCCCTGCAGTTTGCAGGTGGCCGTGAAGGTATAGGCGATGGCCACCCGCTGCGCCGATTCGTGGGACGCGGCGAACATCGACGACTTCCGGCCCACGGCCACCTCCCGGATCACCCGTTCGCAGTGATTGTTATCGACCATGTACATCCCATCGGTGGTGTACAGCATGACCCCGTCCCAGATGTTGGGCATGTACCGGATGGCCCTTGCGATCGGGCTCCTGGGGATGACCCGTTCCCGCTGCTCCAGCAGCCATGCGTGGAAAGCCTCCAGGATGGGTACGGCCAGGCGCTGCCTCCTTTCGGTGACGGCATCGAAGTCCAGCCCTTCGCGCGTGCAGTCCCTTTCGATGGCGTACAGGGGATTGATGTAATCCTCGAGGGCCTGCCGTGCCCGGGGGAAGTCGCTGTCCCTGGCGTCGACGAACAGCCTCCGGCCGTGCGTGAGGCACTTGCCATGGGTGACGCCTTCCTTTTTGCCGAACCTGCCGTATGTGGGCAGTGCATCGGTGAGCATATGCCCCCTGAAGCCCCCCAGCAAGCTTTCCGCGTCCGCGTGCCCGCGCCCCTTGCCATACCGGAACAGTGCGGTACCCAGCACGGGGTTCACCAGCACCCATTGCTGTCCGATATGGAGCTTCCTGCCTTTTTCCCTTGAGTGGTCGATCACCGGGAAGCGGGTCTCGTCACAACCGGCCAGGCCGCTGGAGATGACCTCCCGGACCTGCTGTTCATACAGGGGCACCGGCTTCGATATGGCTGCCGCGGTCCAGTCGTACAGGTTGGAATCCGGGAAGCGGGTACCGCAGGCGGCAAAGCGCCTGTTCTGCCGCTGGGTGGGGATGCCGAACCGGTACCTGTCGGTGACCAGCCGGGCCTGGAAGGCCACGTCGGCCCCCACGCGGCCGGTGTCCTCCACATCCGGTGGCAATGGGGCCTTCACCTTGCGGAAACAGCCATGCCCTTTTCCAGGTTCCGGGCAAAGGTAGGCGTAGCGGATGTAGCGCCGGATGTAGAACCGCTCTTTCACGTACACGGCCTTGTCCGTACGGGTTTCGCCCATGGGGATGCTCCCGGGGGGCAGGCCATCGACGTCCAGGTATACGGTCACCACGGGCAGGCCCTGCCGTTCAAGCGACGGGCAGCCGCGATCCCTTTTTTCCAGTGTCCCGTAACCGGTCTTGTCGAAGATGGCCTTGATACGGTCCAGATCGTCCCCGCCGATACCGGCACCCACCAGCGCCGGCGGGGCCTTGGCGGCGCCGTGTACCTTCTCGCTGCTGCGGCCGAACAGCATCTTGCCCCGCTTGCGGTTCTGGTGGGCGGTGTCGCGCAGCTTCTCCAGTTCCTTTTCCTGCTTTGCCATCCGCCCGGCGTCATCGGTCCGCTGTCTGGCCATCGCTGCCAGCGTGGCCTCCAGCGTGGCGAGCTGGGCGGCCCGGTCGGCACAGGTCTTACGGAGCAGGGCGTTCTCCGCGCAGGAAGCCCGGAGCCGGGTTTCGGCTTCGCGCAGCGATCCGTCCAGGGCCGACACCGTGCTTTCCAGTACGGTGATGTGCGAGGACAGTGCCGACGATTGCGACCGGGCGGAAGCAAGCTGCGCTTCCAATGAGCCCGCATGCTCCCCGCACCGCGCCAGCAGGCGGTTCGCTTCCCGTAACAGTTCGGGGCATCCCATCGTATCGCGGTATCCTGTGTGCATCGAAAAAGCCGCAGCGGGGTAAAGCTGCGGCTTCCGGGCGGTGAGTGGAAGGTGATTTTCTCCACATTTCAACAATAAGCGTTTTAGCGGCTCACCCCGTGCGCCGGCAACGGTGCATTTCCATCCCGCGGAGCATGGAGAGCAGCATCACCGGGTCCATGTCCACGGTCTTCTGCCCCGCGGACAGCTCCGGGAGGTGGAAGTTGTCCCCGTGCAGCCGGTGGTAGAAGATGGTCATACCGCTATCCCCGTGGAGCAGCGCCTTCACGTGCGTGCGTGTCCTGTTGAAGAAGAGGAACAGGATGCGCTCCCCGGCGATGCCCTTGCCCAGGTGGCGCTCCACCAGCCCGCAAAGCCCGTCGAAACTCTTGCGCATGTCCACGGGCTCCCTGAATATCCTGTACCTGAGCCGGTCTGTCACCAACAGCAGCTCGCTCATGGTTTCAGCGATTTCAGGTAAGCGGCCGGGACTTCCCTGTACAGTTCGATATCGCCGATGCGGGCGAAAAGCGATGGTTGCTTCTTCAGTCCCGGTCTGGTGCGTTCCTTCCCCACCACGATGGCGAAGCCGTCGTCAGCCGATCGATCGTATCGATCGAGCCAGGCACGGAAGGTGGCCTCGTCCAGCCCGTCGTGCAGGAAACAGAAATCACCGACGCTGAACCCGCTTTCGGTGTACTCCCCGATAAGGGAAACGATCGCTGCCTCGGTAAGGGCTGCAGCGGTGCCCTTCTTTGTGATGTTGTCCATCTCACTAGTGTCCCATTAAAAATGGGACGTTGTTAAAAATTAAATAAAGTTGGCCCATTCGGTCCAAATCGTTCTTT
>Ga0207868_1001710_pt1 | contig 14756 bp, 8 predicted proteins | sample Passage237B_FD_187370 | JGI IMG/M metagenome (GOLD analysis project Ga0207868, IMG submission 187370) | Cellulose adapted compost microbial communities from Newby Island Compost Facility, Milpitas, CA, USA - Passage2 37B (SPAdes) (version 3) ... | reverse complement strand
TAAAACCCCGAAGGGGTGACATGATGATAGAAAACGACAAATCCCCCGGGACCACCAAAACCCCGCAGGGGTGATATGATTTAATATAAGCCGCGGACATAACTAGTTCACCAACATCACTGTACTCCCACCATATCGGCCTGAAAGAAATTACGAACACTACGAGCTTGCGGGTAATTAAAAGGAAAGCCTAGTACGCCCTATTGCACTCACCTAATGAAAACCGTATACATCCGGATATATCCGTTTGTAAACGTGTGTGCTCTGGATAAAAATTTCCGCAGCGTGTAAATTGCTTCCGGGGAGGGGTGGGCTTGTCCCCGCGCGCGAAGAAGGCTCACTCGGTGTCCTGGAAAGAGGTAATGAGGGTCGGGACAGCACGAACAGCCGACAACAATTCTCCTGCCCGCCTTCCTCTGTCAGAAAAGGAGTATTTCACTGATCCCCAACCCCGCAGGGAGGATAGAATGACAGATAATGACAATTCCATGCTGCTCCACAAATAATGCGCTCGATCCTGTGTGATCCCACGGGTATTCCTACAGGCCTGACTGTCATGTTACCAGTTTAAATTCCGTTAGGCACATGTCTGGAACCGGTTCTTTTCTACCCTAATCATACCTCTTGAAAAACTGGAATCGAAAATTTTGCAGTTAATGGAGGTCTGGCGGTAATAAAAAAGGCGTATTTATATAAAAGCCGGTCAATACGCCAGGAACAATTCCGGTATCACGTCGTCCTGTGTCGGTGAAACCGGGGTTACTATTGATTGATAACCGGCTCGGCCGACCACCAAATCCCGTTCTCCACTCAATACATTGACAATCCTCTCGTTATTATAAAATAGAGTACCCCCAAATTCCAAATCAAGCACGTGAACAGAATTCTCATTGCCGGCGGGACCGGGTTTGTCGGAAAAGTTCTTTCAGCCTCTCTCGCCCAACTAGGATATACGATTCATATACTTACGCGCAATACAGATCTCACTGATACTGAGCAGGTAAAATATTTCCACTGGAATCCCGATCGGGACGAGCTGGACGTTCGGTCCCTTGAAGGAGTAGATACGCTGATTAACCTGTCGGGAACGGGAATCGGTGACAGCCGATGGACTACACGACGCAAGAAAGAGATTATCGATAGTCGTGTAAAGCCCCTCGATCTTCTGTACCGCTACATCGAAACAAATCGCTATCCCGTGCATACGCTGATTTCATCTTCGGCTGTAGGCTACTACGGTGCGGTTACCACCGCGACCTACTACACCGAGGAGTACCATGCCGGCTATGACTTTCTGGCTGAGGTCTGCCAGAAGTGGGAGGAAAAAGCCCTGCAGTTTGAAAAACTCGGGATTCGCACCCTAATCCTTCGCAAAGGCGTAGTCATCGGACCGGAAGGTGGTATTTACCGTAAACTGGCCCCCTTAGCCCAAAGAGGAATCAATACGGCGGTCGGTAACGGCAAACAGTTCGTGCCCTGGATTGACCTCCGTGATCTCTGCCGCCTGTACATCCACCTTCTTCACCAACCCGAAATCAAGGGTATCTACAATGCGGTGGCCAGCGAATCGGCCACCATGAACGAATTCTCGGCCACCCTGCTATCATCTTTCGGGAAAAAAAGTTTTATGCCAAATGTTCCCGCCTTCCTGATTGATCTGCTGTATGGTGAAATGTCGATCATGCTGCTTTATGGCTCCCGGATCAGTAATCTGAAATTGAAGGAAACCGGTTTTACCTTTGAATACGATTCGCTGAAAGAGTCGCTGGATTCGATGAAATAGCCATTCAGATCGACGAAACCCTCACCTGCTCTATTCGGGAAAAAAATTGTATTTTTTTGTCTATTCCCGGGTTTGTATAGTAAAAAAATTATCCCCTAAATTTGCTGACAATTTTGTCAAACACTATTGTCAGAATGAGTGGTGGTAAAGACATCGGGACCGAACAACTGATCAAGGAAACAGCCCGCCGGGTATTTTTCATTGAGGGAAAGCTACATGCCACAACGCAGGACATTGCTGACGCCGCCGGCATCAACCGGCCTTCCCTGCATTATTATTTCCGCTCCAAAAATGATCTGATCAGGGAGGTGCACGACGAGGCGAAGGGAGAAATGGTGAAAAAGCTGAAACGGGTGTTCGGTTCGGATCTCCCTTTCCGTGAAAAAATTGAGCTCTTTATCGACGCATTTTTTGAACATGTGACGAACCTTCCTTATCTGCAATTGTTTTTAATAAATGAAATCAATTGCAAGTCGGGCGAATCAGTGCCCACCATTAACCGCCCCAGATCCACACCTGCTGAAATCAGAAAGTTTCTGGAAGAAATAGCCATGGAAATGGAGAAAGGTACCATCAGGAAATGTTCTCCGGAAAATTTTTTGATCAATATGTTCTCTCTCGTCTCCTACCCCATCATCATGAAGCCAATGTATATCGACTTTTTCGAACGTTCTTCTCACGAATATGATCTACTAATGGAAGAGCGAAAAAAAATGATCCTGGACTTACTTTTCAATCCATAAAACCTAGTTACGTAGTATATACAGTTCAATATTAGCCTAGATGAAAAAACACTTTTCGGGATTATCCCCACAAGCACTACTCGTCTTAAATCTTTTATTTGTTTTTTCCTGCGGGAAAAAGGAAGACACCAGACAGTCACAACAAGCACCGGCCAGCTATAAAGTCATCACCGTAAGCACCGATTCAGCTACGCTGTACAGGGACTTCCCTGCCCTGCTGCGCGGAGAGGAAGACATCGAAATCAGGCCGAAAATCGATGGGTATATCGAAGCTATTCTGGTCACAGAAGGCGCCTTGGTGAAAAAGGGTCAGACGCTCTTCAAGATCCGTAACCCTCAGTTTGAGCAGGATGTGCGTTCAGCTACTGCGCAGATCAGCAGCATTGAGGCTGAAATCGCCGCAGCTGAACTTCAGGTAGCCAAAGCCAAACCCCTGGTCGAACAGGAAATTATCAGCAAATACGAACTGGAGTCGGCACAGCTGGCACTCCGGGCGAAGCAGGCTGCCCTCGAACAGGCAAAAGCCGTTCTCAACAATGCCAAAACCAATCTCGGTTACACGACCATTACCAGCCCTGTGAATGGTGTGGTGGGTGACCTCCCCTACAAACTCGGAAGCTATGTAAACAGTGCTACTGCTCAACCTCTTACCGTTATTTCGAACATCGGCAAGGTTTATGCCTATTTCTCAATCAATGAGAAGGAACTGCTCGACATCGTGAAAAACTCACCTGAGACTTCTTTCCAGCAGCACATCAGAAACTTCCCGCCTATGACCCTCATTCTTCCTGACGGAAGCGAGTACCCTGAAAAAGGTCAGATCGAGACCATCAGCGGGCAGGTCAGCACCCAGACGGGTTCCTACAATGTCAGAGCCGGCTTCCCCAACAAGGAAGGCCTTCTGAGAAGCGGTAACAGCGCTACAGTGAGAATGTATGCCGATGAGTCTGACGTGATTGTCATTCCTCAGCGAACCACCTTTGAAATTCAGGGCAAGAAATTCGTGTACACCATTGGATCCGACAGCACGCTGGTGGCTACCGAGATCAGTGTGAGACCGGTACCGGGCGGCCAGAATTACATTGTTGACCAGGGCCTGACGGTCGGCCAAAACATCTTACTCGAAGGAGTTGGAATCCTAACAGCCGGTACCAAGATCGCACCGGTGAAAGGAGAATAACATTAGGTAAGACAACGTTACACGGGATTTCAAGAGATAAGCCATGTTTAATAAATTTATAGAACGACCCGTCCTTTCGACGGTTATTTCGATCATTATCCTGATCCTCGGTATTCTGGGGATCATCACTCTTCCGGTTTCGCAGTATCCGGAAATTGCGCCGCCCACCGTCGTGGTATCGGCCAGCTATCAGGGTGCCAACGCCGAAGTAGTACTCAACAGTGTGATTGTCCCCCTCGAAGAGCAGATCAACGGGGTGGAAGACATGACCTACATGACATCGACGGCCAACAACGATGGTACGGCGATGATCACGATTTACTTCAAACTTGGTACCAACCCCGATATGGCTGCGGTGAACGTGCAGAACCGGGTAGCCCGGGCAAGCAGCCTGCTTCCGCAGGAGGTAATCCGCGCCGGGGTAACCACCCAGAAACGTCAAAGCAGTAACGTACTGATTTTCACCCTGCATAGCGCGAACCCTTCGTATGACCAGGTTTTCCTGCAGAACTACGCCAACATCAACATCATTCCCCAGATCAAACGGGTGACCGGTGTGGGTGACGCAACGGCTTTTGGTACCAAAGACTACTCGATGCGTATCTGGCTGAAACCCGATATCATGGCATCCTACGGTCTGATACCCAACGATATCAGCAATCTGCTGGCCGAACAGAACATCGAAGCGGCACCGGGGCAGTTTGGAGAAGGCGCCAATGAATCATTCCAGTACGTCATCAAATACAAGGGCCGGCTGAAAGATGAAACCGAATTCGGAGACATTGTGGTAAGAGCCCTTCCCGACGGGCACCTGCTCCGTCTGAAGGACATCGCCCGTATCGAGCTTGGTTCTCAGACCTACTCGGGCTACTCCTTCGTAAATGGCGAACCTTCCATCGGTATCGCGGTAGCCCAGACAGCGGGTTCCAACGCACAGGAAGTTATCCGGGGTTCCCTGAAAGTACTTGAAGACGCTTCCAAAAGCTTCCCCGAGGGTATTAAGTATTCGATTCTGGTCGACGTCAACAAATTCCTCGATGCTTCCATCCAGAAAGTGATCAGCGCGCTGATCGAAGCATTCATTCTCGTATTCATCGTCGTATTCATCTTCCTTCAGGACTGGCGTTCGACACTGATTCCGGCAATCGCCGTACCGGTGGCTATCGTGGGTACCTTTTTCTTCCTGCAGGTATTCGGATTTACCATCAACCTGCTGACCCTGTTCGCGCTTGTACTGGCGGTGGGTATTGTGGTGGACGACGCGATTGTAGTCGTGGAAGCGGTGCACGCAAAACTGGAAAGCGGGGCGAAATCAGCAAAGGAGGCTGCCATCGGAGCGATGCACGATATCAGCGGAGCGATCATCAGTATTACACTTGTGATGTCGGCGGTGTTCGTGCCGGTAAGTTTTATCGGCGGTACGACCGGGGTATTCTATAAGCAGTTCGGACTTACCCTGGCGATATCCATTATCCTGTCGGCCGTCAACGCGCTGACACTGAGTCCGGCTCTCTGTGCCATTTTCCTGAAGCCGCATACCGATGAACACGGCAAACAGAAAAATTTCTTCCAGCGCCTGGGCGATAATTTTAACGTCGCATTCGACGCCACCACCCGCAAGTACAAATCGGCTGCAGGCTTCCTGATACGCCATAAATGGGTGGGTGTACTGGGACTGCTCATGTTTACCGGAACCTGGGGCTATCTGATGCGTACGACACCAACCGCCTTTGTGCCGAGCGAGGATATGGGAACCATCTTCTCCGATATCAGCCTTCCGTTGGGAGCTTCTATCGAAAGAACCGATGAAGTTACCCGTCAGATCCAGGCCATAGCGGAGAAATTCCCCGAAGTGAACAAGGTTCTACGAATCACCGGCCGGGGGATGATCAGCGGTACCGGAAGCAACTACGGTATGATCATTATGGAGCTTAAGCACTGGAAAGAAAGGCCGGGCAAAGAACAGGATATCCAGTCATTGATCCGGAAACTATTTGCCGAAACCCAGTCGATCAAGGACGCACGGGTCATTTTCTTCTCCCCTCCTACCATCCAGGGTTTCAGTGCTTCCAGTGGTTTCGAATTCCAGCTGCAGGACCGTTCGGGCGGTACGATCCAGAACCTGAACGATGTGACCAACAAATTCCTCGATGCACTGCGGCAGAGACCCGAAATCCAGTTCGCATCGACACCGTTTAACCCTAACTTCCCGCAGTATGAGATTACGGTCGACGTAGCGAAGGCGAAACGGGCAGGTTTGTCTGTCAATGATATTCTGAGTGTGATGCAGGGGTATTATGGAGGGGTATATGCCTCGAACTTCAACCGTTTCGGTAAACAGTACCGGGTAATGTATCAGTCCGAACCCGAATACCGTAACAATCCTGAAAGCCTAAACCTGGTACAGGTACGGAATGCCAAAGGGGAAATGGCTCCAATCACACAGTTCATCACCCTCGAAAGGGTGTACGGTGCACAGGCGATCAACCGGTTTAACCTCTTTACATCCGTATCCGTTAACGGGGCGGTTAATCAGGGTTACAGCTCCGGGGATGCAATTCGGGTGATCCAGGAAGTCGCGGAAGAGGCACTGCCAACGGGCTATGGTTACGAATTCTCGGGGATGACCCGGGAAGAACTCACCGCCGGAGGCCAGACACTCTACATCTTCCTGCTGTGTCTGGTGTTTGTATACTTCCTGCTGTCAGCGCAGTATGAAAGCTATCTGCTACCCCTCTCGGTAATTTTCTCCCTGCCAATCGGTATGGCGGGTACCTTCCTGTTCATCAACTGGTTCGACATCAGCAACAACATTTACGTGCAGATTACCCTGATCATGCTGATTGGTCTACTCGCCAAAAACGCGATTCTGATCGTGGAATATGCGATAGCAAGGCGACGAAGGGGCATGGGACTGGTGGAGTCGGCCATCAGCGGTGCAGAAGCCCGTTTCCGACCCATTCTGATGACATCGTTTGCGTTTATCATGGGTCTGGTTCCGCTGATGACAGCGACAGGGGCTGGGGCCAATGGTAACCAGTCAATTGGTACCGGTGCGATCGGAGGTATGCTGATCGGTACGGTATTCGGGGTTTTCATTGTCCCCATGCTGTACGTGATCTTCCAGGGTGTACAGGAATGGATCAGTGGTCCGCCCAAACCCCTTGAAGGCTCCGAAGCGTAGCAATAACCGGCTAATTGTTTTTAATACTAACAAAGAGAAATCACTGATGAAGTTATATAGGTCTTTACAGTATGTTGCTCTGGGGGCTGTGCTTCTGAGCAGCTGTAAAATAACCAGGAAATACGAACAGCCCGAACTGTCGGTCATCAAGGCCGACAACCTCTACCGCGGGGCAGAATCGACAGATACCAGCAGCATAGCCAATCTTCCGTGGACCGAGCTGTTTACGGATCCCAAGCTGCAGGCACTGATCTCGGAGGGACTGGCCAATAATCCGGACATGAAAATCGCGCTGCAGCGAATCAATGAGGCTCAGGCACTGCTGCAGCAGAGCAAGATGGCATTTTTGCCCTCATTGACGTTTTCTCCGAATGTCACGCTAAGTCAGACCAGCCGCGCAGGGCTTAACCTCCCGCCGAATATCAATATCAATCTGAAAACCACGACCTACCAGGTCGGTATCAGTACCAACTGGGAAGCCGATATCTGGGGTAAACTGGCCAGTGCCAAACGGGCTTCACAGGCTACGCTCATGCAGACCGAAGCCAGCCGCAAGGCGCTGCAAACCCAGCTCATTGCCGCCATAGCCAGTTCCTATTACGGACTCCTGGCGCTGGATCAGCAGCTGGCCATTACTGAGGAGACCATTGAGCTGCGCCGGAAGACGATCAACACCCTTCAGAAGCTGAAGGAATCGGCTATCGTCACGGGAGCAGCGGTGGTACAGAGTGAAGCCAACCTGTACGCAGCCGAAGTTAGTCTGCCCGATCTGAAAAGGGCGATCAGGGAACTTGAAAATTCACTGAATGTGATCCTGGGCCGATATCCTCAGCCGATCGACCGCAACAGGCTGGAAGACCAGCAGGTTCGTGCCGACCTGAGTGCCGGCATTCCCCTGCAGCTGCTGCAGAACCGCCCTGATGTGGCCGCGGCCGAACAGGGTTATCGGGCTGCCTTTGAAAATGTCAATTATGCAAAAACATTCTTTTATCCATCGCTTGCACTGACAGCTGGGAGTGCCGGGCTCTCCACACTCTCGACCAACAGTCTGTTCAGCAACTCGCTGTTCTACAGCCTGGCAGCCGGACTGACACAGCCCATTTTTGCGAAGGGCACAAACAAAGCCCGGTTGCGGACAGCCGAAGCGCAGCGGGAAATGGCACTGCAGTCGTTCTACAAATCGCTGCTGGTAGCAGGACAGGAAGTTTCCGATGCGCTGTTCAGTTATGAAATGGCACTGGAGAAAGAAGCCACCCGCAGGAAGCAGATCGAATCGCTCGAAAAGGCCGTCAACTTCACCGAGCAGCTTCTGATGTACAGCTCAGCGACCAACTATACCGACGTATTGACTTCGGAACAGGCCTTGATGGCCGCTCGGCTGGCCGAAATCGGAGACAAACAGCAACAGCTCCTCTCGATCGTAGACCTTTACCGGGCACTGGGGGGAGGATGGAAATAATCCGACGACTCTCTAATCGTCTTAACAACGAAATATCTTCTGCTCTTGGGCGGAAGATATTTTTTTTATTAGTAATGGTAAGAGCAATGATATTATATTGCGGCATAAAGATTGTCCTATTTGAAATCAACACCGCAATCAGTCCTGCCACACCAGGATAAGGGAGAAAATGATAGACCTTATTGAACTCTATTAAGGCTTTCAGGTAACTGATATCTTCAGTGGCCCATTCGATGCATTAACGACAGTCACACGGTTCACTGGAAGTTCCTGATTGCTCCCGGGCAGGCCCACAATTCGGTTCCAACTATGATACTTAGATTAATCTCTTAATCGATTCAACTGTGAAGAAAACAGAAAACAAAAAATCGAACACAACGACTACTGACCGATCCAAATATCATGTTCCAAATCTTGAAAGAGCGCTCCAGATGCTCGAACTGTTGGCTAAATACCCAACGGGATTGAACATCACCGAAATAAGTAACCATCTCGATTTCCCAAAGAACAGCACGTTTAGGATTGCCACAACTTTGTTAAACCTCGGTTACCTGAATCGCGATGACAGCACCAAAGCTTTCAGCCTTAGTGGCAAGTTACTTTCGCTCGGCTACTCGGCAATTAGCGATCAAAACCTTGTGGAGAAGTCGATCGATATCATGCGGGAACTACGCGACGTGCTTAAGGAAACCGTACTCATTGCGGTACTGCAAAATCAGGAGGGAATCGTCATCGAACAGATCCCGGGTTTATATTCCTTCAAATTCTGGGTCGACGTCGGCACCCGGTTTCCTATGCACACAGCCGTACCGGCCAAATCGATGCTCGCATTTTTACCCCCCAAACTGAGGCAGTCAATCTGCGAAAAGCTTGAATTTCGAAAATTTACCGAACGTACGATTACCAACCTGGAGGACTTCTACAAAGAACTCGACAAGGTCAAAGAGAAAGGATATGCAATCGACTTCGGCGAGGAAGTAGACGGTATGCACTGTGTGGGTGCACCTGTTTTTGATCGTAAGGGATACCCAGTCGCAGCCATTTGGATAACCGGTCCAAGCGACCGTCTTCCTGCGTCCATGTTTGACTCGGCAGGACAGATCATCCGGGAGCATGCCAAACGTATATCCCAACGATTGGGGTACTATGAATCGTAATCGGATTCCCGATTGCCGTAGACGGGATGAATCTGGAATCCCAATAGGTCAAAGTCACCGTCTTTGACACGCAATTCATTATATCATCGCCCTTAAATCAAAGTTACCGCCTTTGACACCCATTTGATCATTTCCACACTGCCAGAGCGAGATAAGTACAGCGAAGTACAATTCGATACTCCCCTTCCAACAGAAATGAATTTCCAAATGCCAGTGCCATGAAATGTAATAATGCGTCGAAAGCAGGTCAAAGGCAGTTTCTTTGACCCACAAATCGTATTTTCTACACAGCCCTTTTGTTTTGATATAATTTAATTAAGTCTTGGAATTGTTATTTTTGAATTCTATATTTGGAATACATTTTCACATATAGAATCATGAAAACCTTTTTAACCTTTGTAAAGGGCTTAACTGTAATCTGTATCGGAATAGGCCTCTTATGTTCAGAAAGCTTTTCGATGGGCTTTGACAGAGACGTTCACGGACGTGTGACAGACGCGCATAGCGGCGAACCACTACCCGGCGTGAACGTAGTGATAAAGGGGGCGACCGCGGGTACTACCACGGATCAGAATGGTGCGTATCGTGTTCGGGTGAGCGATGGAGCTGTACTCATTTTTAGTTTTGTAGGCTATCAGTCGAGGGAAATCGAAATCGGAACTCATTCAGAATTAAATGTAACTCTTCAGGTAGATCCCAAATCGCTTGAGGAGATCGTAATCGTCGGCTATGGGACGCAGAAGAAATCGGACCTCACCGGGGCGGTTCACGTAGTTACGTCGAAGGACATCACCCAGTTGCCCGTGGATCGTGTCGAACAGGGACTTCAGGGAAAAGTTCCGGGACTGCAGGTCGTTCAAAATTCCGGGGCGCCCGCTTCATCCCTTCGCGTAAGAATTAGGGGGAGCAACTCGATCCAGTACGGTAACGACCCTCTTTACGTGATCGATGGATTTCCAATCGAAGGTTCGAGTGCGTTTATAAACCCGAATGACGTAGAATCAGTTACGGTATTGAAGGACGCTTCTGCAACGGCGATATATGGTTCAAGAGGTGCGAATGGAGTGATTATCATTACGACAAAAAAAGGGTTATCAGGTAAAACCCAAATCGATTATGACTTCTACCTCGGCTTTCAAAGCGTTACCAAAAAACTGGACCTATTGAACGCAAAAGAATGGGCCACGCTAGACCGCGAATTCTGGCGGGTTTTCCGCAATGGCAGCCTGCTGAGCCGAGCCTACCCCGAAGATGAGATCGCGCAGATGGGCGAAGGTACCGACTGGCAGGATGCCATTATCCGTACTGCCCCCATGCAAAGCCACAACATATCGATCCGTGGCGGCAGCGATAAAACCCGCTTTGCCCTTTCCGGAAATTTCTTTAACCAGGACGGTATCGTTGTTTACTCCAACTTTAAGAAAGGAAATGTAGGGCTGAATCTTGATCACGAAGTCAGCAAACGGTTCAACCTGGGGGTTAACCTCTCAGCTAATTTCAACGTGGACAACCCGATAATGCACAGCACTACTGGACATGACAACTCGGGTGTGATTTATGCAGCTCTGCATTCGGTACCAACATTGCCAGTCAAAAACCCCGATGGAACCTATTCGTCGCAGGATAAACTGTGGAACGTACAGGGGCTGTACGCCAATCCGTTCATCCAAAACCCCGTCGAAATGGCCGAACGGGCGGACTTGAAAAACACCAGCAGTCGTTTCCTGGGTAATGCCTTCCTCCAATACCGGATCACCGACGAACTGACGGCTCGAATCAGCGCCGGCGGGTTCGTGACGAATTCCAAATCGCGCAGCTTCCTCCCCTCCGATTTCGTGTTATCTCGAACCACAGGTGGATCCGCGTCGATATCCGAATCACAAACCATCAACTGGGTTAACGAAAACACATTGACTTACGCAAAAACCTTCGGCAACAACCGTTTGGAAGTTCTCGGAGGATTCACTCTCCAGCGACAAACTGCTGAAAGCCTGGGAGCAACTACCTGGGGATTCTTCACAAACACGACCGGCTACAACAACCTCGGTTTAGGCGAGACTCCGCAATACCCGTCATCGAACGTGTCACAGTGGTCGCTCGTGTCCTATCTCGGAAGGGTTAATTTTGATATTCAGAACAAATATCTCTTTACCGCATCAGCACGCTACGATGGTTCGAGCCGTTTTGCAGACAAGAACAAATACGGATTCTTCCCGTCCGCTGCATTCGCCTGGCGGGTTTTAAACGAGAATTTCCTCGCCGACGCACACTGGGTAAGCGACCTAAAATTACGCACCAGCTTCGGGGTAACCGGTAATCAGGCCATTCCACTCTACCAAAACGTCCCCACCTACGGTCTCGGAAGTCCGTATGTGATCGGCAACAATTTCGTAACCACCATCGTACCGACAGCTCTCGTAAACGAAAACATGAAATGGGAGAGCACACATCAGTTCGATGTAGGACTTGACTTCGGGATACTTTCAAACCGCCTTACCCTGGTAGCCGATTTTTACAACAAGGTCACAAAGGACCTCCTGTTTAATGTATCGATCCCTCGTCAGAGTGGATTTTCATCCTCGCTCATGAACGTAGGAAGCGTCCGCAATCGCGGTGTCGAACTGGGGCTCAACGCAGTGGTTGTCGACCGGGTACTTCGCTGGTCACTGATGGGAACACTATCTATTAATCGTAACAAGGTGCTTAAACTCGCCGACGCAGACAGGTTCTTCGGCTCGACGGTAAGTTCCTATCTGATCCAGCGCAATGGAGGTTCGGCCTCAGTGGTGATGGTCGGTCAACCAATCGGCGTTTTCTGGGGGAATATACATGACGGTCTCTGGCAAACAGAGGAAGACTTCAAAGCAGGCCACATGAAGAATAACGCTAACACAGGCCCCGGTTTTGAAAACTACCGCGACATCGACGGGAACGGCGTCTTTGAGGAAGGAATTGACGAAACCGTCATCGGCAACCCTCACCCCAAATACGAATTCGGTTTAAACAATACCCTTACATATAAAGGTTTTGACCTTAGCATTTTTGTCAACGGAACTCAGGGTAATGACATACTTAACCTGAACCTGATTGATCTGACCACCCAGGTGAACGGCATGAATGGTCTGGCGATATACAAAGAAGCGTGGACAGGGCCCGGAACAAGTAACCGAATTGCAAAAATCGACCGTCCTGACGGCCGCCAGGGTACCTTCCCCAACCGTGTGGCCACCAATTATATCGAAGACGGATCCTTCGTACGCATCCGAAACATAACACTCGGGTATACGCTCCCACTTGCCAGTAATAGCAAGATCGCCCGCGCGCGCATATATGTAGCCGGAGAGAACCTGATTACCTTCACCAAATACAGCGGCTACAATCCTGAAGTAAACTCCATGGGTAACAACAACACGGTGCTAGGCGTCGATATGAACGCCTACCCCCTTTCGAAAAATGTCAGAATCGGAGTACAGGTTGGCTTTTAGTAATTCAATTCCTTAACTGTTGTCCAAAGATGAAAATCAACTGTTCCTATATCCTTGGCGCGCTGCTCATCGGCTTCACTTCGTGTGACAGTTTTCTCGATGAGCAGCCTCTATCCGCCATCAGTAGCGAAAATTTCTACAAAACGGCTGCAGACGCCCAAGCCGGTGTAAACGCCGTATACTCCATGCTGCAGGGTCATTACGGTAGTAACGGGTGGTACTTCGGTGATGTATCGACCGAGGTAGCCAACCGGGGAGAACTGACCGGAGGGCTTGACGTTATGGATTACACCTTCGCCGATCCGGTCTTCCGCAGCTTCTGGAGCTCCATGTATCAGGGCATCAACTACGCCAATACAGCAATGAAGCTTATCCCCGACATTCCTATGGACGAGGCGTTGAAGTCGCGCTATATAGCTGAATGTCAGTTCCTCCGCGCACTGTTTTACTTTGAGCTGGTTCGAGGGTTTGGTGGGGTTCCGAAGATTACGGAGCCATCGTTCGACAACAGCAACAATTTGATTCCCAGAGCCAGCCCCGAGGAGATTTACGACCTGATTATTCAGGATCTGAAATCTGCCGAGTCAGTACTACCCGCAACTTATCCGAGTAGCAAAACCGGCCGGGCAACCAAAGGGGCAGCTCAAAGTCTCCTGGCCAAGGTATACCTGACACGAAAAGACTGGACGAATGCGAGAGCCAAATCCTATGAGGTGATGCAATCGGGAACTTATATTCTTCTTCCCAATTTCCGTGATGTGTTTCGTGTCTCCAATAAAAACAGTCGTGAGCACATATTTTCGGTACAATACAAGTCGGGCAACAGCCGGGGGGGTGGAAGTTCATTCACCTCGCAGTTCGCTTCCCGGAACCCGAATATCCTCCTGAATGGAGCCATTGCTGGTACGGCCATAGCCACGGAAAGAGGCTTCTACAACGCTGTTCCCGACCATTACCGGAAACGGATTACTATGGTCGACTCCTTCCCGTCGCCTTATTACCCTGAGATCACAGCCACCGGAAAGGCACAAGCCGGACCGGCCCCGATGAAGTACTGGGATCCGACTTTCGGACTAAATCCTGGTGGAGATGCCAACTGGACCATTCTTCGCTACGCCGATGTAATGCTCATTTTTGCTGAAGCAGAAAACGAGCTGAACGGCCCTTCCAACGACGCACTTAACGTACTCAATTTGATTCGGGCAAGGGCGCGCGATGAGAACGCGAATGGCATTAGCGAACCTGAGGAGCTCGCACAGCTGCCCGATATTTCCGGCGTTACGCAGGAAGAACTCAGGCAAGCGATTTGGGAAGAACGCCGCATGGAGTTGTGTTTTGAGGGACACCACCGTTGGGATTTGCTTCGGACCGGTCGATTCATCGATGCTCTCAGAGCGTCAGGCCGGAACCCGGAAAACAAACACCTGCTGTTCCCCATTCCACAATTAGAAATTCTGGCCAACCCGCAGTTGACCCAGAACCCGGAATACGAACAATAACATGGTCCACCATTTTATCATCAAACCGTCCTGAAGCAGGCGTAATGAATAACCATTTCTCAATTTATAATCAAAACGCATTTCAATGATAGCTGAACTGGCAGGAAAAGTCGCGCTTGTTACGGGCGCATCCATGGGATGGGGCTATGGCATTGCCGCAACACTCAAAGAGGCAGGTTGCGACGTTTGGGCAGTTGCCCGATCAGAAGAAAAACTCAAGGAACTATCACAATCAACCGGTGTCCGATACCTGGTTGCCGACGTTA
>Ga0207868_1001709_pt1 | contig 14758 bp, 11 predicted proteins | sample Passage237B_FD_187370 | JGI IMG/M metagenome (GOLD analysis project Ga0207868, IMG submission 187370) | Cellulose adapted compost microbial communities from Newby Island Compost Facility, Milpitas, CA, USA - Passage2 37B (SPAdes) (version 3) ... | reverse complement strand
GCTTAGATGAGCGTCCGAACGGCCGCCCGTCTTCCCACCTGATGGTGGGCGTTCTTTGACAATGGCCAGACGGCTGGAATGCCGGGCGTGGCGAGGAAGAAGTGTGTCTGAGGGCTGGCCCCGATCTCCCCCCTTGAGGGGGAGATGTCGGCGAAGCCGACAGAGGGGGGTGTTCATGCCGCGCGTCGCATCCGGCTGGATCACGCCCCTCTGCCCTGCCGGGCATCTCCTCCTCAAGGGGGGAGACTGGCTGCATCGGCGTCCCACCAGTCCTCTCAACCCGGAACGGGGGGGAGAGGCGCCGAGGGGCGAAGCCCGCGACGGAGAGGGGGGCGGATGCGAGCTTGCCGCTCCGCTCAATGCCCGTCGAGCGAGGGCGTCCATGCGTTCTCCGAGGCGAAAACGCCGCCGTCGCGCTTGCCTTTGGCCAGCGTTTCCTCGATTGGTGACGATGAAAGTCACTGAAGGAAGTCCGTTGCTCAACGCCGCCACCACCCGCCCGACGCTGATCCATCCCTTCGCCGAGCCGCCCGAAATCGCCGCGACCATCGAGGTCGCGCCCGGCATCCTGTGGGCGCGGTTGTCGCTCCCCTTCCGGCTCGACCACGTCAACATCTACCTGATCGACGATGGCGACGGCTGGGCGGTGCTGGACACCGGGCTCGGCAGCAACAAGACGCGCGGCATGTGGGAGGCGCTCGCTGCCGGGCCGCTGGCGGGCCGCCGGCTCACCCGGCTGATCGTCACGCACTTCCATCCCGACCATATCGGGCTCGCGGGTTGGATGTGCGAACGCTTCGACATGCCGATGCTGACCAGCCAGACCGCCTGGCTCGGCTGCATCAACATCTCGCTCAACCCGGATGCAATGAGCGCGCAGCACTATCGCGACTTCTACCAGTCGCACGGCATGGATGCCGAAACGACAAACATCGTGATGACGCAGGGCCACGGCTATCTCAGGATGGTCACGCCGCTGCCGCCGACCTTCCGGCGGATCGTGGCGGGAGACACGCTCAGGATCGGCGGGCGCGAATTTCGTGTCCTGACCGGCGACGGGCACGCGCCGGAGCAGGTCATGCTCTATTGCGCGGCCGAGCGCATCTTCCTGGCGGCCGACCAGGTGCTGGCCAAGATCACGCCTAACGTCAGCGTGTGGGCGGTCGACCCGATGGGCGATCCGCTTGGCCTCTACATCCGTTCGCTGAGGTCGCTTCGGGCCGAACTGCCGGCCGACAGCCTGGTGCTGCCCGGCCATCAGCTCCCCTTCTACGGCCTGCACACACGTTGCGACGAGCTCATCGCCCACCACGCTGGGCGCTGCGAGCTGATTGCCGACGCCTGCGCCAGGGAGGCCCACTCGATCTCCGAGCTGGTGCCCGTGATGTTCCCGCGGCCGCTCGACCCGCACCAGCTCAGCTTCGCCTTCAGCGAGGTGCATGCGCACGTCAACTACATGGTCGAACGCGGCGAGCTTTCCTGGGCGAAGGAAGACGGCGTGATGCGCGTCGTCGGACGCTGAGCCAGCCGGAGCAGCGACCGCCGACTGTCAGCCCTGCCGCTACTCTTTGACGTAAGGCTTGCCATCCGCCGCCGGTGCACGGGCGCGGCCGATGAGGCCGGCGACCAGCACGATGGTCGCGATATAAGGCGCCATCGCCAGGAACTCGGCCGGAATGGGCGTGCGCAGGATCGCGAGCTTCTGCTGGAGCGAATCGGCGAAGCCGAACACGAGCGCCGCCATCAGTGCGCCGACCGGATGCCAGCGGCCGAAGATCATGGCAGCCAGCCCGATGAAGCCGCGCCCCGCCGTCATGTTGTCGTCGAAGCGGCCGACCGAGCCCAGCGTGAACCAGGCGCCGCCGAAGCCGGCCACCATCCCGCCCAGCGTGACGTTGATATAGCGCAGGCGATAGACGTTGATGCCCAGCGTATCGGCCGCCTCGGGGTGCTCGCCCACCGCGCGGGCGCGCAGTCCCACTCGCGTGTAGAACAGGTAGTAGGTCGCGATGGCGACCATGATCAGCGCGCCGTAGACGAACAGATTGTGCTGGAACAGCACCGGTCCGATCACCGGCAGGTCGCTGAGGAACGGGATCTCGATCGCGCGGAAGACCGGCGCATTGTTCAGCGACCGGTAGTGGGTCAGCACCTGGCTGCTTACGTAGGAGGTGAGCCCCAGCACCAGCAGGTTGATCGCCACGCCGGCGATGATCTGGTCGACGCGATAGGTGACGACGAGGGCCGCAAGCAAAAGGCCGAAGGCGCCGCCGACCAGGACGGCACCGATCAGGCCGATGGTGCCGCCCAGCAGCGAGCCGATCACCGCGCCGGTGAATGCGCCGGCAAGCAGCATGCCCTCGATCGCGATGTTGACGACCGCGACACGCTCGGAGAGCACGCCCGCGAGCCCGCCGAGCGCAATTGGAACGGCCCGGATCAGGGTCGCCTGGAGCATGCCGGTCAGCGAGAACGACTTTCCGGCCGTCGCCCAGGTCAGGAAGGCGGTGACAACGAGAAGCAGGCCTATGCCGAACAGTATGCCCGACCACTTCGCGGCGCCCGGCAGGAACTGGCGTACGCCGAAGAAGGCGAGCACGGCGGCAACGATCCAGGCGTATGGTGCCGCGGGCACCTTGAGGTTGGGCACGGTGAACAGGTCGCCCGGGAAGGCCAGCCGGAACGACGCGGTGCCGGTGGTCGGCATTGCGAAGAAGACGGCGACGAAAACGGCAAGCGCCAACAGCAACCAGCCGATGACGAGCGTCTGCCGGCGATGCGCGTGGCTGATCGTCTGTGCCTTCGCGGGAGCGGTATCCGTCACTGCCATGGCCGCCTACCTTGCCGTCTTCTGCAGAGCGAAGGAGAACACCGCGCGCATCAGAATCGGCGCGGCGATGAAGATGATGATCAGCGCCTGGATAATGGCGATCAGGTCGAGGCTGACGCCGGCCGAAACCTGCATCTGCCGGCCGCCGGCCTGAAGCGCGCCGAACAGGAGGCCCGCCAGGAGCACGCCCAGCGGATGCGAGCGGCCGAGTAGCGCCACCGCAATGGCGTCGAAGCCGACACCGCCCGAAAAGTTGGGCGAGGCACGACCCAGCACGCCGAGCACCTGATTGGCGCCGGCGAGCCCCGCCAGCGCGCCGGCAAGCGCCATGACGAGCACGATGATCAGCCCGGAGCGCATGCCCGCATAGCGCGCGGCGTCCGGATTGAGCCCGGCAGCGCGAAACTCGAAGCCGGTGGTCGTGCGGAACAGCAGCCACCAGACGAAGACCACGGCCAGCAAGACCAGGATGAAGCCCGCATGGAGACGCAATGCCGGGTCGACCCAGTCGAGGAGGTGCGGCAGCTCGGCGCTTGGCAGCACGTTCTTCGAGATCGGGTCGGCGCGGCCTTCCTTCTGAATGAAGGGGTGGCGCAGAAGGTAGTCGACCAGCCGCATGGCGATCAGGTTGAGCATGATGGTCGTGATGACCTCATGCGCGCCGGTCGCAGCGCGCAGCCAGCCGGCAATGGATGCCCACAGAGCCCCGGCCAGCGCCCCGACGATCAACGCCAGCGGCAGGTGGATCCAGATCGGCATGCCTTCGAACGAGAAGCCGATGACCACTGCGGCGATGCCGCCCATGATCACCTGACCTTCTGCGCCGATGTTGAACAGGCCGGCCCGGAAACCGAGCGCGATGCCGAGCCCCGCCAGCGTCAAGGGTGCCGCCGCCGTCAGGGTTTCGGAAATGGCGGTGAGGGAGCCGAGGGATCCCCTGAACAATGCCACGAAGGACCTGCCGATCGCCGAGGGCGAAACCCCGGTGGCCAGCATGATCAGACCGCCCAGTACCAGCGCAACGACAACGGCAAGCACGGGGAGGATGACGAGGTCCTCGAAATCTGTGCGACCAGGGGCGGCCCGCTTGAGCAGCTGGGTCGAAAGCGTGTCGCTGCCGTTCTGTTCGCTCATGCCACCGCCCCCGCCATCGCCAAACCGATCTCGTTCTTGCTGGGTTTGCGTGCGCCGGCACCGAACTCGGCCACGATGCGTCCCTTGAACATGACCAGGATGCGGTCGGACAGCGCAAGGACTTCATCCAGTTCGGAGGAGACGATCAGCACGCCGTCGCCCTCCTCGCGTGCAGCAACGATGCGCTTGTGGATGTATTCGATCGAGCCGACGTCGAGGCCGCGTGTCGGCTGCGAGGCGATCAGCAGCTTGGTGTCGCGCGACAGCTCTCGCGCAACGATCATCTTCTGTTGGTTGCCGCCCGACAGCGTTCCGGCCGGCGTGAAGATGGATTGGGTGCGCACGTCGAAGGCGACGACGTTCCTGGCCGAGTCCTCGTAGATCTTCGGCCAGTCCATCAGGATGCCGCGCGAGTAGGGTGGGGCGTAGTAGGTGTTGAGTGCCATGTTCTCGGCAATCGTAAAGTCCGAGACCATTCCTGCCCGTTGCCGATCTTCGGGCACATGCGCGAAGCCCATGCGATGTCGTTCGCGGGCCGACGCCTGGGTAATATCTTTGCCCTGGAAGGTAACCGTGCCGGAGGACGGGCGGCGCAGCCCGGTCAGCGCCTCGACCAGTTCGGTCTGGCCGTTGCCCTGCACGCCGGCAATCCCGACGATTTCGCCGCTGCGTATGCTGACACTGGCGTTGTCGACGGCGACCGAATCGTCGTCGCGCAGCACAGTCAGGCCACGCACGTCGAGCAGCACCTCGCGCGGTTCGAAAGGCTTCTTCTCCACTTCGAAGACGACCGGCCGGCCGACCATCATCTCCGCCAGTTCCTGGTCGGAAGTCTGGCCCGGCAGGCCTTCGCCGACGATCTTGCCGGCGCGCAGAACGCTGATGCGGTCGGCGACCTCGTGGATCTCATGCAGCTTGTGGGTGATGAAAACCAGCGCCTTGCCGGCGTCCCGCAGAGCCCGCACGATCTTGAAGAACTCGGTGACTTCCTGGGGGGTGAGCACCGCCGTGGGTTCGTCGAAGATGATGACCTCGGCGGACCGGAAGAGCACCTTGATGATCTCGACCCGCTGCTGGATGCCGACGGGAAGGTTCTCGATCAGGTCGTCCGGATTGACCTGAAGGCCGTATTGCTCGTTGATCTGGCGGACCTGTTCGCGCGCCTTCACGAGATCGAGATGGTCGAGCACGCCGGTCGGTTCGACGCCGAGCACCACGTTCTCGGCTACGGTGAAGACGGGAACCAGCATGAAGTGCTGGTGCACCATGCCGATGCCCGCGCGGATCGCGTCGCCTGGGCCGCGGAAATGAACGGGCTTGCCGTCGATGAGGATTTCGCCCTCGTCCGGCCGGTAGAGACCGGACAGGACGTTCATCATCGTCGACTTGCCGGCGCCATTCTCACCGAGCAGGCCGAGCACTTCGCCAGCGCGAATATGCAGATTGACGTTCGAATTGGCGACAATATCACCGAACCGCTTGGTGATGCCGCGAAGCTCGATATCCAACGCGCGCTGTTCCCCTAGCCCATTTCAGGGCACGTTGATCTTGGGCCCGCCGGCCGCGCGAGGGCGCGAGCGGCGGGCCGTCGGGGCCGGCGAATGCCGGTCCACAATTACTTCACGCTGATCGAGCCGTCCTTGATGCCGGCAGCGATCCTGTCGATTTCGGCCTTGAGCTCGGCCGGAACCGCGGAGTCGAGATCATGATAGGGTGCGAGGCCGACGCCGCCATTGGCCAGCGTACCGACGATGACACCGCCCTGGAAGCTTCCGTCCTTCGCCTGCTTGATTGCGTCAACCACGGTTGAATCCATGCGCTTCACGACGGAAGTCAGGAACACGCCCTTATGCTCGGGGTCGGTTTCATACTGATCGACGTCGACGCCGATGATCTTCAGCTTGTCCGCGCCGAGTTCGCTGGCGAGAGCGGCCGAGCCCTGGCCGACGGGACCGGCAACCGGCATGACGATGTCGGCGCCTTCCTGATAGAGGTTCTCGGCAAAGGCACGGCCGTCGGCCAACGATTCGAAGTTGTTGGTGAACAGGCCTTCCTTCGCGTCCGGATCCCAGCCGAGGACCTTCACGTCCGCGCCCTTCTCCTTGTTGTAGTAGGCGACGCCGCGGGCAAAACCGTCCATGAAGATGCTGACCGGCGGGATATTGATGCCGCCGAAGGTCCCGACGACGCCAGACTTCGAGACGCCGGCTGCGAGATAACCGGCGAGGAAGGCGGCCTCGTCAGTTGCATAGACCTGGCCCAGAACGTTCGGGATGACCGGATCGTAGGCGTAGTCGACGATCGTGAATTTCTGATCGGGATTCGCTTCCGCAGCCGCCTTGGTCGCATCGCCAAGCAGGAACCCGACGGTGACGATAATGTCGCAATTGTCCTGGATGAACGAATTGATGTTTGGAACGTAGTCGGTCTCTGCCTTCGATTCGAGCAGCTTGCCCTTGATGCCAAGCTCCTTCTCGGCGTCCTGGACGCCCTTCCATGCCGTCTGGTTGAAGCCCTTGTCGTCGACGCCGCCCGTGTCCGTGATCTGGCACGCGGCGAAGTCCTGCGCCAAGGCGCTGTTGCCTGCAATCATCGCGGCGGCAACGACCGACGCAGCAAGATATGTCTTGAAGTTTCGCATATTGATCTCCCGTTACTCCCTCTGGGTCAGGCGCACGACACTCCGCGTGGCGTCAACCAGCCCAATCTATACCAACTCGGCCCCCAGCCGACCAGATTGGAGCATGCACTTTAGGCTGAGAGAGAGTTTGAGGGAAATCAATCAAAAGAATAGGTGTTTCAAGCAAAATTTTGCAGTCAAAAGACACCGGAAAACTCGCTGGCACCACGGACAATCTGCCGACGACATCCGGTTCGCTGCCTGCCGACGGCGGGTCGAACGTCAGGCGACAGCGCGGGTGTGCTCGGGAAAGAGCCCTCGCAGGCCTTCGGCCGATGCCCGGGCGATGCCGCGTTCCGTGATCAGCCCGGTAACCAGCCTGGCCGGGGTCACGTCGAAGGCGGGGTTGCCGGCCGGCGTGGCGTCGGGAGAAATGCGCACCTGCCGGATCCTGCCATGGTCGTCGCGGCCCCAGACGAGCGAGACCTCGTCGCCGGAACGCTCCTCGATCGGGATTTCCTTGACCCCGTCCTTCACCGTCCAGTCGATCGTTGGCGAGGGGAGAGCAACGTAGAACGGCACGCCGTTGTCGTGCGCGGCGAGCGCCTTCAGATAGGTGCCGATCTTGTTGCACACGTCGCCATTGGCGGTCGTGCGGTCGGTGCCGACGATCACCATGTCGATTGCACCCCGTTGCATCAGGTGGCCCCCCGCATTGTCCACGATCAGGGTGTGCGGGATGCCGGCGCCCGCCATCTCCCAGGCAGTCAGGTGCGCGCCCTGGTTGCGCGGCCGCGTCTCGTCCACATAGACGTGGACCGGAATGCCGGCCTCCGCGGCGAGATAGATGGGCGAAGTGGCCGTGCCGTAGTCGACGGTCGCGAGCCAGCCAGCGTTGCAGTGGGTGAGGATGTTCACCGTCTCGCCGGGCTTCTTCTTCGCCCCGATCTGGCGGACTATTTCCATTCCGTGCTCGCCGATCGCGCGGTTGATGGCGACATCCTCATCGGCGATCTGCGTGGCGCGCGCATAGGCGGCGTCAGCGCGCTCGGAACGGGGCAGCGGGCGCAGCAGCGTGCGCATATCGTCGAGGGCCCAGCGCAAATTGATTGCGGTCGGTCGGGTGGCGTGAAGCTGCTCCCAGACGGCGTCGAGTGCGGCATCCGACGGGTCCTCGCGGATGCGCATGGCAACGCCATAGGCAGCGGTCACTCCGATGAGCGGCGCGCCGCGCACCCACATGTCGCGGATTGCGGTGGCGATGCCGTCGACCGTCCTGACGTTCTCGACGCGGAATTCGTGCGGCAGCCAGCGCTGGTCGATCATGTCCACCGACCAGCCGTCCTCGTTGAGCCAGATCGTCCGGAAGTGCCTGTCGCCGACCCTCATCGTCCGCCTCCTTCTCCCACAGGCTAGCGCAGCGCCGCCGCGATGTTGCCGCCGTCCACGGTCGTCACGTCGGCCGTCGTCCGCTCGGCGAGCGCCTGATGCAGGAAGGCTTGCGCCACGTCCTCCGCGCGCACCTCCAGCCCCAGCAGGTTGCCCGCCATGTAGTCCTTTTCCGACAGTCCGCGCGCCCTGGCGCGGCTGGCGATCATCTCGTCGCTCAGGAGGCCGGAGCGGATGCGATCGGCGTTGACGGCGTTGGAGCGCACGCCGATCGAGCCGTATTCGAGTGCGTATTGCCGTGACAGGAACAGGGTCGCCGCCTTGGGCAGGCCGTAGGCGCCGAAGTTCGGGCCCGGATTGACCGCCTGCTTGGACGTGTTGAACAGCAGCACGCCGCCCGTGCGCTGCATCGCGAAGATGCGAACCGCGTTCTGGGCCACGGTCTGGTGGGCGAAGAAGTTGAGCTCGAAGCTCTTGCGCAGCAGCTCGCCGGAGATCTCGCCGATCATGCCTTCCCAGGCCGCGCCGGCATTGGAAATGACGATGTCCACGCCGCCGTAGACTTGGACCGCGCGGTCGAAGGCGGCGCGCACGGAGTTCGGGTCGGTGACGTCGGCGGCCACGCCGATCGAGTCGTTGCCGGCGGCCTTGGCCGACGCTGCCGCCCTGTCGCCGTCGAGATCGAGGACCACCATGTGCGCGCCGTTGGCAGCAAACAGCTTCGCCACGGCCGCGCCGATCGCACCGGCACCGCCGGTCACCAGCGCGACCTGTCCAGACAACGGCTTCGGCTTGTTGGAGGCGAGCTTGGCCTGCTCCAGCGACCAGTATTCGAGCTCGAACAGGTCGGACAAAGGCAGGGGATGGAACGAGCCCACGGCCTCCGCCCCGGCGACCGCTTCGATCAGCATCTCGCCGACATCGGCGGCGATCTTCGCCTCCTTGAGGCTGCGGCCGTGGCCGAAGAGGCCCAGCCCGCGCACCAGGGTCAGCCGCGGCATGGTGTCGAGCATGGTGCGCTTGACGTCGTCGCGGGCGTCATTCTCCTCGAAGTAGCGACGGTAGCGATCGGAGAATTCCGCAACCCGCTCGCGGATCACATTCGCATAGTCATCGAGCTTGCCGGACTCGGGCGCAGGCAGCACCATCGGGCCGGTCTTGATGCGGATCGAAAGGTCCGGCGTCGAGACGCCGCGCCGGGCCAGTTCCTCCGCATTGTCCGCATTCACGTATTCGAGGATCGCCGGGGAAGTGCGGAAGTCCGAAACCATGCGGCCCCAGCTGCCTTCGCCCTGCGGGATGGCGATCGCGCCGCGCAGCAAGGGCGCGACTTCGGCCGGCATGGCGAGCGATGCGGGCAGCTTCACCGGCGTGAAGGGGCGCTTGCCCTTTGCCACCCGCTCCTCGGCCATGGTGACGAACTCGATCATCAGCTCGTAGGCCGCGCGGGCGGTGTCGGCGAAGGTGAAGATGCCGTGCTTGTCGAGGATCAGGCCCTCGACCGAGGGGTCGGCGTCGTAGATGTCCGCGGCCGCCCTGGCGAGATCGAAGCCCGGCTTGATGTAAGGCACGAAGCCCAGCCGGGAGCCGAACACTTCGCGGCAGATCGGCTCGCTGTCGACCTGGTCCACCAGGGCGAGGATCGCCGTCGAATGGGTGTGATCGACGAAGCGGTGCGGCAGGAAAGCGTGCAGCAGCGTCTCGATCGACGGATTGGGCGCGAACGGGTCGAGCAGGTTGGCCCGTTGCATCGCGACCATGTCCTCGTCCGACAGCCTGTCGAGCTTGCGCGCCTCGAGCAGCGGCTGGAGCTTGACGGCCGGCAGGCCGGCCGGCTCGATCACGGCCATGTCCCAGCCGCTGCCCTTGACGCAGAGCACGTCCCAGTCGTGGCCGAGGATGTCGGTGGCCTTGGTCTTGAGCGAGGTGTTGCCGCCGCCATGCAGAACCAGACGCGGCTCGCCGCCCAGCAGCCGGGTGGTATAGACGCGCAGCGCCAAATCTGACGACACACCCTTGGCCGCATATTCGGCTACCAGCTTCTCGGCTGCCTCGTCGCTCCAGAGATTGCGCATTTCGGTCTTGTTACTCCCGTCTAATTCGCTGCCGCGCCTTCCTGTTCGATGGCGACGCCGGCTGCCTCCAGGAGCCGACGGGCCATGCGCGCCGTCAGCACCAGATGGGTGGCGAACCGGCCTTCGAGTGCGGCCTTCAGCGGTCCGAATTTCTCGTCTTCCTGCACGACGACCAGCCTGCGCCGGATGGCGCGGATGTCGTCGAAATCGGCAGAGATGATGCGGCGGTTGTATTCGCAGTCGAGCAGCGCGCCGTTTGCGTCGCTGATCTGGCCGGCGATCACGCCCGCCGCGCCCAGCTTCTTGAGCTCGGCCAGTTCCTCGAGGCTCAGCGCGCCGCACTTGATGACGTGGCTGTCCTCGTTGAGCGTGCCCGGCGAAAACAGCGCCAGCGTGCAGGACCGGATGCCTTCGAGCTGCTCGCGGATAACGGGTTCGTTGCGCAGGTCGCGGGCAAGCTGCTCCGTGCTCAGCACCAGCGGGGCGTAGAAGTTCAGACCCTTGGCGTTGAGCCTGCGGGCGATTTCCATCGTGCACTGGTCGGGCCGGTAGGAATAGGGCGAGCCGAGGTTTCCGCAGAGTTCGACCACGGTCACGTCCTGCCGGTCGGCATAGGCCATCGCGTCGGCGATCGCATAGACGGTGCGGCCCCATGCGACGCCGACGCGGTCGCCGTTCTGGACCATTTCGAGAAACACGCCGGCCGCGAGGCTCGGTATTTCGTCGGCCGCGTCTCCTGTCACACCGTCGCGCGCCACCCAGACTGCATCGAGGCCGTAGAAGTCCTCGATCTGCCGGGCCAACCGCTCGTGCCGGAAAAGCTGGGTCGAGGTGGATATGCTGACGATGCCGGCCTCCCGCGCGCGGCGCAGGTAAAGCGCGACGGATGCGCGCGAGATGTCCAGCCGCTGGGCGACCTCGTCCTGGCGCAGCCCGTGCGTGTAGTAGAGCCACGCGGCCTTGTGCACGATCTGGTCAGCCGGACGACTTGTCATTATCTCCTACCTGCTCGACATATTTCACGCACGTTGACAAAAGTCAAACGCGCATGGGCGGCGTGGGTTGCGATCAGTAGGGCGTGTCGCCGCCATCCACATTGATCGACTGGCCGCGGATGATCACCCCCGCATCCGACAGCAGGAAGGCGATGACGCGGCCAACCTCGACCGGCCTGACGTGCCGCCCCAATTGGGCCGGATGCATGGTGTCGAACAGCGCGCCCGCGTCCTGGCCCAGGCGGGGCGCAAGGAAATCCGCCACGCTCTTCAGCATGTCGGTGCCGACGCCGCCGGGACAGACGGCGTTGACGTTGATGCCCTTCTCCGCCCATTCGAGCGCGAGCGAGCGGGTGAGGTTGATGACCGCGGCCTTGGAGGCGTTGTAGCCGGCCATGTTGCGGTAGCCGACCTTGCCGGCATTCGAGGCGACGTTGACGATCGCGCCTCCCTTGCCGGCGAAGTGTTTCGCGGCGATCTGCGAGGCAAGCAGCACGCCCTTGACGTTCACGGCATATTCGAGGTCGAAGCCTTCCGCCGTCGTCTCTTCCGCCGGCCCGAGCCGGACGATGCCGGCATTGTTGACCAGCCCGTCGAGGCGCCCCCACTTCGCCACCGCCGCGTCGAACGCGGCTTCGAGGCTTGCCTTGTCCGTCACGTCGGCTTCGAGGCCGATCGCGCGGCCCTCCGCGTTCAGCGTGGCCGCCGCCTGCGCAACCTTGCTTCGGTCGAGATCGAAGAGGGCGACACATCCGCCCGCCTCCAGAATTGCCTCGGCGATGCCCCGCGCGATACCGCCCGCGCCGCCGGTGACGACCACCACCCTGTCCTGAAGTGCATTCATTTTCGTTGTGTCTCCTTCACCAGGTGGGCCGCGCCATGACGCCGCCATCGACGACGAGGTCCGCGCCGGTGATCCAGCGCGCTGCGTCCGAGGCCAGGAACAGCGCGGCGTCCGCGACGTCTTCCGGCTCGCCGAGGCGCGTCAGTGCGGCGGCGTTCTTCCAGCGGGTAACACCCTCGGGCCAGGCTTCCTCGATGCCATCGCGGCGGATCAGGCCCGGTGAGACCGAATTGACGCGGATGCCGTACTGGCCGAGTTCCAGCGCCGCGGCCTTTGTGAACATCAGGAGCGCTGCCTTGGCGGCCGCATAGTGGCCGTGGCCCGGCGCCGGGTTGTGGCCCTCGATCGAGGCGATGTTGACAATCGCGCCACCCTTGCCCGCACGCCGCAGCTCCTCGGCCACGGCGCGCGCCAGCAGGAACGGGCCGGTGACGTTCGCGGCCATCATTTCGGACCAGTCTGGCCCCGAGAGTTCGGTGAAAGCCTTCACCGGCTGGATGCCGGCATTGTTGACGAGGATGTCAACGCCGCCGAACTCGCTGCGCGCCTCCGCAATCAGCGCCTCGACATCCGCGATGGAGCAAACGTCTGCACCGATGGCCTTGGCCTTGCCGCCGTTACTCCGCACCTGTTCGGCGATCTTCCCGGCCGCGTCGCGATTGCGATGGTAGTGACATACGACGCTGGCACCGGCTTCGGCGAAGCGCCGGGCAATGCCTGAGCCGATGCCACCGCTCGAACCGGTGACGATTGCCGTGCGGCCCGAAAGGTCGAGCAGCCTGGCGACGGGGGAAATTGCGTTGGTGCTCATGCGTTCGCTCGTGCTGGCAGTTTCGGAAAGAGCTCCTTCAGGATCGCCTCGATCTTCACGCCGCATTTGGCGGCCTGCTCTACGACCTTCTCGATTGTGTCGGGTTCCTGGTCAGGACCGCCCGTCGCGGCGTTGGTGATGGCCGAAATGCCGACCACCTTGAGGCCGGCATGGTTGGCGGCGACAACTTCTATCACGGTGGACATGCCGACGGCATCGCCGCCGGCATTGCGCAGGAAGCGACGCTCGGCCGAAGTCTCCAGTTCCGGCCCGCGCAGGCCAGCATAGACGCCCTTGTGGATGGCCACACCCGCACGCTGGGCGGCGGCTTCCGCCTCGCGCAGCAGGTCGGGATCGTAGGCGCGCGACAGGTCCGGGAAGCGCAGGCCGATCGCGTCGTCATTGGGACCGGCAAGCGGGCTCGCGCCCGTGAAGTTCATGTGGTCGGCGATCAGCATGATGTCCCCTGGCTGATAGCCGGGGTTGAGGCCGCCCGCCGCGTTGGTGACCACCAGCGTGATCGTGCCAAGGCGTTTGAGCAGATAGACCGCAAGCGCCACGTCGCGCGGATGCCAGCCTTCGTAGAGGTGGAGCCGGCCTTGCATGACCACCGTGCGGCGGCCGTCGAGTTCGCCGATTACCAGCTGGCCCTTGTGCATCGGCGCGGTCGCCACGGGGAAGTCCGCGATCTCGCCATAGGGGATGACGACGGCTTCCTTGACGGCATCGGCAAGCTGGCCGAGGCCGGAGCCAAGCATGAGCGCCACCTCACAGGGCGGGCCGACGCGATCGGCAATCGAGGCGTAGGCGCGCTCGAGGCGCGCGGAGAGGGGTTCGTTCATGGCTGCTGTCCCGTTATCTGTCAGTCATGAGGTCGCAGTTCATGCGATGGTGGCCCGGATGCGCGGGACCAGCGCCTCGACCTCGGCCATCGTGTCGGCGATCGAAAGGCGCGTCAGCTGACCGTCGCGCACGACCTGTTCGCCGCCGAGGAAGACGTGACGCACGTCGCTCTTGTTGGTCGAGTAGACGAGGTGCGTCATCGGGTCGAACATCGGCACGGCGTGCGGCCGCTTCACGTCCACCAGCACCATGTCCGCGAATTTGCCCGGTTCGAGGCTGCCGATGCGGTCGGCGGCGTTCAGCGCCCTGGCGCCGTTGATCGTGGCCATGTCGAGGGCCTGGCGCGTGGAGATCACGTCGGCGCGGCCGGTGTAACCCTTGTGGATGGTGGCGGCCAGCCGCAGCGCCATCCACATGTCGAGATCGTTGCCAGAGAGCGGCCCGTCGGTGCCGAGCGTGACGTTGATGCCGCGCTCCAGCATGTCGGGCACCCGCGCGAAGCCAGAGGCGAGCTTCATGTTCGACATCGGATTGTGCGCGACATGCGCGCCCCTGCGGGCGAGGATGTCGAGTTCCTCGTCGTCGAGGTGGACGCAATGCGCCAGCACCGTGCGCTCGTCGAGGCAGCCGAGGTGTTCCAGATGCCGAACGACCGTGCGGCCGTAGCGGTTGACGATGTCGGCCACTTCAGCGCGCGTTTCGGCACAGTGCGTGCAGAACAGGCCGCCGCACTTGTGCGCGACCTGCCAGGCGGACTTCAGGTTTTCCGGACCGACCGTGTAGGTGCCGTGCGGCATGGCGCAGGCAAACACGTCGTCGGCCTTGCCGAATTCCTCGAAGAAGGCCTCGGCCTCTGCAATGCGCTTGTCGATCGACAGCGCGGTCACGCCGGCAGGGTCGAAGAAGATGCCGCCGGTCGCGACGCGCAACCCGACCTGGCGCGCCGCGCGCACGGTCTCGGCCGGATACCAGAACATGTCCATAACCGAGGTGACGCCGGAGAGAAGCAGCTCCGCGAAGCCGAGCACGCTGCCCAGCCGCGAGGTCTCCGGGTTCAGGATCGCGCCCTCGGCCTTCCAAACGGTCTGGAGCCACGGCTCGAGCGGCAGGTTTTCCACCAGCCCGCGGAACAGGCTGTCGGCCGCGTGGCAGTGGGTGTTGACGATGCCGGGCATGAGAATGTGGCCGGTGCCGTCGACCACCCGTTTCGCCCGCGC
>Ga0207868_1001702_pt1 | contig 14783 bp, 15 predicted proteins | sample Passage237B_FD_187370 | JGI IMG/M metagenome (GOLD analysis project Ga0207868, IMG submission 187370) | Cellulose adapted compost microbial communities from Newby Island Compost Facility, Milpitas, CA, USA - Passage2 37B (SPAdes) (version 3) ... | reverse complement strand
TACTCGGGCATGTTCGCAAACGTGTTGGCGACATAGGTGAAGAATTCCGCAGCGTTGTAATAGCTCCCTTTCAGGTAGTTGGCCTTGCCCGTGAGCAGGTAGGCTTCATTGACGTACCTGCTGTTGGCCTTTTTATTGATGATGTCCAGTGCCTTGCCGATGACCGAATCCATCAGCTTGGCATTGGACGCTGCGGTGGCTTCCGTCGGCTCAATCAACACGGGCAGCAGTTGCTGGTAGTTGTCTCGGTGCACAGCGAAATTTTCACGCTCGACATCCTGGATAATCTTCCGGCCATGATAAACGATGTTGTACCTGGCTGTAAGGTTTTCCATCATATCGTACTCCTGTCCCTCCGCCTGCTGCCTGTTTCCGGCGCATGCCAAGATAATCCACGGGATGAGGACCAGTGCGGCGAATCGCAGCCCGCTATTTCTTAGTCGATTTGCCATACAAAATGAATATCTTTGCCGGGAGCACACGTGCAAAAGTATCAATTTATTTTGATACGCTGCATGGGGAAAGGAGGCGCATTGGCCAAACAAAAAAACAAGTTCAATAAGCTACTCAACGCGCGCTACAAAGTGGTGGTTCTCCATGAGGAAACCTTCGAAGAGAAGGCGGCCTTTACCGGTAAATTGTGGTATTGGATAACAGGAGCGGTTTCTACCATCGTGGTATTGGTCATGCTCACGGTTGCGCTTATCCGATCGACCCCGTTACGTGAATATGTCATCGGCCCATCGCTTAGCCACTACGAAAGGGGGCAGCTTGTGGAAGCCTATGGGCGCATAGACTCCATGGAACAGGTGATACAGGCCAATGATCACTACCTCAGTAACCTCCGACAGGTCATCAGCGGCCAAGCGGGAGAAACGACAGAAGCCATAAGTGGACAGCAGGCTGCGGACGGGGATCGGAATGAGGCCGTCACGGCTGATCCGGATGTCGGCATTTCCGAAGATGAGCTGGCCTTACGCGAATTGGTGGAGTCAGGTGCCCCGTACGATTTGTCGGAAAACACGGGCAATACGCGGACGGGTATCTCGTCGTATACATTCTATAGTCCGATCAAGGGAATCATCAGCTCAAGTTTCAGCGCTAAGGAACAGCACTACGCGGTGGACATTGCCGTAAAACTGAATGAACCGGTACGGGCCACATTGAGCGGTCACGTGGTCTTCGCATCGTACACGCCTGAAACCGGATACGTCGTGATTGTTCAGCACGGCAATAATTTACTGTCACTTTACAAACATTGCGCTTCGATTATCAAAAAAGTTGGTAGTTTTGTACGTGGTGGGGAAGTTATCGCTTTTGCTGGTGATACAGGAGAGTTGAGTACCGGTCCGCACCTTCATTTCGAGTTGTGGCACAATGGCAATCCGGTAAATCCCACCGACTACATCGCTTTTTAACATTACTGTAATTTACCTAAGCAGAACCAGCATGTTTGCAAGCAAAAAAAACGAAAGACCGCAGGAACAGCGGGGAAGCAGCTTCAACCTGATTGCCAACGGAACAGAAATCACCGGCGACATTAACACGTCAGGAGATCTGCGCATTGACGGCCATATTACTGGCAATATCACCTGCACGGCGAAACTGGTGATTGGGGCTGAAGGCGACATCAAGGGTAATATCAATTGCCTTTCCGGAGAAATCTCGGGTACCGTACGCGGGCAGATTTCTGCAAAGGAAGTGCTCCAACTCAACCATTCCGCTTCGATACAGGGCGATATCGAGGCCATGCGCTTCATCGTGGAAGACGGAGCGTCCATCAACGGACGGTGCACGACCAGTAAGAATCTAAACTTGCCCGGACATCTACCCGAAGTGAAACTCATTACCTATGAAAAACCCCAAGCCCTCACCGAATAACGCATTGGGCAGATACGCCTATTTTACCGGTGTCGGCTTCCAGATGCTCGCCATCATCGGCGTATTCACCTATATCGGATATCGAGTCGATGAATCACGCGATGCGGAAACGCCGCTTTGGACCGCACTGTTTGCCTTGGCAGGTGTATGCATCAGCATCTATACGGTGATACGGGCGGTGCTGCGCCGAGGGAGGTAGATTTGAGGATGTGCTGATTTGAGGATGTGCTGATGACCGCCATACAGGCATTTTCAAATCTTCAAATTAGCACATCAGCACATCTTCAAATTCTCAACTACACCTTCGGTGATTTCGGCCTGAACCAATTCAAGTAGACAGCCAGCAAAGTGACCGCGGCGAAACTGACGGCCGTCACCCCATCGATCACCCCAGCGGCAATATCCAGACCGGTAAGTTTGTCTGCATAGTATTTGATAAACGAGTTGGGGAGATTTTGCTCTCCCAGCCTATTTTTCACCTGCCATTGCCAATCGGTAATGGGGCAATAACCAATCCCGAACCATATCCCGAGCAATAACCAAGAGCCCGCGGTAAGCAATACACTATACAGGTGCAGCCTTCGGGTGGATTTCCATAGCCACCCTAGCAAGTTGAATCCGATAATCAACAGGTGGAGGATGGTAAAGAAAACGTCAAGCAACCGCAACCACGTCATACCCCCAAAGATACAAAACCGGCAGGGCTATAACGAAAACCGCCGTGAAATGGTGAAGCCCCACCGGAATTGCCCTTTGGTCCACGACGAAGTAGTCTCCGGAATATATTGCATTTCCTGGATTGCCGTGGCATTGGTAAAGTTGAGGTTGAACACATGGCCGCCTGTTTCGATTTCCAATCCTACGCCCAACGGATGATATAGCGCGGTGATGGCATCCGCATACCGTTCCTTGCTTGCCGTCGATCGGAAAGGCAGGAAATAGTCCATCACCAGCGCCATACGCCTGCTCACCTTCAGCCTTCCGCCCACCCCCATCGCGAACAGGTCATTCTCCCCATCGTAATCAGCCGTGGTATTACGCCGGATATAGGTGGGGTGCAGGGCCAATGACAGCTTAGGCCCGAATTTACGGGCGATGATGAGTTGGCCCACGATATTAAGCCGATCCGAGAATTGCCGGTACGATGTGGCTTCGCTATCATTCTGCCGGTCTGCCTGCACACCGGGGATGGTCACGCTGGCGTAGCCGGTCACGGAAATCGGAACCTTTCCATCGACCGTCTGCCGCAGTGCACGGTATTTGAGGTTCGCTTCGTACAATTGCGATACCCGGGTGGCCCCTTTGGCGCGTGCAATGCCGACATTCAGGTAATCCGTTATCCCGTATTCAAATCCGATCTTGATGTCCGTGGAATTGTCCAGACCGAAGAAATTCCTAGCACCGCCGTTGGCTCCGGCAATGTCGCCGAAACGGTGATCCACCTTGAAGTCCAGTTCACGCCTATGAATGGTCTCAATGGATTGGCTGTTGATGATACGCGTTGTCTTGAAGGTAGCTTCCACTTCTTCACGCGCGCGACCTGTGCTGTCGGCGGCAAGCGCAGCTTCCAGATTAGTCTGCGCGATTACAGGCATAATTGTAGCCAGCATGGTCGCAAGCAACAAGGCAGGGTATTCGATGATTCGTAGTATACGCATAGGCTAGAGATTATTGCTTCCGATAAGTCGCCGAAACGGCTACATCCACCACCTCCGCGATGTTTTTGATGACGACCCGGGGAATCTTGACGTCATGGTCAGCCACCCTTACCTTGAACTTGGCGGTAGCGGCCACCGACATTCCGTTCACCTCGACCGTTGCCTTGGTGGTGTACGGCTTCTTGACCCCGTGGATTTCCAGTGTTCCCGCCACGGTCACCGGATAGGTGCCATCGGTGCTCCAGTCTATACGTTCGCTGATCTTGCCGCTGAAGGTAGCGTATGGAAACTTATCGCTTTCCATGTAATTCTCGTTGAAGTGTTCTTGCATCAGTTGTTTCTTGAATTCGAATGATTTTATCGGCACCTTGAAGGCGATTTCCCGGCTTTTCGTATCCAGTGCGGAAGCCGCCCGCTGCGTGACCGCCGAAATGTTCTCCAGTGGCGCTGCCGAAAAGAAGGATATCCGGCTTTCCCTATCGATCAACAAGTCCTGCGCTTCCGCACGGAAGCACAGGACCATCACGAAAAACCAAACAAAACCCTTGTTCATTGCGGCCCACCCTTGTCTATCCACGCCTTTAGCAATTCCAGTTCGCGGGCAGATAAGCTGCCGTTTTGAGGCATGAGCTTACGTACGATGACCATATCATTGATTCGCGCCAGGTTATCTTTCACTGAGTTGTACCCCGAAAAGACCCATTTTACCGTACCAGGCCCGGAGCCTGCATGGCAACTGCTGCATTTCGATTGCAGCAAGGAACCGACGAAATTGTCGTAGCTCACGTTGTTTACTGTCACCTCGTCGCCACCGCCGTTTCCGGGCGGGTCCGGCTCCGGTGTCGGGCCGTCATTATCCTTCCCGCATCCTGCAGAACCGAGCACCATCAGCGCCAGCAGTGCCGCTTTCCATAGTTGAATTTTCATTAGCAATCGTTGAATAGTTGTTACATCAGTTAGTATCGTCCACACCAGCCTCCGGCGAGTCGGGATTCAGCACGGGCCAGATGCCGACGGCCGGAAAATCGACGCCCTTGGTTTCGCCGCGTTCCGCATCCTGACCGAAATAATAAAGCGGCCATCCTTTATACGTCAGTTGCGTCCGCCCGTGCACGGTTATTTCCGCGAAATCTTCCGGATCAGCAGCCGAGGGCACCGATTGGATGGCGGATTCATAGATCGGCCACACACCGTTGTTGCTGAAATCAGGATTCGTGAAATTGTTGGTGTTGTACCGATCCTGGATAAAGCCGTACAAGGTACGCCCATAGCTGTCGACGAAGTAGCGTGTCTGTCCTTCACCGGGCGTAAGGTCTTCGGTATACAATGTCCCGTCGCCACCCACCAATTGGTGCTGCACCAGCATAACCGAGTAATCCGGCTTGGCAACAAACCAGTTGCCCCCGATACCGTCGCCCCCGATTTCGCCCGGTGCGTCGGCGGCGTAATAGTATAACGGCCATCCCTTATAGGTGGTCTGCAGCGAACCGTCGGCCAACGTAATCGTACCGATGTCGTCGCCATCGATAGCTGCACTCCCAGCTGCGTGGCTGCTGTAATACTTCGGCCATATCGACGTACAATTGCCGGCACAGGCCGAATTTCCATCGGCGTCGCGCGAGAAGAAGTAAAGTACCATGCCCGCGCTGTCCGTCAGCACCTGTCCGAACGTGGCATCGGTCTGCACGAAAATCCCCGTTTTTTCTTCAGGTTCAGGCTGATCGTCATCTTTGCAAGAGCAGATGGGCAAGCAAGCCACCACGGCTGCCAATCCTACTAATCGAATGGGATATGATTTCATAGCTTCATGATTTGATTCCTCATTTTGGATGGTTTTATACCTGCAATACGGGGCGAATGACCCAAGGGTTGCCTGTGTTTGCCACAGAAAAAAATATAATTGCATCCAGGCAACCTTTTGCCCCGAATCCCCGTATTATTGCTAAACGAAAGAAGATAGCTTGCCGACAGTTGTTAATGAAGAAGCCGTACAGAAGCATATTGCCGGTTGCCTGAAATACGATAAGGGAAGCCAATATGCGTTGTTCAAGCATTTCTATAGCTATGCTATGGGGATATGCAGGCGATACGCCCGTCGGTCGGACGAAGCATCGGATATCCTGAACGAAAGTTTTTTAAAAGTATTCAACCATATCGAACATTACGACGCATCCAAACCGTTCAAATCATGGATAGGAAAGATCATCACCAACACGGCGATTGACTATTACCGGGCTAGCCTCAAATTTGCGCAACAGGAAGATATCGATGAATACGAACACATCAGCGATGATGGGAGCATATATGGAAAGTTGGCGTACTATGATTTACTGGCGATGGTGAGGTCGCTCAGTCCCGCATACCAAACGGTATTCAACCTCTATGCGATCGACGGGTACAGCCACAACGAGATTGCGGAATTATTGGGAATCACGGTAAATACATCGAAGTCAAACTTACATAAGGCGCGCAAGAAGCTCCAGGAATTGCTGGACGAGGCCACGAAAGGAAATCTGGCAAACGGCACGCCTGACCAAACGGCAGGCAAGGGATAGGGACAAAAGGAATGAGCAATGGAAGACAGACACCCCATAGATGAACTTTTCAGGGACGGACTTAACAACGCGGATATCCCCTTTGATGAACGCGACTGGACCGCCTTGTCACGGAAGATACACCCGCGTAGGCGACGCCTCCCCATCATCTGGATCGGGAGTGGCTTGGCCGCCGCCGTGGTTATCGCTGCCGTACTTTTATTCGGGGGGCGGGAAACTCCTGTCGACCATCCAACGTTACGCCAGGCTTCGCAGCAACCTGCGGTAGTCGAACCGCGTATCGAGTCATCCGCGCCGCATGAAGCCAACCAAGTGCCTGTTGCAGCCGTGGCGACACCGTCGGTTGCGGTCGAACCGCATGGCCGTACGACGACGGTCGACCTTCAACCGGCAAACGGGATTACGGAACCCAATCCGGTACTTGCACGTGTCCAAGGACTCGCGCCGATCACAGGAGCAATGCCCATCGCCAACGGCAATATATCGCCCAATGTCTCGGTAGCACGCACGGCGGCACCATCCGGGATGGCATCCACCATAGCCGACCCCGATGCATCGCGACCGGCCGCCAGCACCCAACACGGCTGGACATTAAGCATCATGGCAGCCCCCGACTTATCGGGCACACGGCCGCTGAATGGCAAACTTAGCGGCAATATCGGCCTGATGGCCACCCATCGCCTAACTAGCAGACTAGGCGTGAGCGCCGGTGTACTCTACGCCAGGAAATTGTACCAAACCGATTTTGCCAATTACCGTCCTTCCGACGGCTGGTCCAATCCGCAGCGTACCCCCCGTTTCGTGGATGCGGATTGCCAGGTATTGGACATCCCCGTGAACCTCCATTTCGATATCGCACACCGTCGCCGCGCCGCTTGGTTCGTATCCGCCGGTGTATCCAGCTACCTCATGCTCAGGGAGACGTATGATTATACCTATCCACCGCACGAATACGGCTATCCGAAGCAATTCACGCTGCATAACCAAAACCGCCATATCCTCGGTATCGGAAACGTCGCTGTCGGCTATCGTCGGCAAATCGGTGCTGCAACCAGCATCACCGTGCAACCATTCATCAAGGTACCACTTACCGGTATCGGGAACGGCAACCTCAAACTGTACTCGTCGGGCATAGCGCTATCGGCAGACGTCGATCTTTCGCGCAGACGACGCTGATTTCCCCACGCTTTGTAACCAATATGTCGTAAAATCCCTAATTTTTCGCTCGGCATTTGGTTATAGTTTGTAATTAATCTAAATTAGCAGCGTTTTTTGAAGTCGTGGGAAATCTGTTTCGTTTGTTCACACATGGAAAAGGGCTCATCCTAGCCGGGATGATGCTCGTGACTGCGCTTGCTTTTGGGCAATCGGGCATGTTATCCGGTGTCGTGCAAGATGAACAGGGAGAACCGTTGATGGGGGCTTCGGTAAGTATCGGGGGTACCACTCCACCGCAAATTAGCGACCAATCCGGGAGATTTTCCTTTTCAAACCTCCGATTGGGCAATCATATCCTGAAAGTGACCCACGTAGGGTACAAAGAATACGCAGAAACCGTGCAGTTGGAGCGGCAACACACCGATATCGTGGTTCGACTAGCTGCACAATCCACCTTGCTGGATGATGTCACTATCACGGGCAAGACCGAAACACAACAAGTGCGCGAACAGGCCATCCGGGCAGTGGTGGTAGATACCCGTGCTGTCGCAGAGCAGCCAGCTACCTTGGCTGAATTGATGAACCGATCGCCAGGTATCCGGATCAGGCAAAGCGGTGGGCTGGGCAACGCGATGGATGTATCGATAAATGGGTTTCAGGGAAGTGCTGTACAATACTTTCGGGATGGCATACCGCTGGAATACCTTGGCGGGGGATATGGCATCAACAATATACCACTCCAGCTGCTTGAACGAACGGAAATATACAAGGGCGTTATCCCCGTTTCCATAGGTGGGGACGCATTGGGTGGCGCAGTAAATCTAGTCACCGCCAGGCGTTCGGGTACGGAGCTCACCGCATCGTACGAAATCGCTTCCTTCAATACGCACATCGGCAATCTTTCGTTTTACCATGCAGACAAAAAGGACCGGACGTTTGTCGGTTTCGATGCCTTTTACAATTATGCCGACAACGATTACAAGGCGGATGTCGAAGTCGTCAATGAAAATGCCAACCTGGTTCCTGCCACGGTCAGCCTTTTCCACAATGGTTACCGGCATTTTTTTGGCGAAGCTTATTTCGGGTTGAAAAATATGCCCTGGGCCGACGAGATTAAACTATCCATCGCGGGTTATGGAATCCTACGGGAATCGCAGCACCCGGCTTTGATGACCAACCCCTATGGAGCGGTCACCCTGCGGAACAGAGGTGTCGTTCCGTCTGTACGGTACAAAAAATCCCTGCTGGACGACAAACTTTCGCTGGACCAATTCGTGTCTTACAGTATGGTGACCAGGAACCGTACGGACACCATCCGGGGAACGTACGATTGGTACGGTAACTTTACGCCACGCACGGGCAACGGTATCGGCGAAAGCCCAAACCCCTCGCTTTCGGACATCGACTTTACCAGCGCCATTTCGCGAAGTAACATCGCATACCGCATCAACGATACCCATCGCCTCGAAGCCAATGTGGTGTTCAATTATAGCAGGCGTATCGGAAGCGATCCGTATGGCTTTCGTTTCGCCGGTACAGACATCGATGTATTGAGCAAGGAAAGCATTTACCAGAAAACGATAGCCGGTTTATCCTGGGAGTCCAGTTGGCTGGATGATAAATTGACCAATCAGCTTATTGGCAAATATTTCCACTATAAATCGAGAGGAATCAATGCTTTTTTGGCTAACGATACCGATTTAAGCCGATACACCACAATTACCAATGATAATTGGGGAGTTGGCAACGCAATCAAATATGAAATAGACAAGCATAGCTTTATACGGGCTTCGGCAGAACTGACCAACAGGCTCCCACGCGAAGAAGAGCTTTTTGGGGACAACGATACCCGGGCGCCCAACTTTAACCTACAGCCCGAGCGTAGCTTAAATGTCAATTTGGGTTATCGTTACACAGCAACGAGGTATGCGGTCGAAATCGGCACATTTTATCGCAAAACGCGAGGAATGATTTTACTAATTCCCTTTATGCCGCCTTTTTCACAATACCAAAACCTAGATAGCATTAGGGGCTTCGGATTTGATATCGACGTTTCCTATCATGTGTTTAAAAACACAGCGCTTAGCGGAAACATGACCTGGCAGGACAACCGGATGGTTGATATCGGTACACCCCTGTACAAATGGATAACGGGCACCCGGTTACGTAATACACCGTTCTTTTTCGCAAATTTGGGGTTAGCCGGCAAATACAGCAGTGTTTTTCATAAAAACGACTTACTAAAACCGTATTTCCACTATAATTTCATTCGGGAGTTTTACTTGAACCATATTCCACGTGATCAAGAACCACAAGGATTTTTAGGTATCTTCGGAAAATCCGGCGTAAATATAAAGGATTTAGTACCTAATCAAAACCTGATTAGCGCCGGTTTCAACTACTCTTTCCCTTCCAGCAATATCGTTGTGGGTGCGGAGGTGAAAAACTTGACAAATGCCAGACTGTACGATTACTTTAAGGTGCAGCGACCTGGGCGGAGCATACATGTTAAAATAAACTATTACATAAAATCCATAAAGAGTTGAGAAAATGAAAAAAGCAAATTTTTACATCCTTTTAGCAATCACAGCAGTCGGTGGGTTCTTTGGGGCTTGCAACGAAGACAACCCAACCCCTTCTGAAACAGGGGAGTCTAAATATGTCTTAATGACCGTATCGGACCGCAACCAGCCCAATGGAGGTGGGTATATCAGTGCATTCGAGAAATTTCCGACAGGAACTTTTTCAAACGTGGTACCTGGGAAATCCCTTGAAGGTAACCGTGGCATGGCAGGTTGGAGGACTTACGATAATTGGATATTCAAGATGTTCCGCACTTCGGATGCTACGCAGGGAATCGAAAAAATCGAAATCGCGGCAGATGGCACGGTCACCACAAGTCAATTCATAACCTCAACTAACGGCACAGAAGCGGCGAAGCGATTCGGAACGGGTAATTTTGTCATAGATAACGAAACCTCGGGCTTTTACTGGGACGGTGCAGAACCAATGAAAATACAGCGATTTAACCCGACGACCATGAGCAAAACCGGGTCGTTGGATTTCACTTCAGTAATTAACGAAAGAGGTGCGGGTGAATCAGCAATACAACTTAGGGCCATTGGGCAGAAATTACTGGCCATCAAAAACGGCAAATTATTTGCAAATATAACCTATGCGACAGGGACAACACAGCAGCAAGGCCAATGGGACGACTTCTTCCCCGATGTTTATATTGCAGTAATCGATGTAGCTACCGGAGCCCATGAAAAGACCATTAAAATAGAAGACACCGGAAGCATCGCGTATATCAATGACAATCCCATGTATGATTTCGATACGAATGGGGATTTATATATTGTATGTCAAGGCAGAAGCGCTGCCGGCGGCAAATCAAAAATCGTACGTATCAAGGCAAGCGAAACAGACATCGATAATACGTGGGTGTCAAATTTCTCTGATTTCAGGGCGGAAGATAACGGGAAATTTGTCAATGTGTTCGCCAAAGACGGCCGATTAATCGTGACACTCAACACGACAAGCTTAATCGCAGGTGGACCAACATCAAATATCAATTCTGAAGATATTTGGAAATTCTATTCCATCGACGTTAATGCACCAAACACATTTAATGCGATAACAGGCATTCCCGTCGGATTGAACCCCGGAGCTGCCATGGCAGTAACGGAAGTTGATGGAAAAACATTACTAAGAGGCGCTACAAAAAATAGCGACAACAACGGTTACTATGAGTACAATCCGTCAACAAATTCGGCGACCGAACTCTTCAAAATAAATGAAGGCGGTGTTGCAACTGGCTTTACCAAAATCAATCTCACCAACTAAACTAGAGATGTTTCGCCTGTTGTCCATCTTGCTATCCATGACCGCGTTTTTTGCGAATGCCCAGCACACGCTCACCGTGCGGGTGACGGACCTGCCAACTTCGCACGCCGATGAACCCATCTACATCACCGGTAACTTCAACCGCTGGAATCCGGCAGGCAACAGCATGGTGCTGCAAAAACAGGCCGATGGAACATTGGGCATCAGCGTGCTGCTCCAGGACGTGCCTAGCGACCGGTTGGAATTCAAATTCACGCGAGGTGACTGGAATTCCTCCGAATGTACGGCAGAAGGGCGGCTCGTCGGACCGCGGTTGGCGACGCTTGACCGTGATACAACAATCATGTGCCAAATAGCGGGTTGGCGAGACGATTTCCCGGCATCCACCGCATCACCGAACGTGCACCTCCTCGATTCGGCATACTACATCCCCCAGCTCGACAGGCACCGTAAAATCTGGATCTACCTGCCGGAGGGTTACGAAACCTCCGGCAAACGGTATCCCGTGCTGTATATGCAGGATGGCCAGCACCTTTTCGACGAAGCCACGTCACAAGGCCGTATCGGTCCCATCGAATGGGGAGTGGATGAAGTCATCGATACGGCCAAGGACAAGTGTATCGTGGTCGCCATCAATCACCAAACCGACTACAGGGACCGTTTGCCGGAATACTATTTCCGGCCCAACGACGAGCATCCCGAAGTGGAAGGCCCGCAGTACCTAGCATTCATCGCGGAAACGCTGAAACCCTATATCGACACCCATTACCGTACACTGCCTGACAAAGCGCATACCGGATTGGCAGGCAGTTCCATGGGCGGGCTCATCACGCTCTACGGCGGGCTCCACTATCCGGAGGTATTTGGCTCCCTCGGCGTATTCTCCCCGTCCATCTGGCTGGATCACGGCAATATCGAAAACGAACTGACTACACTGACAAATAGAACAAACATCCATACCCAGCGGTACTATTTCTATGCCGGCAAGAGCGAAAACCGCCTTAAGCCAGACAGCAGCTTCGTGCATATGCACGATGATGTACAGCGGGCCATAGGCCTGCTGAAAAAAGCCTCCAATCCCGAAATCGAACTGTCGATACGTGAGGATGGCAGGCATGGTGCGCTGTATTGGCGCGAAGCGTTTCCCGCTTTTTACAGCTGGTTCATGGCAGGTACCCCAAAGAGCGTTCATTAAATCAGGATGTTTAACCCTTAAATTCAATTCACATGCATACTTTCAAATTCAATAGCGCACAGGCCGCCAAAATCGGGGCACTGGCTATTTTCGCCGCTTCAGCTCCTGGGATATCGGAAGCCCAAACCCTTTCGAAAACCGCCAAAGTGGGCAAAGGGCTGTATGAAATCGTTGTAAATCATAGCAATGGCGCCGTGTACGTAGCCTCCGTAGGCCAACAAGGCAATCCGGGGCCGTTTATCTACAAACTCGACCCACAGACACTGGCTGCCACCGATAGCATTTCCCTCGGTGAAGTACCTGGATTCGGCTTGGGCATCAACCAGAAGACCCGTACGCTATATACTTCCAATACCCGGTCCAATTCCGTGCATGCCATCGACCTCAAGACGGGCAAACTATTGGCTACTATCAGCAACGGTGCCGAAAGCAGCCATACCCGTGAAATCGTGGTGGATGAAAAGGCCAACCGGGTATATGTTTCCGACGTAGGCGATCCCAGCACGGTATGGGTAATCGACGGAAAGACTAATCAATACCTGTACTCCTTGGAAGGTGCTGGGAAAACAGCAACCGGATTGGCAGTAGACAGCAAGAAAGGGCTGCTTTACGTCACCGTTATGGGTGATAACGAGGTATTGGTATACAACACAAAAACCCGTGAAAAGGTGAAGTCATTCCCTTCTGGCTCCGAAAGCCCCATCAATGTGGCCTACGACCAAAAAGGCGGCCGGCTATTCGTCACGGATTCGAAAAACAGCGTGCTGACTGTTCTGGATGCTTCATCAGGAGAATTATTGAAAAAAATCGAAGTTGGGGAAAACCCTATCGGCGTAACCTTCGATGCCAAACGAAACCGTATTTATACGGCCAACCGGCAAGGCAAGTCACTTACCGTCGTCGATGGCGATACGTATGAGGTCGTCAAAAACATCCCTACCGACGGCCTGTCAAACACCGTGGCGGTGAATCCGAAAACAGGCGCAGCATACGTTACCAACAAACAAGTAGGGACACGCGTACGCGAAGGACAGACCCCTCCGACTCCCCTACCCAATGGCGATACCGTAAGTTTGATCACCCCATAAGGTGGGGTGGCAATACGTTAACCAGTTAAATAGAAAATAGAAATGAAACCAACAGCAAATCGCCACGCGGCGACCTGGAGTATGGCGATAGTTGCCTTATCAGCCGTAGCCATCGATCCACTTGCGGCACAGACACTTGTAAAGATTGAAAAAATAGGTGCCAACATCTATCAGCCCGTCGTCAATGAAAAAGACGGATCCGTTTATATCTCGTCAGCAGGCACCGATATGGTGTACAAATTGGACCCGGCGACCCTAAAGGCGGTGGACAGCATACATACCCCCGAATCCGCCCCCATGGGTTTGGGCATCAGCCAAAATACGCAAACCCTCTACACGACCAACAGCCGTAGCGGGCTTGTCGTGGCTATTGACATCCCCACCGGAAAGAAAACGGTCATTAAGGCGGATGCAGAAGGCCGGGCCCCGCGCGAAATACGCGTAGATGAAAGCCGTGACCTGGTCTACGCCAGCAGTGTGCGGGGGAAAGGCCTTTGGGTCATCGATGCCAAGACCAATAAATTCCTGAAATTCTATGGCGATCTCGGCAATGCCATCACCGGCCATTATATCGATGAAAAAAACAACATCATCTATGCTACGGCAATGGGCGACAATGAAATCGTCGTCGTGGACGGCACCACCGGCAAAGTGCTCAAAAAATTCCCAGCCCACGGCGAGCGGCCTACCAACGTACACCACGATGCCAAGGGCAACCGCCTCTTCGTCGCCAACCAAACCACGGAAAACATCACCGTGCTAGATGCCACAACCGGTGCACTGATCAAGGCTATCCCCACGGCGGCTGGTGCATTGGGTGTGAACTACGACCCGCAGCGCGACCGCATTTATGTGGCTAACCGCCATGGCCGTACCGTCAACGTGATTGACGGTACATCGCTGGAAATCATCAAAACGTTCGAAATCGGTGCACTACCCAATACCGTAGCCATCAACCACCAAACGGGCGATGTATATGTCACGAATAAAGAAGCGGTACGCGAACGCGGCGAAAATGCGCCAGAGCCGGTACCTGCGCCGAATGCGGATTCGGTAAGCCTTATCAAACCGTAACTGGTGGTCGGTGACCGGTGACCGGTGATGGGTCATGCGCCGGCCAGTTTTATCTCAAATGAACAATAAAAATAACTATTTCATGCATGCTAAAATCAACATAGCCGTCTTCCTCGGTGTTTTTTTAGGAACACACCTATGCGCCCAGCCCATCACCGTGACGGATGTAGTGGGGCGTGAGGTGACCATCCCCGCCCCGGCCAAACGGGTCATCCTCGGAGAGGGGCGGCAGCTCATTACGCTGAGCCTGCTGGTGCCAGATCCGGCGGCTATCATTGCCGGCTGGACAGGTGATTTTGCCAAATCAGGGGGCTTGCTCTATGACGAA
>Ga0207868_1001691_pt1 | contig 14828 bp, 15 predicted proteins | sample Passage237B_FD_187370 | JGI IMG/M metagenome (GOLD analysis project Ga0207868, IMG submission 187370) | Cellulose adapted compost microbial communities from Newby Island Compost Facility, Milpitas, CA, USA - Passage2 37B (SPAdes) (version 3) ... | reverse complement strand
GGCGACCGTTTTTTTGATTACAAAGAAGACTACAAAGGGCAGATCACCTTTTTTGCGTGGGAGGATTATGAGGCGATCAAACGCGAGTTTTCGCTCGAGGCGCTGTCTGCCGGAGCGTTTCGCCGCAACGTGATCGTGTCCGGCCTGAATCTCGCCGAACTCGAAGGACGCCGCTTCGTGATGCAGGGCGTGGAATTCGAAGGCTCGGGCGAGGCCAAACCTTGCTACTGGATGAATCAAGCGGTGGCGCCGGGCGCCGAGGAATGGCTGCGCGGTCGCGGGGGCATGCGCGCGCGCATCATTCGCGGCGGCATGCTCCAAAACGGACCGGCGGATTTCGCGTTCAGCCCCGCTTCTTCTGCAGAGCCTGCTCAAGTTTGACGATGTCGGCCGAGAAGGCGCGGATGCCTTCTGCGGTTTTCTCCGTGGCCATCGCGTCTTCGTTCAGCGCGAAGCGGAAGGATTTTTCGTCAAAGCTCACCTTCTTCAGATCGGCTTGTGCGGCTTTGGCAGCGTCGAGTTTGCGCGTGACCGGTCCGGTGAAGTCCTGCAGTTCGCCGAGGAGAGCAGGGGAGATTGTTAGCAAGTCGCAACCCGCGAGTTCGAGAATCTCACCGGTGTTGCGGAAGCTCGCGCCCATGACTTCGGTCGCGTAGCCGAACTTTTTGTAATAGTTGTAAATCTCGGTGACGGATTGCACGCCGGGATCTTCGGCGCCCGTGTAATCCTTGCCTGTGCTCTTCTTATACCAGTCGAGAATGCGACCGACGAACGGCGAGATGAGCTGCACCTTCGCTTCGGCGCAGGCGACGGCTTGCGCGAACGAAAACAGGAGCGTCAGGTTGCAATGGATACCTTCTTTTTCGAGCGTTTCGGCGGCTTTGATGCCTTCCCACGTCGAGGCGATCTTGATGAGAATGCGGTTACGCGAAAGGCCGGCCTTCTCGTAGAGCGCGATAATCTCGCGGGCCTTGGCGATGGTGCTCGCAGTGTCGAAGGACAAACGAGCATCCACTTCGGTAGAGACGCGGCCGGGAACGATCTTGAGGATCTCTTGGCCGAACAACACGAGCAACTGATCGATGGTGGCGTCGAGCGACGCACCTTTGCCGGCGTCTTGCACGGCCTTGTCCACGAGCCACGCATAATCAGGCATGCCGGCGGCCTTGAGAATCAGACTGGGGTTGGTGGTGGCGTCCTGCGGAGCATATTTTTTCATGCTCGCGAAATCGCCGGTGTCGGCGACCACCGTGGTGAATTGCTTCAATTGATCGAGTTGGGTCGTGGCCATGATGAAAGGAAATGGATTGAGGGGGTTATTTCAAGGGAGGCACGGACAAATAGTGTCTTAGCCACGCCACGCCGCCAGTCTCGTCGGTGAATTGACCGTCAAGTTGCGCTTCGAACGCGGCGTCGAGCACTGGTTTGAAATCGGGTCCGGGCTTGTGCCCGAGCGCGATCAGGTGGCGCCCCAAGATGATCGGTTGCGGTGCTGTCGCTTGAATCGCGAGTTCCTCGGCTTTGGCGGCGAGTTCATCAATGCGCGCCAAGGTTTCCGGCGAATGCAGCGGCGGGCGTCCATCGTGATCTGCGCGCATCACGAGCAGCAGGTCATCAATCGTCGCGGGAGCGAGTTTGCGCGCGAGCCGACGCACTGCGGAATCGCTGAACGAACCTTGTCCGTGATGATGCGCGAGGTGGTGCAGCACCAACGGAGGAACAAGCTCATCAAGTTCCAACGGTGCGCCGATGCGCCGCAGAAAGGCGAGGGAGGGCTCCACGCCGGCGGACTCGTGACCGGGACTGATGATACGCATCCGGCCTTTGCGTTCGGCGCGTGCGGTAGTCGCGGGTTTGCCGAAATCGTGCGCGAGCACGGCAAAGCTGAGTTGGCGGCGTCGTGCGGCTGAGGACAATTGCCAATCGGTCAGTTTCACCAAGGCGTCGAGGCAGTGCTGCGTGTGGGCGAACACATTGCCTTCGGGATGCCATTCAGGATCCTGCGGCGTGTCGGCCAGCGCGGCGATTTCCGGGAAATGCCGCAACCAATCGGTCTCGGCCAACACTTCGAGGCCGCGCGAAGGCTTGGTGGATTTGACGGCCCATTTATCCCATTCGCCCCATACCCGTTCCTTGGGCAGTTCGCCGTAGGTTGAGGAAATGCTTCGGCAAAGCGCGGCGGTTTCAGGCGCCAAGGTAAAATCGAAACGCGCGGCGAGTTGGAACCCGCGCAGGACTCGCAACGGATCATCACTGAACGCCGAGCTCGTGTGACGGAGAACACGTTTCTTCAAATCCTCCTGCCCGCCATGCGGATCAATCATGCAATCTTCAAACGGATCATAAGCGATCGCGTTGACCGTGAAGTCGCGGCGTGCCGCGGCTTCGGCATCGCTTAACTCGGGATCCGGTTGCACGATGAAGCCGCGATGACCCGCTCCGGTTTTTGATTCGCGGCGCGGCAGGCTGAAATCGTATTCGCGGTTGCGACTGCGCAATTTGATCACCCCGAAACTGCGGCCGACGACGTCCGTGGCGCCAAAGGGCGCGAGCGTGCGTTGCAATGATTCAAAATCTACGCCGGCCACTTCGATGTCGTAGTCCTGCGACTTCAATCCCAGCAGCCAGTCGCGCACACCGCCGCCGACTAGACGCGGTCGGCCCACGCGGCGCACCGCTTCGAGCACGACCATCAAATCGGGCGGCAGCTTCATGTGAATGGATCAGCGACTCGATTTGGCCGCGGCCGGAAGGAGCATCGCCCAGCCTATTATAAATGCCACTCCGCCGATTGGTGTGACGGGGCCGAGCCAGCGAGGGCCACCGAGTGCGAGCACGTAGAGCGAGCCTGAAAAAAGCACGATGCCCACAGCCCACCAGAGGCCGGCTCGCTGGGCCCAGCGATTTTCAGCGCCTTGCTGGCTGCTGGCAAATAACGCGACGGCCAGCAGCGCGGCGGTGTGCACCAGATGGTAGAGCACAGCCGTTTTCCAAGCCGAAAGCGTGCCCGCGACGAGCAACCGGGCTTGGAGCCCATGGGCTCCAAAAGCTCCTAAGCCGATGCCTAAAACACCAGATAACCCACTGACCATTAATAATAAACGATGTGACATGATTTTTTTCGAGAACTGGCCTAGGGATTGCTGAACAACGATTGGTTTGTCCGGTCATTCAACCGGTGCAGGTTGCCAAAGCAAAGCTTACTCTTCGATTTGGCGTTCTGCACCAGTCACCGTAACACCTAAAATAACCTAGAAAACTACCATACTATGAAGAAGACACTACTCCTCTTGGCCGCGCTCTGCACCGCCGGCCTTGGTTTGCGAGCCCAGGATGCCGAGCCCACGAGCTCATACTCCGTCACCGTGGATTTCACCTACGGTAACAAGTATGTGTTCCGCGGCACGCAGTTGGCCAAAGACACGCTCTTCCCTTCCGTTGAAGTGTCCACTGGTCCGATCACCGCCGGTATCTGGTCCGCCCAGCCGCTCGTGGACAACCTCGACAACGAAGTCGACTTTTACGTCGGCTACGGTGCGAGCTTGTCGGAGACTTGGTCCATCGATGTGGGCGCCTGCCTCTACTACTATCCTGAGCTCGACAAGAGCACGGGTGCTGACTCCTCGACCTTCGAGCCCTATGTCGGCGTGAGCGGTTCCGTGGGCGGTTTCTCCCCCGGCGCTTATGTTTACTACGACACGACGCTCGAAATCCTCACCATCGAAGGTTCCATCGGCTACAGCATCGCGCTCGAGCCCGCCGGTGCCTCGTTGGACTTCAGCGCCGCCTTGGGCCGCTCTGATCCGGATGTCGGCAGCAGCGTGACCTACTACAGCTTCGGTGTGGCGGTTCCTTTTGCCATCTCTGACTCGGGCACCCTCACCGTCGGCCTCAACTACACCCACAACAATATCCCGGGTGGCGACGGCTACGGCAAGACCGGTAACTTCTATGGCACCATCGGCGTTGCCATCGGGTTCTGAGCGATAATCGCAGCCTGAAATCAACCTTAGGCCCGCCCCGGTCGCCCCGGGGCGGGCTTTTTGCCATCAAAACATTTGACACCGTCGTTTCAGACCCTAGCTATTGGCCTCTTTTCCCATGAAAACCATCCTCGCCAAGAAAGAAACCGTGCAGCCCAAGTGGCATCTCATCGATGCTGAGGGTCAGGTTTTGGGCCGTCTTGCCGTCAAAATCGCGAACATCGTCCGCGGCCGGCATAACCCGCAATACACCCCGCACGTTGATACTGGCGACTACGTTGTGGTGATCAACGCTGAGAAAGTCGTTCTGACCGGTAAGAAGGAAGAGCAAAACAAGTATATGTTCTTCTCCGGTTACGTGAACGGCGAGAGCTATCGCAAGCTATCCGATGTTCGCAAGAACAAGCCCGAGTTCATCATCCAGCACGCCGTCAAGGGCATGCTCCCGAAGAACCGCCTCGCCAACCAGATGTTGAAAAAGCTGCGCGTCTTCGCTGGTCCGAACCACTCTCACGAGGCTCAAAACCCCGTGAAAATCGCCCTTTGATTAGATCATGAGCACCGACACTTCCGTCTTTACCGCCACCGGCCGCCGCAAAACCGCGACCGCCCGCGTTCGCATCACCGAAGGTTCCGGCAAGCTGGTTGCCAACGGCCGCGACTTCGACACGCACTTCACGCACGAGAACTTCTCCAAGCAGGCTTACGCGCCTCTCCTCACGGTTGAGCTGCGCGACAAGATCGACGTGACCGCCAATGTTACCGGCGGCGGCGTTGCTGGCCAAGCTGGTGCGGTGGCGCACGGTATCGCCCGTGCTCTCGAAAAGCTGAATCCTGAACTCCGCGCCGCCTTGAAGAAGGCCGGTCACCTCACCCGTGACCCGCGCGAAAAAGAGCGCAAAAAGCCCGGCCAACCCGGCGCCCGCAAGCGCTTCCAGTTCTCGAAGCGCTAAGCGAGACGCCTCCTGCAAATTTCAAAGCGGGCCGGATTACCGGCCCGCTTTTTTTGTGCCGTAATTTTCCTCGTGACTCTCCCTGTCTCTGAACCCTGAATCCTTTTTATCATGAAAGTCGGTATCGTTGGTGCCGCCGGTTACACCGGTGAAGTGTTGGTGCAATTGCTCCTCGGCCACCCTGAGGTCGAGCTTACTACTGTCACCTCTCGCACGCATGCGGGCAAACCGTTGTCCAAAGTCATCCCGTCACTGCGCGGCGCCGATCAAGGGCTTTGCTTCGTCGATTCTGATCCAGCCTCATTGGCCGCGAGCGACGTGAGCCTGTTTTTTCTCGCGCTGCCTCACGGCGCGGCGGCGATTTATGCACGCGCACTGGTGGCTGCGGGCAAGAAGGTTATCGATTTGAGCGCCGACTTCCGGATTTCGAATCTGGAAACCTACAAGCGCTACTACGGCGAACATCATGCGCCCGAACTGATCCAGGACGCGCGCTACGTGTTGCCGGAACTGGCCTCGCCTTCGTGGAAGTCTGAGGCCCGCCTCGTCGCTGCGCCGGGTTGCTATCCGACCAGCATGCTGGTGCCGCTTACGCCGTTGCTGAAAACCGGCGTGATCTCTCACGAGCACATCGTGGTGAATTCCTTCAGTGGCGTCAGCGGCGCAGGCAAAAAAGCCGAGGAGATGTATCTCTACGTGGAGCGCGCCGAAAGCGCCAAGGCTTACGGGCTCACCAAGCATCGCCATCTCGCGGAAGTCGAAGAGCAGCTCACGCTGCATTCCGGCGCGCCGATCGTAATCCAGTTTAATCCGCACCTCGCGCCGATGCGCCGCGGCATCGCTACGACCATCACCGTCCCGGCGGCCAAGCCCGATATCGCCGCGCTCTACGCAGCGTGGGAAGCGGCCTATGGCAGTTCGCCGTTTGTGCAGATCCTGCCGACGGGCGAGACGCCGGACACCGCGCATGTCGTCGGCACAAACCGTATCGACATCGCCGCGGTTTACGATTCGCGCACCAATAATTTCGTGATCACCTCCGCCGAGGATAACCTTGTCAAAGGCGCCGGTGGGCAAGCTGTGCAGATCATGAATCTGTGGTGCGGCTTCTCCGAAACTGCCGGCCTGATTTGAATCGTCGGCGGGGATTTCGATTCCCGCCGTGCAAATTCAACTGCGGTAATCCGCGTTCTCGCTCACGTATTCGTGAGTGAGATCGCCGCCGATAATCGTGGCAGAAGCGGAACCGGTGCCGAGATCGATGCTGATTTCCACGCAGCGCTCGTGCGGCGGATAATCCACCGCCGGCAAATAAATACCGTCGGCCGGAATGATACTGGAGTAAAGTTCGGCCGACTTCAGGTGCGCGACCAGTGCTTCTTCCTTTTGTGGATTCAACTGGAACACACCGTTGGCGAAAATCTCGATGCCGCCCATGTGCAGACGCAGTTTGCTCAAATCGAAGGAACCGCTGGGCAAATTGCCGACGTGTTTGCCGATCGCTTGCACGAGGCGACCGACATTCGGGTCGTTGCCCGCGACGGCACATTTGAAGAGCGGGGCGTTGACCACGACTTTGCCGAGCTGGCGCGCGGTGGTCTCATCTGGCGCATTCGTGACGGCGACGCGCAACACGTGGCGCACGCCTTCGCCGTTGCGCACGACATCCTCGGCCAGATCGCAACACACCGTCGCGAGCGCCGCTTCAAAGGCGGTGAAATTTTCGCATGGCACTTGGCTGGAGGAAACGAGTGCGACCGTGTCGGACGTGCTCGTGTCGCTGTCCACGCTGATACTGTTGAAGCTCGGTCCGACGACACGTTGCAGCATGGCGCGCAGTTCCTCGCGTGGCACGGCGATGTCCGTCAAAATATAGATCAACATTGTGGCGAGGTTCGGCTCGATCATGCCCGCGCCTTTCGCGATGCCGACGATGCTGCCGCCGCCGACTTCGGCGCGGCGCACTTTGGGATAAAGATCGGTCGTCACGATGCCTTCGGCGGCAGGCAGAACGGATTCGTTTTGTAAGCCGGGCAAAATCGTCGGCAGCGCTTCCAGCATTTTGTCAGCCGGGAGACTCCAACCGATTACGCCAGTGGAGCAGGGCAGAATGGCGGTGGCGGGTAGACCGAGCAGCTGACCTGCAGCGGCGCAGATTTTTTCAGAAGCCGCCACGCCGTCCGGCGCACAAACATTGGAAATCTTGTTGTTGATGACGATGGCCCCGAGTTGTGGCTCCGCGAGACGCTTGCGGCCGATGAGGACAGGCGCACCGGGCAGCGCGTTGCGGGTGAATACCGCCGCGAAATCCGCCGTCGGTTTTTCCAACGCGATCAGCGTGAGCGTCATTTTCGCCGGCTTGGGTGCTTCGCGCGGAACGAACTCGAAGCGCGTGGTGCCGACTTTGAAGCCGGCAGGCAGGGCCGATTGCGACGACAACCAAGTGCGGTGCGCGTCTCGCGAGGAAAAATTCAGGTTTGTGCTGGCCACGTGGAAGAACTGATGCCGACCGGTCGTGGAGTGAAGCGAAAATGCAGACGACGGTGAATCGCGGTTCAGTTTGTGATATTTTTATGGAAATACCGGCCTCGTAGGCATTATGCGTTGAGGATTCTCTTTCGAATCCACCGTCCGCGAATAGCTCCGCGTCCTCCACCGCCATCCAACATTCCGATCCACAGCTGATGAACGTCGCCGAAATCACCGCCAAGGCCAAAGTCCTCCTTGAGGCTTTGCCTTACATTCAGGATTTTCGCGGATCCACTTTTGTCGTCAAATACGGCGGCAGCTTCATGGATGATCCCGATCCGACGGTTCGCAATTTCGTGGCCTACGATATCGCGTTTCTTGCCGCCGTCGGTATCAACGTCGTCGTCGTGCACGGTGGCGGAAAAGCCATTACGCGGGCGATGGAGTCTTCAGGACTGAAGGCCAATTTTGTTAACGGCATGCGCGTGACCGACGAGGCCACCATCGCGGTCGTCAAACGCACGCTCGACGAGATCGTCAACAAGGACGTGTGCGATGCCATCACCACGGCCCGCGGAAAGCCCAAGGGGCTGCCCGGCGACACGGTGCTCGTTTGCGAAAAACTTCAGGTGGACGACAACGGTCAGCCGATTGACCTCGGTTACGTCGGCGAAGTCACCGAGGTGAAGGTGAAGCTGATCAAAAAAGAAATCAGTGAAGGATTCATTCCCGTGATTTCTCCGGTGGCCGAAGGCTACGACGGCAAACCCTACAACGTTAACGCCGACTTGGTGGCGGGCCGCGTGGCCAGCGCGTTGCGCGCGCGACGCTTGGTTTACATGAGCGATGTGCCGGGCTTGCTCGCAGATCCGAAGAATCCGGACACGCTTATCTCCACGCTGAAAATCAGCCAAGTGGACGATCTCAAAAAGACCGGCGTCATCGACAAGGGCATGCGTCCCAAGGTGCACAGCGCGATGCGTGCGCTGCAGGAAGGCGTGCAACGCGTTCACTTCGTGGACGGCCGCTTGGCGCACAGCATCCTGCTAGAAATTTTCACCGACAAGGGCGTTGGCACCGAGATCGTGCACGGCTGAGCGCCGTGCCGGTCCTGAAAACCATTGCGAGCACCGGTCGTTGGGCCGTATAGCTTTACTCTCAACCCGATGACTACGCCTTCCATTGTCCGCACCAACACTGCCGATCTCTACGATGCGCACGTGCTGAAGAATTACGCTCGCGCGCCGCTGACCTTGGTGCGTGGCCGCGGAACGCAGGTGTGGGACGACGCAGGCAATGCGTATCTTGATTTCACTTCGGGCATCGCCGTCAGCGCGCTCGGTCACTGCCATCCGCATTGGGTCGCGGCGGTGCAACGTCAGGCCGGCGAGCTCATTCACACGAGCAATCTCTATCGCAATCCGAATCAAGGCGAACTCGCACGCCGGTTGGTCGGTCGCGCTGGTCCGGGCCGCGTATTTTTCTGCAACAGCGGCGGCGAGGCCGACGAAGGATTGATCAAACTCTCACGTTTGCACGGCGTCGCGAAAAGCGGCGTCGAGGGCAAATGCATCAAGCTCATCAGCGCGAAGAATTCTTTTCACGGTCGCATGTTCGGCGGCATGAGCGCGACCCCGCAGGAGAAAATCCAAAAAGGATTCCGTCCGCTCGTGCCCGGTTTTGCCGTGGCCGAGCTCAACAATCTGCAGAGCTTCGCCGACCTGATGGACGAAGATACCGCCGCGGTGTTGGTCGAGACGATTCAAGGCGAAGGCGGCATCAATCCGTGCACGACCGAGTTTCTCGTCGGACTGCGCAAGCTGTGCGATGAGCGCAATGTCCTCATGATGCTCGACGAAGTGCAGTGCGGCATTGGTCGCACAGGCACGTTCTACGCATTTGAAACAGCGGGCATCCGGCCCGACGCGATTGCCATGGCGAAGGGCCTTGGCGGTGGTTTTCCGATTGGCGCGATTTGGATCAGCGAGCGCTTTGCCGATTTGTTCCAGCCCGGCTCGCACGGCACGACCTTTGGCGGCACGCCGCTGGCCTGCGCGGCCGGTCTCGCCGTGCTCGATGTGATTGAGCGCGAGCAGTTGTTGGAAAAAGTTCAGAAACAAAGCGTCGGCTGGATCGCGGCCCTGCAGCAGCTCGCGACGGAATTTCCGGCACAGCTTTCCGCCGTGCGTGGCCGGGGTTATCTCGTCGGCCTTCAGCTTACGAACGATCCTGCGCCGTATGTCGCCGATCTGCGCGACCGTGGCCTGTTGGTCGTCTCGGCCGGCAACAATGTGATCCGCGTGCTGCCGCCGCTTACCGCCACGCCGGAGGAGCTGGCGCGGTCAGTCGAGATCATCCGCTCGGTGTTGGCCGCCAAAGCGTGAGATTTGTCGGTATTTTTCACTCGTGAGCCGCGCTTTGCCGGCTTACAAAGACCCCTTTCTTTCATGAAACACTTCCTCAAAGAGACTGACTTCAAGGCGCATGAACTGCCCGGCCTGTTTGCGCTGGCGCAGAGCCTGAAGAAGGGGCGCGGCCGCCACACGCCGCCGGCGCTCGCCGGGCAGTCGTGGGCGATGATTTTCGCGAAGTCCAGCACCCGCACGCGCGTGTCGTTTGAGGTCGGCATTCATGAGCTCGGCGGCAATCCGCTTTTTCTAAATAAAAACGACATTCAGCTCGGTCGCGGCGAAACTGTAGAAGACACCGCGCGGGTGCTTTCACGTTTCGTGCACGGCTTGATCGTGCGCACCTACGAGCACAGCGAAATCGAAAAGCTCGCGGTCCACGGTTCGGTGCCGGTGATTAACGCGCTGACGGATTTCCTGCATCCCTGCCAAATCTATACCGATGCGTTCACGATGGCGGAGCGTTGGGCCAATGGCGGCGATTTGTTCGCGTCGTTGAAGGGACGCAAGATCGCCTACCTCGGCGATTGCAGCTTCAATATGGCTAATTCGTGGATTCTCGGCGGCGCGCTTTTTGGCATGCAAGTCGCGTTGGCCGGCCCGAAGGAATTTGGTCCCGGTCCCGAAATCGATGCGCTGCTCAAGGCCGAGGGTTTTGCGAAAGAATACGTTTTCACGGAGGATCCTTACGAAGCTGTGCGCGACGCCGATGTGGTTTACACCGACGTGTGGGCCAGCATGGGTCAGGAAGACGAAGCCAAGGAGCGCATCCGTGTGATGACGCCCTATGCTGTGACGGAAAAACTTTTTGCCGCGGCCAAACCCGACGCGCTGTTCATGCACTGCTTGCCTGCGCACGCTGGCGAAGAGGTTTCGCAAGCAGTGCTCGATAATCCGCGCTCCATTATTTTCGACGAGGCGGAAAACCGCCTCCACATGCAAAAGGCCATCATGGCTGCTCTCGCTCAAACCGTTCGCGCCTGAACTTAATCATTAACTGTTTTCGCCCATGAAAATCGTCCTCGCATACTCCGGTGGTCTCGACACCTCCGTTATCGTCAAGTGGCTCAAGGAAAAGTATGATGCTGAAATCATCACTTTTGCGGCCGACGTCGGCCAGGAAGAGGAGCTCCGCGGCCTCGACAAGAAGGCCAAGAAGACCGGTGCCTCGAAGCACTACACCCTCGATCTCGTCGAGGAATTTGCGAAAGACTACATCTACCCGATGATCCGCGCCAACGCGGTTTACGAGGGCCAGTATTACCTCGGCACTTCGATCGCCCGCCCGCTGATTGCCAAGGCGCAGGTGGACATCGCGAAAAAGGAAAAGGCTGACACCGTCGCGCATGGCGCCACCGGCAAGGGCAACGACCAGTGCCGTTTCGAACTCAGCTACATGGCGCTCGCGCCGCACCTCAATATCATCGCGCCGTGGAAGATGGAGGAATACCGCAACCAGTTCCCCGGTCGTGCGGAGATGATCGCTTACTGTCAGGAGCACAAAATTCCCGTCGAGGCTTCGCTCAAAAAGCCTTATTCGATGGACCGCAATCTTCTGCACATCTCCTACGAGGCGGGCATTCTTGAAGATCCGTGGTTCGATCCGACGACCAAGGCGAACAAGGCCATGTTCAAGCTCTCGGTTTCGCCGGAAGATGCGCCGAACAAGCCGGAATACGTCGAACTCGAATTCGTGAAAGGCAATTGCGTGGCGGTGAACGGCAAGAAACTCACGCCTGGCAATGTGCTCAAGACGCTCAACAAACTCGGCGGCAAGCACGGCATCGGCCGCGTGGACCTCGTCGAAAACCGTTTCGTCGGCATGAAGTCGCGCGGCGTTTATGAAACCCCGGGCGGCACCATCCTCATGCAGGCGCACAAGCAGATCGAAAGCCTCACGATGGATCGCGAAGTCGAGCATCTGCGCGACAGCCTCATTCCGAAATACGCCGAACTCGTTTACAACGGCTTCTGGTTCGCGCCCGAGCGCGAAGCGTTGCAGGCCTTCGTGGACAAGACGCAGGAATTCGTCACCGGCACCGTCCGCTTGAAGCTCTACAAGGGCAACATCATCACCACGGGCCGCAAGTCGAAGTATTCACTCTACGACGACAAGATCGCTTCGATGGAAGGCGTGAAGAGCTGGTATAACCAAAGCGACGCGACCGGCTTCATCCGTCTCAACGGCCTGCGCCTCCGCGCCCGCAACCTTGCGCAAGGCGGTCCGAAGGCCTGATCAGCGTTTGAATCAAATTAGAAGGCGGGGATTTTTATCCCCGCCTTTTTTATTAGTCGCATTAGGCAAGGCGGGATTTGGAAATCCCGCCCTGCACGACAATCTCAAACGAGAGAAGGTAGTGACGAGCGGCTCGCTCGTCCGTTCGTCCTCTATCGTGTGTGGTTCTTAGAACAACGCGTTAGCGACGACGCCGACGGCGGTGATGGGACCGGAGTCGGACATGCCGTCGAGTGCGCGATCGGCTTTTTGCAGAGTGCTGCGCGCGCTGGTGTAGAGCGTATCGTCGTTGATCAACTTGCCGAGCGTGCCTTCACCTTTGGCGAGTTTGTCAGAGACGCTGCGCAGGTTGGCGGTCGTGGCCTTCAAATCTTCGCCGGCCTTCTCGTCGTAGATGAGCGCGCCGAGCGTGCCTTGGCCGGTTTTGACGTGATCGACCATTTCCTGCGCGTTGGTGACAAACGTGCGTGCGTCGTCGGCCGCGCTCTTGATTGCGGTGACGGTGGCGAGGAGTTCGTCGTGCAGTTGCGGATCGTTGACCAGTTTGCCGAGCGTGCCTTCGCCGTGGTTAATCTTGTCGGTGATTTCCTGCAAATTGGTCATCACTTCATCGATTTTGGCGCTATTGTCGGCGAGCAGTTTGTCGACCTTCTGGAAAAGTCCGGGTTGATCCTGGTCGCCTTTGAACATTTCGCCGATGGAGCCGAAGGCGTCTTCAAGTTTGCCGCCGAGTTCGCCGATTTGCGCCATGACGGTGTTGAGGTCGGCGGTGACGCGGGTAGGAATTTCCGAACCGGGTTGCAACGGCGGCGCGTGGGGCGAACCGAGGTCGATGGAAATGTAATTGGTGCCGAGCAGGCCGGCCGAAGAGATGGTGGCATGGGCATCGCTGGCGATGGTGAATTTCTTTTCGATGCGCAGCACAGCCTCAGCGCGACGATTGCTCAGTCGCGTTGTCTCGACCGCGCCGATGCGCACGCCGGCCATGCGAATGTCATCGCCCGCTTTCAACTCCTTCAAGTTTTCAAAACCGGCGATGAGCGTGTAGCCGCTTTTCTTGAGGCTGGATCGGTTGCCGAGCGTCTCGTAAGTCACCCAGATGAGGGCGACGCCAAGCAGAAAGAAAAGGCCGACGCGGGCGGTGTGGTGGGCGTTGTTCATGGTCAGGTCTCCAATTTTCTAAAGCGGGGATTGCTCAGGTCGATTTTGGGATTGAGGAAGTCCATCACCCGCGGATCCTGCGAGTTCTTGAGGTCTTCCGGGCTGGCGATGGTAATAAGTTCTCCGCCCATGAGGATGCCGATGCGGTCGGCGATGTTGAGGGCGAGATCGCGGTCGTGCGAAACCACGACGGAAGTGACGCGGTATTGGTCCTTCAGGCTGGCGATGATTTCGCTGATGCTTGCGGACATGACCGGATCGAGTTCGGAAGTGGGTTCGTCGTAGAGCAAGAGTTGCGGCTCCATCACGAGCGCGCGGGCGATGGCGACGCGTTTGCGCATGCCGCCGGAAAGTTCGGCCGGCAGTTTGCCCGCGGCGTTTTCGAGCGAGAGAATTTGCAACGCGTGCATGACTTTCTCGCGGATCATGCCTTCGTCGCCCAAGCGGTGCTCACGCAGGTAAAGCGCGAGGTTGTCGTAAACCGTGAGGGAGTTGAACAACGCGCCGGCTTGAAACACGAGCGCCATGCGCACGTCTTCGCGCGTTTCGGGATCGGCGGCATCCTGCGAGCCGACGGCGACCCGGCCGCTGCTCGGCGCTTCCAATCCGACGATGTGTTTGAGCAATACGCTTTTGCCCGAACCGCTGGGGCCCATGAGCACGAAAATTTCGCCCGGGTCGATTTTCAGCGTGATGTTTTTCAACACAACGTGATCGCCGAAGCTCTTGCTCACGCCATCAAAGGTCACCCCGACGGCGGGGCTTTCTTTTTCGGTGAATGGATTGCGGGTGGAGCTGCAGGACATGGTGTTACATCAGGGCCTTGGTGACGAAGTAATCGAGCACCAGAATCAGAATGAGGGAAACGACGACGGCCTTGGTGACCGAGGCGCCGATCTCGCGCGGGCCGCCCTTGGTGCGAAGGCCGATGTTGCAGGAGACGAGCACCACGACGAAGCCAAAGATCTCGGCCTTGATGATGCCGTCCCAAACGTCCTTGAAATGCGTGTATTGGCGCAGCGTTTCGAAATACTTTTCCGGGGCCAGTGCGATAAATTCGACATACTGGCAGATGAGCGCGCCGCCGAACCAGCCGACGAGATTGGCGATGATCGCGAGGATAGGCATCATCACGAGCACGGCCGCGAGGCGGGGCAGCACGAGAATGCGTTCCGGCGGGATGTTCATTGTGACCAGGGCATCGACCTCTTGATAAACTTTCATCGAGGCGAGTTCCGCGGAAATAGCCGAACCCACGCGGCCGGCCACCAACACCGCGACCATGACGGGCCCGAGTTCACGCGCCATCGACAGGCCGACGAGAGAACCGATGAATTCCTTGGCGCCGAAACTCTGCATGCTGTAGCCGCTCTGCAACGCGAGCACACCGCCGATGAAGAAGCTCAGGATGGCGACGATTGGCAGCGTGGTGTAGCCGATGAGGTAGCACTGCTCCATGAAACGCTTAAGCTGTCGCGGCAGGCTGGGGGCGTGCTTGGCCGCTTGCACGAGCAAGAGAATCGTGCTGCCGAAGCCTTCGAGAATTGCGTTGATGTGCTTCATGTCACTGGGAGCTCGCGGGATCTACCCTGTCGTTTTTGTTGGAAAAATCGAACAG
>Ga0207868_1001685_pt1 | contig 14859 bp, 10 predicted proteins | sample Passage237B_FD_187370 | JGI IMG/M metagenome (GOLD analysis project Ga0207868, IMG submission 187370) | Cellulose adapted compost microbial communities from Newby Island Compost Facility, Milpitas, CA, USA - Passage2 37B (SPAdes) (version 3) ... | reverse complement strand
CTCGGCTTTGCGCGGCCCGCGCCCGCCACAGCGTAAGCGCCAGCAACAGGTAAAGCGCGCAGGTCCACAGCGACTGCCAGTTGGCGCCGCCCTCGTTGAAGCCGATATAAACCGCCGACAGCGCCAACAGTCCGGCGAATACCGATTCCGCCATCGGCCGCTCGCCGTCATGCGGGCGGTTGAGCCACGTCAGACAGAACAGCGGCACCACCGCCATCGACAGCGCGGCGAAGGGAAAATCGCGGTAGCGCGGGTCGAACACGAAGCCGAGCGCGGTCTCGGCGGCAATCAGCGTGGTCACCAGCAGCGTGGCGCCGAGCGCATAGGCGCGCAGCGAGCGCCTTCGCCCCGGCGCTGGGCCGATGAGATCGACGAAGGCCGGCAGCGGCCGCCCGCGCATCAACGCCTGCGCGGCGAGCAACGGCGCTGCCACCGCGGCCACGCCGAGCGCGCCCCAGTGCAGCCAGCCTCCCACCCCGAGACTTTCGACCGCCATCTTCTCGATGGTCAGGCCGACCAGCGCGCCGCCGACGGTGGCCGAGACCGCCACCGCCAGCCACGCCGAAGACCGTGGCGACCATGGCCGGCGCCGCAGCGAACGCCACGCCACCGCGAACACCAAGAGACAATAGGCCAGCCCCGCTCCCATCTGCCAGCGCCAGAACGGAAAGTTGTTGACGGCAACGCCGGCCGGATATTTCAGGCTGCGGTGGTCGGCATCGAACAGGCCCCAGTAGCCGCCGACGGTGCCCTCCCACCGCCGCTTCCAGGGCTGGTCGTAGGCCTCGATCAGGTTGACGCGAAAGTTCTCGTGGGCGGCGAGGTCAAGGATTTCGGCGACCACGCGGGCCTGATTGGTGCGCGACGGCAGCGCGCCCTCGCGCATCCGTCCGGCGCTCGGCCAGCCGGTCTCGCCAATGAAGATCTCCTTGTCAGGGAAAGCCGCCACCATGCGCTTGCGGATGGCATCGACATGTGCCGCCGCGCGGCTCGCCTTGACCGGAAAATCCTCCCAGAACGGCAGGATATGGATGGTGATGAAATCGACGGCGCGCACCACCTCGCGATAGCGCAGCCAGAACTCCCAGACATCGGCATAGGTCACCGGTACGCGAACCTGCGCCTTGAGCGCGCCGATGGCGGCGACGAGGTCGCCCGGCGTCATCTCCCCGCGCAGCAGCACCTCATTGCCGACGACCACCGCCGAGATCACGTCCGGGTACTGGTCGGCCAGCGCAACGGCGGTGGCGATCTGCTGGGCATTCTTGGCCCGGTTGCCGCTGATCCATACCCCGAGCATCACCTTGAGCCCGACCTTCGCGGCCAGTTCCGGCACCCTGTCGAGACCGTTGTCCACCGCGTAGGTGCGGACGCATTTCGATATGGTGGCGAGCTGGGCAAGGTCATCGGCGATCTGCCCCGGCGGCACGACGAGGGTCGCCATCTGCGGCGACTGATCGCCACGGAACGGCGCATAGGACACGCATTCGAGCTTGGCGGCCGGGCTGATCGGCGCCCGTACGAGATCGACCGGCATGGCGATCCACCACCACACCGCGGCGATCGCGCAGAGCGAGACGAGAAGGAGCGCCAGCGGCGTGCGGACCGAAATAGGGATTTCTCCAACCGTTTGGGAAAGACGTCTCTTTCTTTCCGAATTTCGCCCGTGCGATCAACCGCGGATCGGCCGTTGCCCGCCGCCGTTCACCGCCCGTACACAGAAACGTCTCCAAAAGGCAGTATTGCAGGGGACTCTAGGGCAACACCGAGGCAGGCTGCCGAATATCCGTTCGCGGCCGATCTGCCAACCCTCGCAGGATGCACGCTCGCGCATCCGTGACCTTTGGCAAGGCCCGGTGCAAAGGCTCGGTGCAAAGGCTCGGCGCCAAGCCGCACGAGCCCGCTGGACAAAACCAAAAATGTCCGCCATGGCAATCGGCTGCGGCGGATTGACGTCGCTGCCGCATTGGGGACGAATTTGGCCGGCATCAGACGATGGGACCAACGTTGGGGACAACGTTGCCCGGGCACGGGCCGGCCGGCGGCTGGTCGGCAATGATCGGGGTCATCATGCGGCGCTTGATGTGTGGGGTGTGGAATTCGGTACTACGTTGCATCGCTGTGCCGGGCGCAGCGCTGCTGATCGGAATTGGGGCAGCGATCGCCCAGAGCGGCGATCTCAGGGCGCAGGACCAGCAGCAGAAGGCGGCGCCGGCCAGCCCGCAGGCCCCGGCCGAGGGCGCGGCCCGCGACAGCCAGCGCAAGGTCAGCGAGTTCGTCGAGGCCCAGCAGGCCATCAACGGACCGGCCGGCAATCCCGAATGCGTCTGGCTCGGCCGCCGCGTGGTATCGCTGATGTGGCGCGACGATCTCGATACCGCCTTCCGTCATCTCGACCTCTACGAGCGCTTCGGCTGCCCCGGCGGTCACATCCAGGCGGCGTTTCGCTGCCTGGTGCGCTTCGGCGCCATCGACCCGAAAGTGCCGGAAAGCTTGAGCAACCGCGTCCACGCCTGCTGGATCAACACCAACGCCCAGCCGCCGGCCGCCGCGGCGGCGGCACCGGCCGGCCCGACACCGCCCCCTGCTGCCAATTCGGCCGCGCCGCAGCCGGCCCCGACCGGCAGCAGCGGCCCGCCGAAGTAATTACGCAAAGCATGCGGGAACGATTGGCCGGCACCGTCCGTTGATGATTTGATGCGCCTTCGAAAGGCGCCCTCAAAATGCCATCGGCTTGCTTCTCAAGAGAGTTATGCCTGTTGTGAAAGGACGCGATCCGGATATGCTCGCGCGACGGCCGGCGGGGCAGGACCTTCGGGACAGGTCCGGTGCCTCGCCATCGGCACGTTCGCGGCTGCCGCGACGCGCTTGTCGCGGCGCGAGCTTGGCCCGGCGACAGAACGGATCCGGTCGGATGTCCATCCACGACAGGTGCGCGGGCGTTTAAGGGTTGGTCGCGATGCGTGCGGTCCTCGCCGTAGTGGTGCTGGTCTCCATTATTCATGCCGGCCTGTGGGCCGTGTTGCGCGACCGCCAGCAGGCGCCGGATTTCACCGGCATGCTGCCCAGCGTGTCCTACGCGCCGTTCGAAGGCACCGGCCACCCCGACATCGACAACATCCCGACCGTCGAGAAAATCCGCGCCGACCTCAAGGTGCTGGCGACCATGACGCGCGCGGTCCGGCTTTACTCCTCGACCGGCGGCGTCGAACTGGTGCCGCCGCTGGCGGCCGAGGCCGGGCTCAAGGTCACGGTCGGCGCCTGGATCGACAAAAATACCGACCGCAACGAGCGCGAGATGCAGGCGGCGGTCGAGCTTGCGCGGCGCAACAGCAACGTCAACGGCGTCGTCGTCGGTAACGAGACCCTCTATCGCGGCGAACAGAAAGTCGAAGACCTCATCAAGCTGATCCAGCGCGTCAAGAGCCAGACCAACGTGCCGGTCACCACCGGCGAGATCTGGAACATCTGGATCGAGCACCCCGAGCTCGCCTCCGCCGTCGATTTCATCGCCGCACACATCCTGCCCTATTGGGAAGGCTTCTCCGAGCGGCAGGCCGTCGATCAGGCGCTGATCATCTACCAGAAGCTCCGCGAGGCTTTCCCCGGCAAGCGCATCGTCATCGCCGAGTTCGGCTGGCCGAGCGGCGGCTACAACCTCAAGGCCGCGACACCGGGCCAGACCGAACAGGCGGTCGTGCTGCGCAACTTCGTCAGCCGCGCCGAAGCCATCGGCATGGACTACAACATCGTCGAGGCGATCGATCAGCCGTGGAAATATTTCGAGGGTGGCGTCGGGCCGTACTGGGGCATTTTCAACGCTGCGCGCGAGCCGAAATTTGCCTGGACCGGTCCGGTGGTCGATCGCAACACCTGGAAGCTGGCGGCCATTGCGCTCTTGGTCGGCATACTGCTGTCGCTACCGATCCTGCGCCTGGTGCGGCCGACGGCGATGCAGGCGGCCATGCTGTCGGCAGCCGCCAACGGCGTCGGCGCCTGGGTTGCGACCGTGTTCGCCTACTGGACCACGCACTACTTCGTGTTCGGCTCGGCGCTCGCCCTCACCCTCGGCATGACGCTGCTGGTGCCGCTGGTGCTGATTGCCATGGCGCGCATCGAGGAGATCGCCACCATCACTTTCGGCCGGGCGCCGTCACGGCTCATTCGCACGCCCGCGCCGCTGCCCGACGGTGCGCCGATGCCAAAAGTGTCGATCCACGTTCCGGCCTATTACGAGCCGCCGGAGATGCTGAAGCAGACGCTGGATGCGGTGGCGCGGCTCGACTACCCGAACTTCGAGTGCGTGGTGATCATCAACAACACGCCCGACCCCGCGTTCTGGCAGCCGATCCAGGATCACTGCCGCACGCTTGGCGACCGCTTCAAGTTCATCAACGCCGAGAAGGTGCAAGGCTTCAAGGCCGGCGCGTTGCGCATCGCGATGGAGCGCACCGCCGCCGATGCCGAGATCATCGGTATCATCGACGCCGACTATTGCGTGACGCCCGACTGGCTCAAGGATCTGGTGCCGGCCTTCGCCGACCCGCGCGTCGGCCTCGTGCAGGCGCCGCAGGATCACCGCGACGGCGACCGCAGCCTGATGCACTACGCCATGAACGGCGAGTATGCCGGGTTCTTCGACATCGGCATGGTGCAGCGCAATGAGGTCAACGCCATCATTGTTCACGGCACCATGTGCCTGATCCGCCGTGCGGCGATGGAACAGGCCGGCGGCTGGTCGAGCGACACCATTTGCGAGGATTCCGATCTCGGCCTGTCGATCATGGAGCGCGGCTGGCTCACCCACTACACGAACCGCCGCTACGGCTACGGGCTGTTGCCGGACACCTACGAAGCGTTCAAGAAGCAGCGCCACCGCTGGGGCTATGGCGGCTTCCAGATCGTCAAGAAACACTGGCGCCAGTTTCTGCCGGGATCGCGCGGCCTCTTGCCGCATCAGAAGCGCGAATTCGCGCTCGGCTGGCTCAACTGGCTTGGCGCCGAAAGCATCGGCGTGGTGGTGGCGCTGCTCAACCTCGCCTGGGTGCCGGTGGTGGCCTTCGCCGATATCGCCATCCCCGACAAGATTCTGACGCTGCCGATCATCGCCGCCTTCGTGGTGTCGTTCGCTCACTTCCTGTCGCTGTATCGGCTGCGCGTCTCGATCGGGTTCGGCCAGATGATGAGCGCGATGGTCGCTGCGATGTCGGTGCAATGGACGGTATCGCGCGCCGTCGCCGACGGCCTGATCAAGGACCACCTGCCGTTCGCCCGCACCTCCAAGGGCGGGCTGTCGCTGATCTCCATCGAGTTCCAGGCGTTCTGGGAGGCGGTGATCGGCCTGCTGCTGCTGATCGGCGCCGCCGTGCTGGTGATGAGCAACGCCTACCGCGAGATTCGCGAGATCTACATCTTCGCCGGCGTGCTGGTGCTGCAGAGCCTGCCGTTCCTGTCGGCGGTGGCGATCGCGCTTTTGGAGCACTCGCGCATCAACCTGTTCAGCTTCTGGCGCAATGGCGCGATCCGCGCCGCGGAACTGATCGGGCTGCGCCAGCCCGAGATGTTGCCGGCGCCGGCCGAGATGCAGCCCGTCCCGGTCGAGGCGCCGCGCGAGGGCGGTTAAAGCGTTTCAAGCGAAGCCTGCCCTCGGGCTCTTGACCCGAGGGTGGAGACCCGGTTCGCGTTAAGAAAACCCGTCAAGACAATGTTCTGGAGCCCCGCTTCCGATCCCATCAGAAGCGGGTTCGAGGCTCGCGGCGGCCGGCGCAACGCTTGCGTGCGGAAAGTCGTGGTGAGCGCGGAGGGACTCGAACCCTCGACCCCATGATTAAAAGTCACGTGCTCTACCAGCTGAGCTACGCGCTCACGTCGGGCGCTGTGTAAGAGGCTGGCCCGGATGGGTCAATAGCACGCCGGAAATGCCTTCACACCCTGCCGGGCCCGCCGGTTGCGCCCCCGTTGCGCCCATAGCCTCTCGGCTAATGGTGATCGTGAGTGCCGAGCCTGTGGTGCAACCGGGCGTCATGCGTCTTGAAATGCTCCGTAAACCACCGATCCAGCCGGCGCGAAAGCTCAGTCGATGAGTCGTCCGGGGCGGCCTCGTAATTATCCATGATCTCGCGGATCTCATCGAGCAGTTGCTCGTGCGCATTCTTGTGCTGGGAGAACTGGTCGTAGCCCTTCTCCTGCATGAAGCGCTCTTCGAGGGCGAAATGGGCCGAGATGGCCTGAAAGATTTTGCCCAGGAAAGCGCTGGTATCCAGTTCGCCGGATTGGCTCGACAAGCGCTCGTGAAGATCGTTGATGAGATCGATCATCTCGCGATGCTCATAGTCGACGTCGGCGACGCCGACGCTATAGCTGTCTTTCCACTCGATCAGTGCCACGGATTGCTCCTTCACACACAAGCATGGCCGACGCGGCGCCGCGAACAAGATAGCCAACCGGCAACGGTGGAGCGTTAACTTAGATCAAGTGCCCGCACGTCAGGCTGTCCGGCTCGCTCGCTTCCGCGCGCCCGTAACCGCCAGCTTCCGGTCCGAGGTCGGTGGCAGGAGGAATCGTTGATGTTGAGAATATTATAAGAAGAACAATCGCTTATGGGATTGTTGGCGGAAGGGGTGGGATTCGAACCCACGGTGCCCTTGCAGGCACGGCGGTTTTCAAGACCGCTGCCTTAAACCACTCGGCCACCCTTCCAACCTTGCGGCCGTAGCCCATGCCGCGCCCGACGGCAGCAGTCGCCGGGCAATCGCAGGCGCTTCAGGTTCGGTGCCATCTACCAGAGCAGGCCCGGCGACGGAAGGGTGAAGCGGGCAAGCCAACGAGCCGGCAGGCCCCCCTTTGCGAGGACTCACGTGCGACTGGCCACAGGCGGCGACTTGCCGAGTCGCGTAAACGCCACTATAGCTGCCCCACCAGAAGGCACCGCAGTCGCGGTCCCGCCTGCCGGGACCGCGCAATGCCCGAAACTCGGGTTCCGCTTCGGCACGGTGCCGGCGAAACGGCAGCGGCGCGTCGCCCGACGCAACCGCCGGTTTCGCTCCCTTCGTCTATCGGTCAGGACGCCACCCTTTCACGGTGGAGAGAGCGGTTCGATTCCGCTAGGGAGCGCCAGCCTCCGCGATAACGGCGGTGGCCGCAGCAGCCGGCGAGCACTCAGCGCGCAGCCGGAAGCGTGAACGGCACCCTGGCTATCTCCGCATTCATCGCATTGCCATTGACCACGATGGTCGCCGCCAGCGTATAGCGCCCTGGCGGCAGGCGGTCGCCGAGCGCGATCGCAAAGCGGGCGCCCTCCCCGGGTGGTACGGTGCCGGCCAGCACCACGCGCGACGTTTCGTCGGTGACGACATAGCGGCACTCCGGCGCCGCGCGCTGGAGAAACACCGCCGGGACGGCCTCGAGCCTGGTCCGCACGATGCGGAAGTCGCGTCCGTATCTTTCGACGGTCTCGATATCGCCCGACAGGATGAGCTGGCCGTCCCGCCATTCGCTGCGCGTCACAAAACCGCGGCGCGGCATGGCGTAGACATCGAAGGAGCCGACCCCGAGCGGATAGGTCAGGTCGCGAAACGCCTCTAGCGTCGCGGTCGCGTCGGTCCAGCCTTTGAGCCGATAGGGTCCGTTGGTGATCAAAAGGTGGCCGTGCTCACGATAGAAGGCGCCGAGCGCCGTCCAGCGCGCCCGCGCCTCTTCCACGCTCACCAGCCCTTGCAACGCTTCGGGGCGAAAGCCGTCGCGCGCAAACTCCGCCGCCAGCGCCGCAAGCTTTGCCGTCAGCACCCGGTCGCGGACGAGATCGAGCCACGGCACATGGTGACGCTGCGCCTCGCCTTGTGAGAACGCCGCCCAGCCGCGCTCGACGGCGTGCTCCATCAGCACCACCAGATGCCAGGGCAGCGTGCTCCACGGCGGCGCCACCACGGCATTCCACTCCGCATCACTTGCCGCATCGCCTGGCGGAAGCGTCAGGTAGGTCTCGATCGTGATCACCTCGCGCACAAAATTGACGTCGCCGACGCGCAGCGAGCGCGACACGGAATCGCTACCCGTCGCCCGCATCGCCACGAGGTGCTGACGCAACGGCGCCGTCGCCCGCGCAACCTCGGGATCGAACCGGTCGCCCTCCCCCTTCGTACCCCAGCGATAGGCAAAGACGTAGGCGTAAACGACATCGGCGACACTCGTCTTGGTGCCGTCGTGGAACGCCGAACCCATCACCTTGGAGGTGAGCTTGACCTCCGCCACAGCCCCCTCGGCGCGGGGGTGGCCGGCCAGTGCATCGGGATGCAGCGCATCGGGCGGCACGACAATCTGCCCGGTCACGCCAACAGGCTCCGCAGCGCTGCGGCTTTCGGTGATCGGCTCGGCGGCGATCGACAGGCCGACGAAGGTATAAAGCACCATCAGCACGGTCATCGGCACCTGCGTCGCAAGCGCCACGCGGGCCGGCGCGAACACGGTCATGGCGCGCAGATGGGCAAGATAAACGGCAAGCACATGGCCGGCGACGATGGCGCCGAGCGCCGCGTACCAGGCAAAGCGCGCGCCGGCGATAGCGATATCGACCCGGTAGCCGGCCGTGCCGAACAGATCCCAGCCATAGCCGAACGGGTCGGACAGCAAAGGAATGATGTACTGGCCCTGCACCAGCAGAAACACCAGGTAGTGGGCGACGTGGTAGCCAATGGCGATCGGGATCAGCGACAGCGCAAACCTGCACCCGACCTCGAGCGTGCCCGGCTGGCCGCCGGCAAGCCGGCTCATCGCCGCGCAGATGCCGAGATAGGCGCCGAGGAACAACAGCCAGAACGCCGCCAGCCCGATGGTTGCGATGGCGGGGCCAGCCATCGCATCCGGCCCCGGCCAGACGCCGCGCAAAAGCCCCTCGAGCGCCGCCCACTCGCCGGTGCCGGTCAGGCCGTCATAAAGCACCGTCGCCAGCATCAGGAGCACGAAGGCCATCATCGAGGGCGACACTGGCCGCGCCTCGCGCAAGCCTGCCGCGAACGGGCGCAGCCACAGCCGGCCGCCGCGCACTTCGGTGGGCGAGAAACGGGCAAAGGTCGAAAAGAACACCGAGAACACCTCGCCATGGCCGAGCCATGCGTCGCGGCCGAACGTGGCCATGCCGGCGAAGGCCAGGACCGAATAGGCAATGGCGAAGCCCGCGATATGCGCAGGGGTTGCGGCATTCGGATAAACAAGTTCGAGCCAGGCGAAGCCAAGAAGCAGGAGGCACGCCGGCCACACCCCGAGCGAGGGCGGGTAAGCGAGGTAGCCTGACGACGCGCCGCCGCGGCCGACGAGCCAACGGACCCCATCGAACACCGTGCGCCACGGATTGATGAGCGCCCACAGGTCGCCAACGAACGCCGCGATATAGGCAAGCCCCACCCACCACACGATCCACACCAGGGTCGGCGCGATGTTGCGGTAAGGGTTTTGGTCGCCGATCAGGCCAGCAACGATGGTGACGACGAACAGCGCCAGCATCGCCGCCCTGAGTGCGAGCACGCAGACGGGATGCGTCAGCAGGCGGCCGACGAGCGTCGCGGACAGGTCGACGCGGCACCCGGTGCGCGGGGGCGGTGCCTGCCGCACGAATACCCCGAGCAGAAGAAACGACAGCGCCACCACCGCGGCCGCGCCATAGACATAAAGCGACAGCGGCAACGGCAGTTCGTAGCGCTGGCCAAAACCATGCGCCTCGGCTACGGCGGTCCCGAGCACCAGCGCGGCGAGCGCCAGCGGCGCGACGGCAGCCGATTTACGGCGGCAGAACTTCGATACGAACCAGTGGAGCATGCCCATGCGCGTGTCCGCCCTTGGCGGCCGGGCTATGCTCCTCGACCGGAAACCGCCCCGTTGCCCGAGCTTCGAACGCCATTTCGGCGACCGTGCCCGGCTCCACCTTCTTCTCGATGTCATAGCCGTGGAGATGCAGGATGATGGTCCGGTCGCTGGTCCAGCGCAACCGCACGGCATCGCCCTGCTTGACGCGGATCAGTTGCATGGCCGCAGCCACCTTGCCTTGCGCGATCTTAAGGTCGAACGTCACCTCACGCGCTTGAGCAACGGTCCCGACCGGGGCAGCCGCAACGAGGCCGGCAAGCGCGGCGACAACACCGAGAGTTCGCAAAGGCCGCATGGCGATCTCCATCATTCCTCAACGTCGCGGCGTCTCTTCGACGTCGGAGACGCGGTTGAGCATCCAGGTCGAATCGTAAGGCGCCGGCAGCATCGCAAGATCGCCGACCGCGAACCACATCAGGCGGCCGAATGCATCAGTGAAGCCGCCGATCGGATTCCACGCCGCGGCAGGCGGCCCGGCAAGGCCGAGCTTCAGCCAGCCGTTCCACGGAAAATCCTTGAGCTTGACGGTGCGGATGAACATCGGCGAGGCAAGACCTTCCAGCGCATCGAAGCCGATGTTCTCGACCCCGGTGGAAAAGCCGCTGTTGAACACTTCGCGCCGCTCGGTATAGCCAATCACCATCGCCCGGCAACCGGCGGTGAGATCGGCCACGAGATCGCGGGCGAGATTGATGGCCGTCACCTCGCCCCGATCGCCGTCCTCTTCAAGGCGGGCAAGCTCGGCGTCGAGCCGCTCGCGCGCCGCGGGAGCGGAGGCCGATGCAAGCAGCCGATAGGCGTGAAACCACCCGGCACGGCTCCAGCGCGGGCTACTCCAGCCGTTCAGCGTGCTGGTTACTGCCGCGATCAGGTCGCGGCTGCGGACGTCCTCCACCTCGATATCCCACGGCCCGTCGCCGGCACGCAGGCTCACCGGCACGAGTCGCCCTGCCCTTTCGCCTGCGATGCGCACGCGCGGCGGAGCGGGCAGCGCCGGCGCTTGGCCTAGCAGCGCGCGGGCGGCGTCGACGCGGTCGGCGTGCACGAGGTAGTCACCATGGAACGGAGTGACCGGATAGGGATGGAACACGAAGGCCGCCGCATCGATCGCGCGGGCGGTTGCCGCGACCGCGGCGCAGGCCGTGGCACTGTCGCCGGCCAACGGAGATTCCGGATTGACGCGGGCGATGACAAAGCTGCCGAGCGAGGCCACCGCGCCGAGCGTCTCATTCGCGGCAAGCGCTGTCGCGCTTAGCGCATCACCGACATAGGCATGCAGCTTGCCATCGCGCAGTCGCGTCATGGCCTCGGCCGGCGCGACCGTGGCGATCTCGATTTCATGGGGATAGTACGAGGGGTAGACCGATTGCTCGTGGCCGCTTCGCGCCACGGATAAAGCCGGCAAGATCGCCGCCAGAATGACCAGCACTCCGCGCCAGGTCATCGCGATCTCCTCATCGCGACCTCCGCTAGCCCCGCAGGGCCCGCACCACCTTCTCGTCGGCCAGCGCGTCCTTGGGCGCGCCTTCAAAAATTACCTCGCCGCGGTCGATGGCATAGAGCCTGTCGCCGATCCTGGTCGCGGCGGCAAGGTGCGATTCCGCCATCAGGATCGACACGCCGAGCGCCTTGATCTTCATCACCGCCTCGGTGAAGCGGCTGACCACGACCGGCGCCAGCCCCTCGAACGCCTCGTCGAGCAGCAACAGCTTTGGCGACAGCATGATCGCGCGCGCGATCGCCACCATCTTGCGCTGGCCGCCGGACAGATGCAAACCCTGACGCTGCAGCAGGTTCTTCACCTCGGGAAAGACGTCGAACGCCTGCTCCTCGGGCGAGCTACTGCGGCCGGCCTCCCTGGCGACTTCCTCACCGAGCCAGCGGCCGATCATCAGGTTTTCGCCGACCGACAGTTCGGGAAACACGCCGCAATCCTCCGGCGAGTAGCCGATGCCGCGCCGTGCCCGCTGGTCGGGGCGCAGCTTGTTGATGGTCTCGCCCCGGAACACGATCTCGCCGGCCCGCACCGGCAGAAACCCCATGATGCTTTCGATGGTGGTCGTCTTGCCGGCGCCGTTGCGGCCGACCAGGCAGACCACCTCCTGCTCGCCGACATGAAGCGACACCCCGCGCAGGATGTGGGCCGGACCGCGGTAGGTATCGATCCCTTTGACGTCGAGCACGGCTGTCAGCCTTTCGTTGTGAACGCGTCCGGGCCCGACGTGCCCATCAGCACCATGGCGACCTCGTCGTTGTGCCTGATCTCGTCGGGCGTCCCTTGCGCGAAGATCGAGCCTTGCGCCATGACGACGATGCGGTCGGAATATTTGAACACCACGTCCATGTCATGCTCGACGATCACGGCGGTAATGCCATCGCTGCGCACCACCGAGGCGATGGTGTCCATGATCTGGCCCTTGTTGCGGGTGGACACGCCGCTGGTCGGCTCGTCGAGGAACAAGAGTTTTGGCTTCAGGGCGTAGGCCAACGCCACGTCGAGCAGCTTGCGTTCGCCCTGCGACAGATCGCGCGAGCGCTCGTCGCGCAGCGCCGCCAGGCCGAACTGCTCAAGCACCGTATCGGCCTCGCGCGTCACCGCGGTGTCGAGATGAGCGAGCCGGTTCAAATGCGCGGTCTTGCCCTCGCGCGCGAAGATCGCAAGCGCGACGTTGTCGAACGCCGAAAGATCGTCGAACACGTTGACGAGCTGAAAGCTGCGGGCGATGCCGGCCTTCACCCGCTCGGTCTCGGCGAGGTGGGTGATGTCCCTGCCCTGAAACAGGATCTGCCCCGACTGCGATTGCAGGTGCGCGCTGATGACGTTGATCAGCGAGGTCTTGCCGGCGCCGTTGGGACCGACCAGCGAGACGAACTCCCGCTCCTCGATCGAAAGGCTGACGCCGTTGACGGCCTTGGTCTCGCCGAAGTGCCGCGTGAGATCGATGGTCTGAAGCAGCGCCATGCTACGACCTCCGCAGCTTGCCAAACAGCCGCGGCAGCGTGCCGACGATGCCGGTCGGCAGCAGGATGACCAGGGCCATCAGCACCCCACCAAGCACAAGCTGCCAGTATTGCGAACTCGCCACCGCGTAGACCTTGAGGTAGTTGAACGCGATTGCGCCGACGATCGGCCCCGTGAAGGTGCGGAAGCCGCCGAGCACGGTCATGAAGATGATCTCGCCGGAGAACGGCCAGTACAGGATATCGGGCGTGGTGAGACCGTTGAGCGGCACCCACAAAATGCCGGCGAGGCCGGTGAACAGCCCGGAAATGACGAAGGCGAACCAGCGATAGCGCCGCACGCGGATGCCGACGAAGCGGGCGCGGGTCTCGTTGTCGCGGATCGCCTGCAAGGCTTTGCCAAACGGCGAGTGGGCGATCACCCACATCACCACCGTGGCGATCACGAACAGGGCCAGCACATAATAATAGTACGAGTAAACGAAGCGCTGGTAGGAGCCCGATCCCTTGAAGTCGATCAAGCCGCCCAGCAGCGTGATGCTGTTGCGCGCAACCCGGATGCCGTCAGTGCCGCCCGTAACCCAGAAGAACTTGAAGGCGAGGCTCCACAGCACCTGGCTGAGCGCCAGCGTCAGGATGCCGAAGAAAATCCGGGTGTGGCGGACGCAGACATAGCCGAACAGCGCGGAGATCAGGAAGGTGCTGAACAGCCCGCCGAGAATGCACAGCTCCATCGAGTGGATATTGAGGTCGCGCCCGATGAAGGCGACCGTGTAGGCCCCCATGCCGAAATAGGCGGAGTGGCCGAACGACAACAGCCCGGTGTAGCCGAGCAGCAGATTGAAGCCGAGCGCGGCGATGGCGAATGTCAGCCCGTAGGTCAGAAGCTCGGTCTGATAGATGCCGATGAACTGCGGCAGCGCCAGCAGGATGACGACGATCGGCAGCGCCACCGCAAGCAGCCGGGAAGCAGAGAGATTCGTGGCTACGGAGGACATCGCTCAACCCTTCCCGAACAAACCCGTCGGGCGCACGATCAGAACGGCGGCCGCAATCAGGTACAGCACGGCCAGTTCGATCTCGGCGAAAAACTGAATGCCGGCGGTGCGCACGAAGCTGACGATCAGCGCGCCGATCAACGCTCCCTCGAGGCTGCCCAGGCCGCCGATGACAGTGACCACGAACGCCAGCACCAGCGCATCGATGCCCATGCCGAGCACGGCCGCCTGCGCCGGCACCACCACCGCGCCGCCGAGCCCGGCCATGAAGCAGCCGATGGCGAACGCCTTGACGTAGACCGAACCGACATTGAGGCCGAGCGCGGACGCCATGCGACGGTCCTGCGAGGTGGCGCGCAGGATCACTCCGAAGCGGGTGCGGTAGATGAACCACCACAGCCCGATCACGGCCAGCACGCCGACGCCGATCACCACCAGATTGTAGGCCGGATACAACAAGCCGCCGATGTGGAAGCTGCCCATCGCGTCCATGATCGTGCCGGCGCTGAGCGGCGTGCCGCCGAACAGCAGCTTCATGCCGTCTTCGAGCACCATCAGCATGCCGAACGTGATGAGAAGGATGTATTCTTCCGGCCGGTTGTAGAGCGGGCGCAGCAGCGTCGGCTCGATCAGCGCGCCGAGCGCAGCCACCGCGATCGCACCGATCGGCAACAGCAGCAGTTGCCCGGCCAACTGCCAGCTTCCGGTCGCAGCGGCGCCGAACACGCTGCCGACCGCCCACGCCGACACATAGGCACCGACCGCATAGAACGAGCCGTGCGCCAGATTGACGATGCGCATGACGCCGTAGATGAGGCTCAGGCCCGCGGCGATCAGAAACAGCACGGCCGCGTAGAAAATCGAGTTCAGCAGTTGAATGACCAGAATATCCATCGTCTGCCGTCGTCGGGTACTTTTATCGGGTTGGCGCTTCTACCATTGAAGCGCTTGCTGCTTCGTATCGTCTTGTCGCTGGCTTCGAGTAACTGCTCCGCCGGTGGATCAGACAACGATCATCGGAAGCGACCGCAAGATGACCCGG
>Ga0207868_1001684_pt1 | contig 14865 bp, 16 predicted proteins | sample Passage237B_FD_187370 | JGI IMG/M metagenome (GOLD analysis project Ga0207868, IMG submission 187370) | Cellulose adapted compost microbial communities from Newby Island Compost Facility, Milpitas, CA, USA - Passage2 37B (SPAdes) (version 3) ... | reverse complement strand
CGGCGGGCATCCGCTGACGATCTATTGCGTGCACTTCAAGTCGATGGGCAGCGAGCGCAACGGTATTTCCGGGCGCGAATTGACGATGCCGGTGCGCGTCGCCGAGGCCAGGGCGGTGCGCCGGATCATCGAGGACCGCTTCGGAAAGGACCACGCGGTGAACAGGCACTGGGCGATCTGCGGCGACCTCAACGATTATCGCGAGCGCATCATCATCGAGGGCGGCGCGCGCAGCGTCCACAGCTTCCGCCATGCGGTGGAGGAGACATCCTGCGTGAATGTGCTGACCGAGGACGGCTTCTGCGAGAACGTCGTCGAGCGGCTGCCCGAGATGGAGCGCTGGACGCTCTATCATACGCGCGGTCCGCAGGAGCGACACCTGTGCCAGCTCGACTACATCCTGCTGTCGAGGCGGCTTGCAGAGACCAACGCGTTGACGAAACCGGACATCGTGCGGCAGGGGCAGCCTTACCGGACGATCTTTCCGCCCGGGCAGGAGGTGGAACGCTATCCGCGCACCGGCTGGGACCGGCCGAAGGCGTCGGACCACTGTCCGGTGGCGATAACGCTCGACCTCGTCTGACGGACCGCCCGTGTTCGACCTGCCGCGCAATGTGGTTTTCCCCGCCGACGAGGTGGCGATCGCGGTCGAGCCCGGGCCGCATCCCTGGGAGATCGGGAAGGCCGACGCGATCGCTGCGAACTGGCGAGCCGAGACGGCCGCCAATCCGTATCTGTTCGACGGCGAGGTGATCCTGCTGTCGCGATTGGTCCATGAACACCGCCGGATCAGTGCGACGTGCCATCCGGTGCGGTTTTCGACCTTCATGCACTGGCGCCGCTGCCGACCAGTGGCGGAAGCCGAACACATCTTCGCAAACGCAATACCGGTCAGCGCGGACAACGCTTTGGTAGCGATCCGCATGAGGGCGCACACCGCCAACGCCGGAAAGGCGTATTTCTCCTCCGGCTCGTTCGAGCCGGCCGATTTTCGTGACGGACAGGTCGACATCCAGGCCAACATGATCCGCGAGGTGCGGGAGGAAACGGGGCTCGACCTCACCGGCCGCCGTGGCGAAGCGGGCTTCCACGCCTTTTCGGAGACGAGCGGAACGGTTATCGTGCGCCGGTTCTACCTCGAGGAGACGGCGAAGGAACTGGCCGAGAAGATCAGGCGCTTCGTGGCCGCGCAAAGCGATCCCGAGATCGAGGGCCCCGTCATCATCCGTGGCGCGGCCGACCTACCGGACCGGCTGGCGCCCCACATGCGACCACTGATCGAATGGCACTTCTCCGGGCAAGACGCGTCTTCGCGGGCGTAGATCGGCGGGCCGGTCCCGACCGGTGCCCCGCCTTTCGGCTTGGGAACAGGGCAGGCACCGATTTGGGCGCCTGCGCGGATCGACGGGAGCAGCAAACGTGAACGCCATGGAAAAGACTGAAGTGCAGCAGAGCTTCGGCACGGCGGGTCTCGCGCCGATGGACCGGCCGAGCCGGATCACCCGGATGCTGATGGGCATCGTTGCGTGGGCCGAACGGCTCAACCTGAAGTACTCGAAGGTGGGGAATCCACCCGTCTACGATTCCGCGACGTTTCCGTGGGTGCGCGAGATCGAGAAGGAGTGGAAGGCAATTCGCGCCGAACTGGACAAGGTGCTGACGCGACAGGACGAACTGCCGAGCTTCCAGGACATCTCCACCGACGTGAAGACGATCTCGACCGACAAGCACTGGAAGACCTTCTTCCTGATCGGCTTCGGGGTGAAGGCCCAGAAGAACGTCGAACAGTGCCCGGAAACCTGGCGGATCGTTCAGAAAATCCCGGGCCTGAAGACGGCGATGTTCTCCATCTTCGAGCCCGGCAAGCACCTGCCGCCGCATCGCGGACCCTACAATGGCGTTTTGCGCTTCCACCTCGGATTGATCGTGCCCGAGCCGCGCGAGAAGATCGCTATCCGCGTCGCCGACCAGGTCTGCCACTGGGAGGAAGGCAAGGCGCTGGTGTTCGACGACGCCTACGAGCACGAAGCCTGGAACCACAGCGACAAGACGCGGGTGGTGTTGTTCGTGGACTTCGTCAAGCCGCTCCGCTTCCCCGCCAACTTCGTGAACTGGCTGCTGATGAACATCGCGGTGTTCACGCCCTTCATCCGCGAGGGCATGGACAACCACAAGGAGTGGGAGAAGCGCTTCTACCGTGAAGCCGAGGCGATGCGGAGTCGCTGACAGCGGGAGGGCGACGGCGCAAGCGCGCCGCCGCCTGACATCGCGAGCCGGGCGAGTTGGCACTGGCGTCATTCGCCGGGCGCCGGGCCGCGTTGCGGCCCTGCGGCAGTCGCCTCTAGTCTAAACATGGCGAATCGGCGGAAGAGGGGCCGCCATGCTCTCTATATTCGAACTCGGAACGCTGTTGCTTGCGCTCTCGGCGCTGTTTGGCTGGCTCAACGTGCGCTGGTTCGCCCTGCCGCATACGATCGGGCTGCTGCTCATCGGGCTCGGCTCGTCGGTGGTCTTGCTGCTGATCGAGGGAATCGTACCGGGGCCGGACATCACCAGCAAACTGCAAGCCGCGATCCGCCAAATCGATTTCTACGACACGATCATGAACGGCCTGCTGGCCTTTCTCCTGTTCGCCGGCGCGCTGCATGTCGATTTCGGGCGGTTGCGCAACGAAAAATGGCCGATCGCCTTCATGGCGACCGGCGGCGTCGTCATTTCGACGGTTGTCGTGGCAACGACCCTGTGGTCGGTGTCCTGGCTTGTCGGCATCAACATCCCGTTCGCCTGGGCGCTGGTCTTCGGCGCCCTGATCTCTCCCACGGATCCGGTGGCGGTGCTGGGGCTGCTGAAGACCATCGACGTGCCGGAATCGTTGAAAGCGAAGATCGCCGGGGAATCCCTGTTCAACGACGGCGTGGCCGTGGTTGCCTTCTCGCTGCTCGTGGCGGCCGCCGTTGCCACGGGCCCCGATGCGGAAAGCCAGTTCACCATTTCGCACATCGCCGAGCTGTTCTTCGTGGAGGCTCTCGGCGGCCTGCTGTTCGGGCTCCTCATGGGCTGGATCGCCTGCCGCGCGATGGCTTCCATCGACGACCACGCGGTCGAAGTGCTGATTTCCATCGCCGCCTGCACGGTGACCTATGCGTTGAGCCTGCGGCTGCACGTTTCGGGCCCGCTGGCCGTCGTCGTCGCGGGGCTGGTGATCGGCAATCGCGGCGCCAGTTTCGCGATGAGCGACAAGGTGCGCGAATACATGTTCGCGTTCTGGGAGATCATCGACGAGGTGCTCAACTCGGTGCTTTTCCTGCTGATCGGGCTGGAAGTGCTGGTGCTTGCGTTCGGCGCGGCCGACATCCGGCTGATGGTCGTCGCCATTCCGGCGGTGCTGGTCGGGCGGCTTGTCTCGGTGTCGAGCCCGCTCGTGCTCGGGCCGATGCGCAAGTCCTTCGGCGTCGGTACCATTCCAATCCTCACCTGGGGCGGGCTGCGCGGCGGCGTTTCCGTGGCGCTGGCGCTGTCGTTGCCCGACAGCGACTACAAGCCCGTGCTGCTGGCGGCGACCTATGCCGTCGTCATCTTCAGCATCGTCGTGCAGGGCCTGACGGTGAAGCCGCTGGTCGAACGAATGCTCGCGGCCAGGCCTGCCTAAGACCGGACGGGCCACAGGAGCGGCATGATCTGGATCAAGGTGGCGGCGGGCGGATGCTGTCACAGGTCTGCTGACCCGTACAGGAGGGGAGAATGACGAGCAGGATCAACATCACACAGCATTCGTCCGTCGGCACGCTTTGGTTTGCCGGCTGGCTGTTCACCATCGGCTATCTCAAGCTCGGCTTCTGGTGGGGTGTGCTCGCGATCGTCGTGTGGCCGTACTTCATCGGAAGCCATCTGGCGCAGTAAAGCAGCGCGCCTATTCGTGCCTCAGCGCCTCGATCGGATCGAGGCGGGCACCGCGCATGGCCGGGAAGAAGCCGAACACCATGCCGATCAGCGCCGAGAAGCCGACGGCGAGTGCGATCACGGCAATACTGGGCACGAAGGGAATCGCCAGCGCCATGGTCGCGCCGCCTGCGATCGCAAGGCCGAGCAGGATGCCGATGATGCCGCCGAGGATCGACAGCACGGTGGCCTCGACGAGGAACTGGATCAGAATGTGCTTCTCCTGCGCGCCGATCGCGAGGCGGATGCCGATCTCGCGCGTCCGCTCGGTCACCGACACGAGCATGATGTTCATGATGCCGATGCCGCCGACGAGCAGGGACACGCCGGCGAGCGCGCCGAGCATGCCGGTCATCACCGTCGTCGTGCTGGTCATTGCATCGGCGACCTGGGTCATGTCGCGGACGGCGAAATTGTCCTCCTCGCCGGGCTGGATGCGGCGTGTGTCGCGCAGGATTTTCTCGACCTCTTCGAGGACGACGCTGGTCGGAACCCCGTCGCGGGCGGCGACATAGATGGTGTCGATGTCGCGGTCGCCGGCGATGCGCCGCTGGTAAGCGGCGAGCGGCATCATCACGACCTGGTCCTGGTCCTGGCCGAAGCCGGACGTGCCTTTCGGCTCCAGCACGCCAATGACGTGGCAACTCGTGCGGCCGACGCGGATCAGTTCGCCCTCCGGATTGCCGGCGCCGAAGAAGGTGGACCGCACCGTCTCTCCGATGACGCAGACGCCCGTGCCGGCGCGCACCTCCGCGTCGGTGAACAGGCGCCCCAGCGCCACGTCCCAGTCGCGCGCGGCGAAGTAGTCCACCGTGGTGCCGGTCACCTCGGCCGCGAGGTTCTGCGCGCCATAGACGATGCGCACCTGCCGCGATGCCGCGGGCGCAACCGCCTGGGCATCCAGAAGGCCGGTCTCGAGCGCCTGCACGTCCTTGTCGTCGAGGGCGCGCGGCGTGAAGTCCACGCCGCCGCCGCGTGGCGGGCGTGCCGCACGCACGACGAGCAGGTTGCTGCCGAGCTTGGCGATGTCCTGCTTGACCTTCTCGGTGGTGCCCGAGCCGATGGTGATCATGGCGATGACCGCGGCGACGCCGATGACGATGCCAAGCAATGTGAGGAACGAACGCAGCGCGTTGCGGCGTACCGAGCGCATGGCGAGGCGGACGGTTTCCCAGAACATCAGGCCGCCTCCGCCTTCATGTCGTCGGAGACGATTTTTCCGTCGAGGAAGGTGACGACACGCTCGGCATAGTCGGCGATGTCGGCCTCGTGGGTAACCATCAGGACGGTCAGCCCGGCGTCGCGGTTGAGGCCGGTGATCAGCTCCATGATTTCGTGGCTGCGAGCCATGTCGAGATTGCCGGTCGGTTCGTCGGCAAGCAGCAGAGCAGGGCGGGTGACGATGGCCCGCGCGATCGCCACACGCTGCTGCTGGCCGCCAGAAAGTTCGGCGGGCGTGTGGTCCGCGCGGCCAGCGAGCCCCACCTGGGCAAGTGCCTCGAGCGCGAGCGCGCGGCGCTGGCGCGCCGGCACGCCGCGATAGACGAGCGGCAGTTCGACGTTCTCGACTGCCGTCGTGCGCGGCAGCAGGTTGTAGCCCTGGAAGACGAAGCCGATGAATTGATTGCGCAAGAGCGCGCGGCGCCCGCGGTCGAGCCGGCCGGCATCGATGCCGTTGAAGCGATAGGTGCCGGCGCTCGGCGTGTCGAGGCAGCCGATGATGTTCATCGCGGTCGACTTGCCCGAGCCGGACGGGCCCATGATGGCGACGAACTCGCCGGGCATGACGGCAAGGTCCACGCCAGCGAGCGCGTCGACCTTCGCCTCGCCGGAGCCGTAGGTCTTCCACACCTTTCCGAAGGCAATCAGCGGACGGGCGGACATGTCAGTCGTCCCTTGCCTGGTCTCTGCCGATTCCGGTCACGACCAGTTCGCCTTGCTTCAGTCCGGTGATGATTTCGGTGACATCGCCGGCGGTGGCGCCCGTTTCGACGAGGCGGCGAACGGGTTCGCCGTTCTCCAGCACGTAGAGCGAGCGTGTGCCTTCCCGCGCGCTGCGTTCGGTGCGAGGCCCGCGCGCCCGGAATCTCGGCATGAAGAGGTCGCGCAGCGAGAAGGAGCGGCGCTGCTCGGCGGCAGGCGGGGTGAAGCGGAAGGCTGCCGTGGGCACCTGCAGCACATCGTTGGCCCGGCGCGTGACGATGTTCACGCTGGCGGTCATTCCGGGGCGCAGTTCGAGGCTCTCGTTGTCGACGGATAGCTCGGCCTGGTAGGTGACCACGCCTTCGGTCGTGGTCGAGGCATAGGAGATGTCGCGGATCGTGGCGTCAAAGCTGCGGCCCGGGAACGCATCGACCGTGAAATGCGCCTCCTGGCCCTTGGCGACGGTGCCGATGTCGGCTTCGTCGATCGCAGCATTGAGCTGCATCGTGGCAAGATCCTCGGCGATGACGAACAGGACCGGCGCCGACATCGAGGCCGCGACCGTCTGGCCGGGGTTGACGGAACGGGTCAGCACGATGCCATCGATCGGCGCATAGATCGTGCTCTTGGCGAGATCGGCCTGCTGCAGCTTCAGATCGGCTTCGGCCACAGCGAGATTGGCTTCGGCCGTTGCCACGGCGCTCGCCGCGCGATCGCGCGTGGCGGTCGCCGCCTCGAGCGCCTGGTCGGTTGTCATGCCGCGCCGCGCCAGTTCCATGGCGCGCTGGAGCGCCTGCTCGCTTTCCTGCAGCGTGATCCTCGCGTCGGTCACCTTGGCGGCGGCTGCCTTGACGTTCGCCTCGGCCCGCTCGACCTGGGCAGCGATGCGGGTGGTGTCGAGCTGGGCCAGCACCTGGCCCTTGTTGACCGGCTGGTTCTCGTCGACCTCGACCGAGCGGACGACGCCCGAAAGCTCGCTCGAAACCTCGACCTGGGTGAGCGGCTGGAGCGTGCCGGTGGCCGAGACTTCGACCACGATGTTGCCGCGCTCGACGGGTTGGGTCAGATAACGGATGGCGGGCTCCGACTGGCCGAACCACAGCCAGGCGCCTGCACCTAGCGCGGCGGCGGCGGCCACGGCCAGAACGGCCCAGCGGCGGCGGCGCGGTCTTGCCCGGCCGTCGGGCTCGAGGCCGAGGGCAGATTGCATGTCGGTTGGCGCGAGGGAATCGGGTCGCTTGACGATCTGTTCCATTTGGGAAGCGCGCGGCTCCAGCTCCGAAATCCCTTCGCCATGAAAATCGGGCCTGGGTGGGGCGATTACAAATTAATTCTTGGCCATGTTGAAAAACGGTCGAAGATGATCACGGGATGAACGCAGCGATGACAGGCCGCCGATACCAGATTTACGACGTGTTCACTGCCGAGAAGCTGGCGGGCAATCCGCTCGCGCTCGTGCATGATTGCGAGGGCCTCGATACGGCGGCGATGCAGAGGATCGCGCGGGAATTCAACCTGTCGGAGACCGTGTTCGTGAGCGCGCCCGCCGACGACCGCCACACGGCGGCGATCCGCATCTTCACGCCGCATTTCGAGATGCCGTTCGCCGGCCATCCCACCGTGGGCAGCGCGGTCGCGCTGGCCGAGCTCAACGGCCTGGCACAGGGCGACAGCGCGATCCTTGTGCTGGAAGAGAAGGCCGGCAATTTCCGCTGCGTGGTGTCGCGCGGTCCCGACGGCTGGTTCGCCGAGTTCGACATGCCGCAACTGTCGCAGCGCCGGGCGCTGGCGGCGGACGCGGATGCGGTGGGAGCCGCCCTCGGCCTCGGGCCGCACGAAATCGGCTTCGAAAACCACCGCGTCTCGGTGTGGGATGCGGGCGTGCCGTACGTCACGGTGCCGGTGAGGGACCTTGCCGCGGCGGGCAAGGCCCAGCTCGATCCGCGCGCCTGGGCCGAAATCGCCCCCGACCGCGGCATCGGCGTTCCCGCCTCGGCCTATGTCTATTGCCGCGAGACGGTGGGCCACGAATGCGCCTTCCACGCCCGCATGTTCACCGGCGGTCCGTCCTACGAAGACCCGGCAACGGGCTCGGCGCTTGCAGCCTTTTCAGGCACGGTCGTGGAATTCGATCGCCCAGGCGACGGGGCCTGCCGGCTGTGGGTCGAGCAGGGTATCGAGATGGGCCGCGCCTCGCGGCTAAGGCTCGAGATCGACGTGGAGAACGGTGCGGCGAAGGCAGCCAGGATCGGCGGCCATGCCGTCAAGGTGGCTGAAGGAGCGCTGCTCACCTGAAGGGCGCGGCGCTCCGCCATGCCTTGGGCTTGGCAAGGCATGGCGGAGTGGCGAATCGCTAGATACCCAAAATTTGCTTCGCCTCGTTCAGGGCGGCTTCCGAGCCGGCATGGTCGCCGGCCTGATGCAGCTCTTCACCCTTTGTCCGCAGTTCCTGCACCTTGGTCTTGTCCGCCTCAGAGAGAGAAGCGGTCTGCAGCGCGGCGTCGATCTCCTGCATCAACATCGGGCACTGATTGGCGAACGCGGTGGCCGGCGCGATCAAGAGCGCCAGCGCGAGAATCATCGATCGAATCATGGGTTTCTCCTCCGGGCCGGACCAGGTTGAAATGGCTGCCGGCCAACCCGACATAACGGACGGTGCAGCATTTGGTTCCGGCGAGTTTGCCGCGCTCGCGGCACTGGACAGGTGCGGCGACAGAAGTTATAGAGCCGCACCTTCGCGACATCGGCGACAGCCGTTCCGCGCGCCCGGCGGGTGATTAGCTCAGTTGGTAGAGCAGCTGACTCTTAATCAGCGGGTCACAGGTTCGATCCCTGTATCACCCACCAATCCCTTTGCCTTTGTCGGGTGCCACGTCGTCACTTGGTCGTTGCCTCGGCCGTTCTGACCTTGCAATCAAGGAAGCCGCTCGACGCGGTCTCGCCGTCACATTCCCAGGAGACGGCGGGCGTTTTCCTTCAGGATCAGCGGGCGCACGTCCGGCTTGATGTCGAGCTTCTCGAAATCGGCCAGCCAGCGGTCGGGCATGATGGCCGGCCAGTCTGAGCCGAACAGGACGCGATCCTTGAGCAGCGTGTTGGCGTAGCGAACCAGGATCGGCGGGAAATACTTCGGCGACCAGCCGCTCAGGTCGATGTACACGTTGGGCTTGTGGGTGGCGACCGCCAGCGCTTCCTCCTGCCAGGGGAAGGAGGGGTGGGCGAGCACGATCGGCATGTCCGGAAAATCGGCCGCTACGTCGTCGACATACATCGGGTTGGAATATTTGAGCCGCATGCCCATGCCGCCGGGCATGCCGGCGCCCACGCCGGTCTGGCCGGTGTGGAAGAGGGCGGGCAGCTTCGCCTCCGCAATCACCTCGTAGAGCAAATAGGCCGAGCGGTCGTTCGGATAGAAGCCCTGCATGGTGGGGTGGAACTTGAAGCCGCGGACGCCGTAGTGCTCGATGAGCCGCCGCGCCTCGCGCGCTCCCGTCTTGCCCTTCGCAGGATCGATCGAGGCGAAGGGGATCAGAATGTCGGAGTGCTGTGCGGCCAGCTCCGCCATTTCCTCGTTGTTGTAGCGGCGGAAGCCGGTCTCGCGCTCGCAGTCCACCGAGAAGATGACAGCGGCGATGTTGCGCTCGCGGAAGTAGGCCGCCGTTTCGGGGATGGTGGGAGGATGCGGAAACGGCGAGCGGAAATAGGCGGCCATGCCGGCCTGGAAATCGTCGTAGCCGTCATCGCCATGCGTGCCGCACGGCTCCTCGGCATGGGTGTGGAAGTCGATGGCGACGACGCGGTCGAGATTGATTGCCATGGCGCTAGGCGACCTCCTCCGCCGGCGGCCAGCCGGCGATCCTTCGTGTGAGTTTCAGGAACCGGGCGAGTTCGTCGTCCGCCGGCATGGCCAGCGCCTGCCGGTCGGAGCGAATCATCTTCGCGGCGAAGAAGCGCTCGAAGACGGTGAGCCGGGCGATGCGCATGAGGAGGCCGGCGGACCGCTCCAGCGCGCCGAGCGAGACGGCGCCGTTGCCAACGGCGGCGGGTTCATGGACGTCGTCCAGCGCTTGTTCCACCAGAGCCATGCTCCCGATCCTCCCGTGCCAGGATTCAAGTGAGTACTGTCCAGTACCAAACTGTCTGCAAATGACTAAACGTCCCTGGCGCGTCAATGCGTCCATCCTTCTGCCCGAGACACGCGACAGATGATGTATACATTGCAGTGCGAGAGACGCCACCGGCCTGGGGAATTGGGCGGCGCGCTTCGCCAAGGCGGACAGTGCTGCCGGCCGAAATTTCGCATGTCCATCCGACACTTTGTCCCTCTTGGCGAGGCCGGACTCGCTGTATACAGTGGCCTCGCATCGTCCGGTGCCGCGCCCATGGCGCGGCCGGAATCCAGGGAGGTTTTGCAATGAAGAAAGCACTCGCAGCGGTCGCGCTCGGTGTCGGGCTGGGCTGGGCAGTGACCGCGTCCGCACAGGACACCGTCAAGATCGGCGTCATCCTGCCTTATTCGGGTCCGTTCGCCGACGCCGCCAACCAGCTTCAGGCCGGCATCGACCTTTACATCGCCCAGCATGGCGACGAGGTTGCCGGAAAGAAGATCGAGCTCGTCAAGAAGGACACCGGCGGCCCGGCCGCCGACGCCGCGCAGCGCGCCGCGCAGGAACTCGTCGTGCGCGATCAGGTCGACATTCTCGCCGGCTTTGCGCTGACCCCGGAGGCGCTGGGTGCAGCCCCGGTCTCGGCCGAGGCGCAGAAATTGATGGTCGTCATGAACGCGGCGACCTCGATCGTCACGGAGCAGTCGCCCTACATCGTGCGCACGTCGGTGACGATTCCGCAGGTGAACTACGCATTCGGCAAGTGGGCCTTTGAAAAGGGCGGCGTGAAGCAGGCCTATACGCTCGTTTCCGACTACGGCCCGGGCCATGACGCCGAGAAGTGGTTCGCGCAGGGCTTCACCGAGGCTGGCGGCACCATTCTCGGCGCCGATCGCACGCCGGTCGCCAACCCCGATTTTTCGGCTTACGTGCAGCGCGTGAAGGATGCCAATCCCGAAGCCGTCTACATCTTCGTGCCGGGCGGCGCGCAGCCGGCGGCAATCGGCAAGGCGCTGGTCGACCGCGGCCTGGCCCCGCCGGCCGTCAAGGTCTTCGGTCAGGGCGAGCTGACTCACCCCGAGGCGCTCGAAAGCATGGGCGAGACGGCTCGCGGCATCATCACCACGTTCCACTACACGCTGGAACGCGACGATCCGCTCAACAACGAGTTCGTGCAGGCCTATCGGGATGCCAACAACGGCCGCGCGCCCGACCTGTTCTCGATCGGCGGCTATGACGGCATGCATCTCATCTACGAGGCGCTGAAGAAGACCAACGGCGATGCCGGCGGCGATGCCCTGCTCGAGGCAGCCAAGGGCATGTCCTGGGACAGCCCGCGCGGCCCGATGTCGATCGACCCGGAGACGCGGGACGTGGTGCAGACCGTCTACATCCGCGAGATCCAGGAGGTGGACGGCAAGCTGCAGAACGTGATCCTGGAAGAGATCCCGAACGTGAAGGATCCGGTTCACGGGTCCAACTAGGCTTGTGACGATAGAGCTGGCGCAGACGGAAGATCGTGATCAGCAATATCGCCATCGTGCTGTTCGACGGGCTCGCCTTCGGGATGCTTCTGTTCGTCCTGTCGGTGGGCCTGTCTGTCACGCTGGGCCTGATGAACTTCATCAATCTGGCCCATGGCGCCTTCGGCATGCTGGGTGGCTATGTCACCGTCTGGCTGATGCGCCAGCTCGGCTTTCCCTTCCTGCTGACGCTGCCGGCGGCCTTCCTGGCCGCCGCGCTGCTCGGCGTGCTCCTGGAGCGCACCCTGTTTCGCCGGCTCTATGGCGCCGGCGAGCTGAACCAGGTTCTGTTCACGATCGGCCTGGTGTTCGTTGCCGCAGCCGTCGCGACCTACTTCTTCGGCACGGCCCAGCAGCCGATCGTGCTGCCCCGCTGGCTGCGCGGCTCAACCGAGGTGTTCGGACTTCTGCTCGGCAACTACCGCATGTTCCTGGTCGCCATTTCGCTGGCGATCACCGGCCTGCTGTTCTTCACGCTCGAGCGCACGCGTTTCGGCGCCAGAATCCGCGCCGCTGTGGACAACCAGCGCGTCGCGCAGGGCCTTGGCATGGATGTCGAACGCATCTTTGCGATCACCTTCGCAATCGGCAGCGGGCTGGCCGGGCTCGGCGGCGCGCTGGCGATCGAGATCGTCGGGCTCGACCCCTCGTTCGGCTTCCACTTTCTGGTCTATGTGCTGATCGTGGTCAGCGTCGGCGGCCTGGGCTCCATAGCGGGCTCGTTTGCAGGGGCCGCGCTGCTCGGGATTGGTGACGTGGCGGGCAAATACTTCATGCCTGAGGCGGGATCGTTCCTGATCTACCTGCTGCTCGTGGCGATCCTGCTGGTGCGCCCCCTGGGCCTCTTCGGCAAGCGTTGAGCGAGGAGGCGGACCGATGAGCAATGCCCCGAGCACCGCAGCCGAGCCGCTCGCCTGGCTCAGGCAACGCAGCCGCTGGTCGGTCTTCGAGATCGTGTTCTGGCTCGCGACGCTGCTGCCGTTTTATTTCTTTCCGACCTATCTGAACCTCGCCAGCCAGGTCGCGATCGCCGCGCTGTTTGCCGTCTCGGTGGACCTCGTGCTGGGCTATGCCGGCATCGTTACCCTCGGCCACGCCATGTTCTTCGGCCTCGGGGCCTACACGGCGGCGCTGATCAGCCAGGCCGGATGGAGCGAACCGTTGACGGGCCTCGTCTTGTCGGCGGCGTTCGTGGGGCTCGTAGGCTACGTCGTCAGCTTCCTCATCGTGCGGGTCCAGCACCTGGCGTTGATCATGGTGACGCTCGGACTTGGCCTGCTGACCTACGAACTCGCCAATGCCATGACATGGCTGACCGGCGGCACCGATGGGCTGCGCCTGCCGCGCACATGGCCGGTGCTAGGTTATTTCAAGTTCGACCTGTGGGGCTTCACCTCCTATGGCTACGCGTTGGCTATCCTGTTGGCAGGCTTCCTGATCAGTCGCAGGATCGTCAATTCGGCATTCGGGCTGGCACTGCGGGGCGTGCGCGAGAATGTGCGCCGCATGCCCGCAATCGGGTCGGAACACCGGGCCCACCTGCGGAAGATCTACGCAATCTCCGCCGCGCTCGCCGGTGTTGCCGGCGCCATCCTGACCCACACCACCAGCACGGTTGCGCTGGACGTGCTGAGTTTCGAGCGCTCGGCCGACGTGGTGGTGATGCTGATCCTCGGCGGCACCGGGCGGCTCTACGGCGCGATCCTGGGCGCTATCATCTTCCTCGTGGCGCAGGACCAGCTCGCGGGCATCAATCCTCAGTACTGGTATTTCTGGATCGGCCTGCTCTTGATGGTGGTGGTGCTCTTCCTGCCCAATGGCATCCTCGGCGGGCTGGAGCGTCTGGTTCGGGGGAGGCACGATTGACCGAACCCATGCTCGAGACGCGCGGACTAACGAAGCGCTTCGGATCGCTGGAGGTCGCACGCGACGTTTCGATCGTCCTGCCACGCGGCGCCCGCCACGCGCTGATCGGCCCGAACGGGGCGGGCAAGACGACGCTGATCAACCTGATCACCGGACAGCTCAAGCCGGATGCGGGGCAGATCCTGCTTGCCGGCGAAGACGTCACAAATCTTGCAACGACGGCGCGCGTGCGCCGCGGCCTGACCCGTACCTTCCAGATCAACACCCTCTTTCCAGACCTGACGCCGATCGAGGCCGTGACGCTGGCGGTCTGCGAGCGGGACGGGGTGGCCGGGCAGTTCTGGCGCAGCCTGGCCGCGCATGAGGCTGCGATCGAGGAAAGCTACACAATCCTGCGCGAGCTTTCGCTCGCCGACGTTGCCACACGCCGGACGCGCACGCTCGCCTACGGGCAGCAGCGGCTGCTCGAAATCGCGCTGGCGCTCGCCACCAGGCCGCGCGTGCTGCTGCTCGACGAGCCCGCGGCCGGGGTGCCGAAGGATGAGAGCGCCATGCTCTTCGAAGTCGTGGCCGGCCTGCCCGACGACATCTCCGTCCTGTTCATCGAACACGACATGAGCATCGTCTTCACCTTCGCCACCCGCATCATCGTCCTGGTGGCAGGCGGCGTCCTGGTCGAGGCCGAGCCCGACGCGATACGCAGCGACCCGCGGGTGCGCGAAGTCTATCTGGGGCACGGGCACAATGGCTGAGCCGCTGCTGGAACTGCGCGACGTCAGCGCCGGCTACGGCGATGGGGTGGTGCTGGACCATGTCTCGGTCAGCTTGCCGGAAGGCGGCAGCCTGGCGCTGCTCGGCCGCAACGGCGTGGGCAAGACGACGCTGATCCTCACCGTCATGGGTTACCTGCGCCTGGCGACCGGGGCCATATTTTTCCGCGGCCAGGACATTTCGAAGCTGCCGCCGCACCGGCGCGCAGGACTGGGACTCGGCTGGGTGCCGCAGGAGCGCGAGATCTTTCCCTCGCTGACGGTCGAGGAGAATCTGACGGTCGCGGCGCGTACGGGCCGGTGGGACCTGGAGGCCGTCTACAAGCTCTTCCCGCGGTTGCAGGAACGTCGCGCCAACATGGGCAACCAGCTTTCGGGCGGCGAGCAGCAGATGCTGACGATCGCCCGTACGCTGATGACCAATCCTTCCGTTCTGCTGCTGGACGAGCCGCTGGAGGGGCTGGCGCCGATCATCGTCGAGGAGCTGACGGCCGCAATTCGGCAGATGGCCAGCGGCGAAGGCATGGCGCTGGTGCTGGTCGAGCAGCATGCCGAGGTTGCGCTACGGCTGACCGACCACGCGGTCATCATCGAACGCGGCCTGATCGCACATGAAGCCGGCTCGCAGGAGCTGCTGGGCGACAAGGCGACGCTCGACCGCTACATCGGGCTGGACCTGGAGAAGCAGAACGGCTGACGCGAAAGCGGCAACGCTTGTGTATACATGAGGGCCAAAGA
>Ga0207868_1001683_pt1 | contig 14895 bp, 11 predicted proteins | sample Passage237B_FD_187370 | JGI IMG/M metagenome (GOLD analysis project Ga0207868, IMG submission 187370) | Cellulose adapted compost microbial communities from Newby Island Compost Facility, Milpitas, CA, USA - Passage2 37B (SPAdes) (version 3) ... | reverse complement strand
GGAGCCAGTGCGCCATCTCCTGCACCATCTCGGTGGGGGCGAGGTCGACGTCCACGAGGTACGGCAGGGTGTCGGCGTGCTGCAGAAGCGTCTCGGCCTGCGCCTGGAAGATCGACACGAACCGCACGAAGAAGTCCTCCGCGAGCATCCCGTGGGGGAGCTGGCGCAGCAGCCAGTCGGCGGGGCGGCCGGTCATCGCACGACCACCCGGTGGTCGGCGGACAGGAACAGCGCGTTGTCGGCGAGGGTGATGGCCTCGCGGCCGCCGCCGACGCGCCGCCCGGTGCGCAGGTCGTACTCGAAGAGCTGCAGCTCGTCGACGGCGAGCACGCCGTCGACACCCTCGACGACCTGCGCGGCGGCGGTCGCGGTGAGCGGCGCGTCGAACGGCCAGCCGTTGCCGTCGGGGCCGCCGGTGAGCGGGTGGACGAACCGCACGAGCGCGTCGGAGACGCGTTGGCGGACCATCGCGGCGGGTCGGCCGGGCAGGGCACGGACCAGGGCGGCGACGGAGACGCCCTGGTAGTAGGGGGTGCCGATCTCGACGGCGGTGCCGATGGTGCGGCGCGCGTCGAGCGCGTCGGCCACCCGGTCGAACAGCTCGGCGGTGAGGGCGAAGTCGTCGATGCGGTGCGTGCGCGGGTCGGTGCGCAGCGCGGGCACGACGAGCACGCGCACGGTCGTCGAGCCGGTGTGCGCGGCGCCGAGGCAGCGGGCGCGGGCGACCTCGACGGACGCCTGGCGGGTGATGGCCTCGAAGTCGGACGCGGTGACGGCGCGCTGCCCGGTGCGCAGCGTGAGGGGGCCGCGGACCTTGGCCTCCTCGACGGACTCGGCGTCGACGCCGCCGCGCGCGGGGTGCGCGTTGGTCACGGACGCGACGAACGGCACGCCGCTGCGCAGCGAGACGAGCGTGCGCGCGCCGACGTTGCCGCGCGCGCCGCCGCCGGTCCGGTAGGAGGTCACGCGGATCTCGGCGCCGTCGGGCGGGACCGCGCCGTGCTGGCGGACGACGCCGTCGGGGTGGCGGATCGCGGGCCCGAACCGCACCTCGCCGGTGGTGGAGTCCCACACGACGTGCTTGTCGGCGGGGCCGGAGGCCGCGAAGTCCGGCACCTCGGTCCAGCGTTCGGTGCGGCCGCGGTCGACGACGAGCACGCCCTCGTCCCCGCGCCGCGCCGCGACGGGCCACGACGAGCAGCGCAGCACCTGCCCGGGCGTGCCGGTGGAGCGGCCGAGCAGCTCGGCGGGCACGGTGCCGGCGTGCTCGGCGGGCACGGTGACGCCCACGGCGGACAGCCGCACCGACGACACGCGCGGCGACGCCTGGAACGTGGGCTGCCCGGGGCGGGGGCGGGTGAGGCGCACGCGCAGCCAGTGCGCGAGCGTTCCGCCGAGCGCGAGCGGTTCGTGCCGCCCCGGGAGCAGCAGCACCACGGACCCGGACTTGTTGAGCCCGCCGGTGGAGTCGGACTCGACGTGGCAGCCGACCCACGCCTCGCCGTCCCACACCTCCCACGCGAGCGGCGGCGTGCGGGGGTCGACGCCGATACCCTCGGCGCGCGCGACGAGGTCGAGCCGCACCGCGTGGTGCGCGAGCGACGCACGCGTGCCCAGGTAGAGGGCGTCGCCGGTGGCGACCGGGTCGGACGGGAAGCACACGGCGGCCGCGCCGGGGACGGTGAGGTCCTCCCACACGTCGCGCACCTGCCCGGCGGCGGTGCCGGCGAGCGCGGCGACCAGCTCGGGTGGCGCGACGACGGCCTCGTCGGACGTGGAGAACACGACGGGGTCGTCGCCGACGGTGGAGACCTGCGTGCCGGCGGGGACGCGCACGGGCCGGTCGGCGGGTGCGGACAGCCAGAACGTGAGGTCCACGTCCGCGACGGCCGGCGGGAACGGCTGGATCCCGACGAGGTCGAGGAAGTGCACGTACAGCCGCTCGGGCACCTGGTTGACGCGGAACAGCACCATCTCCGACATCCAGGCGAACAGCTCGATGAGCGCGACGCCCGGGTCGGACACGTTGTGGTTGGTCCACTCGGGCGTGAACCGGGGGATGAGGCGCTTGGTCTCGTCGACGATGTCCTGGAACGTGCGGTCGTCGAGGTGCGGCGGGTCGAGAGGCATCAGGAGTCCTCCCGGGGGATGACGTAGAACGGGAACACGAGGTTGCGGCGGTCGTTGGTGGCGCGGACCCGGTAGCCGATGGCGACGCGCACCAGGCCGGGCTCGTCGTCGTCCTGCACGGGCGTCACGGTCTCGACCTCGATGCGCGGCTCCCACTCGGCGAGCGCGTCGCGCACGGCCTGCGCGACGAGGCCCAGCAGGTTCGCGGTGACGGGCTCGAACAGCAGGTCCCAGATGCGGCACCCGAACCGGGGGCGCATGAGGCGCTCGCCGGGCGCGGTGAGCAGGACGACGCGGATCGCGTCGTCGAGGTCCCCGCCGGGTGCGGTGAGCGCGATCGACCCCGTGTGGTCCACGCGCAGGGGCCACGCGAAGCCCCGTCCGACGAAGTCGGGCGCGGCGGGCAGCAGCGGTGCGGGCTCGGTCATCAGTTGATCTTCACCAGCGTTCCCTTGACCTCCGTGACGGCCCCGGACTCGACGACCGTCGACCCGGTGCCCTTGACCTTCGTGCTCGTGCCCTGCGCGGTGAGGGTGCCGTTGGCGGTGATGCCGACGTCGCCGGTGGCGGAGACGTCCACCCCGGAGCGGGCCTTGAGCTCGAGCGTCGTGCCCTCGAGCGTGACCTTGCCCTTGCCGTCGAACGTGAGGGACGACGAGCCGGCCTTGAGGGTGAGCGGCACGCCGTCCGGGGCCTCGAGCAGCACGGCGTCCTTCCCGACGCGCAGCCTGGCTCCGGACGCGAGCGCGACGAGCACGTGCTGCCGGTCCTCGCCCGGTCCCTCCGCGAGCTCGACGACGTGGCCCGTGCGGGTGCGGAACCCCTGCACGACGACCTCGCCGTCGTCGTCGACGACCTGCACGTGCGGCGCGGACCTCCGGCCGTGCAGCCCGCCCAGCACCACGGGCCGGTTCGGGTCGTCGTTCTCGAACCCGACGAGCACCTCGTCGCCGACGTGCGGGAGGAACACGTGCCCGCGCCCGGCGCCGGCGCCCGGCTGCACGACGCGCGCCCACGCGGAGCGCGCCTGGTCGGAGGCGGTCGCGAGCGACACCGACACCCGCCCGAGCGCCTCCGGGTCCTTGAGGTTGTCGACGACGCCGACGACGAGCCCGCCGCGCACGAACCCGGGCGGCTCGGTGGGCGCGGCCGCGGCGACGAGCCGCACGGGGTCCCGGTCGCCCGCGACGAACGTGGTCGTCGACCCGGCGCGGTCGACGGTGTGCGTCACCTCGCGCACGTAGTACGTGCCGGAGTTCGGGCCGACGCCCTGCACGTCGACCGTGGTGCCGGGGCGCAGCGTCGGGGAGTACAGGCAGCGCCCGCGCGCGAGCAGCCGGCCGGTGCGCGCGGCGAGACCGACGGCGACGGCCGCGGCGTCCTCGCGGGACGACGTGGACGCGCGCGCGTCGGTCCGCGTGATCGCCGTCTGCGTGGCCTGCGGGGCGCGCCCCGTGCGGGACGGGGGCGTCTGCGCGACCGCGACGACCGGCTCCTGGTGCACGGGGTCCCAGCCGCGCACCGTCACCTCGGTGCTCGCGTCGACCACCTGCCGCACGGAGAACGCGACGAGGTCCAGGCCCGCGGTGAGCGTGCCCGACGAGCCCAGCGACCCGCTCGACGCCGACCAGACGTGCAGCGCGTCGTCCTCGACGGTCCAGTCGCACCCGTACCGCACGGCGATGTCGTCGATGGTCGCCAGGGGCGTGTCGCTCCGCAGCGCGAACGGGACCGGCGTCGTCGGCAGGCCCTCGACCTCGCTGCGCAGCCCCGCGTCCGTGACGAGCTTCTCGACGACCTGCGTGTACGACATCTCGTGGAACGTCTCGACCTCCGCGCTGCGCGTCAGCTCCGTGCCGCGGTCGTCGACGGTCACCGTCAGCACCGGTTCCCCGTCCGCCGTCAGCGCCGACTCCACCGCGGTCACCGACCCGTTGAGGAGCGTCGTCGTCGGGAAGCCCGGCGTCGTCATGGACGTCAGCACCACCGCCTCGCCCACGGCCAGCGTGGCCGCGCCCGACAGCGCGTACCCCACGTCCGTGAACCGCAGCGTCGCGCGCCCGATCCCGCGCAGGCCCCGCTGCACGCGCAGCGACGTCAGCGCGTCCGTCCAGGTGTCGTCGAGGTCCGCCCCGTTCGCCTGGATCCGCGGCCAGGTGAGGGCCTTCTCGTCGCGCAGCACGCTCACGGGTCCACCCGCGGCACGCTCAGCAGCGACCCGGGCCGCAGCGCGAGGGGGTCGGTGATGTGGTTCGCCGCCGCGAGCGCACGCCACCGCGTCGCGTCGCCGTAGTACGTCGCCGCGATGCGGTCGAGCGTCTCCCCGGCCTGCACCCGGTGCACCCGGTGCGGACGCGGCGTGCCCGACGTCGGGTTCTGCCGCCCGAACGCCCCGGACTCCTCGTACTGCCGCAGCGTGAGCGACGCCGTCGCCCGCAGCGGCGTGCCCGACGACGAGAAGTACGTGAACGTCAGGTCCAGGTCCGTCACCACGGCCGTGAACGAGTGCAGGTCACCCCAGTGGAACGACACCGTCGGCGGGCGTGCGTTGTGGCTCGCCTCGTCCGTGCCCGGCAGCGTCGGGTCCACGTCCATGAGCGCGACGACCTTGCCCGTGTGCGTCGTGACGTCCGACCCGTCGTGCGTCGTGTCGAAGAACAGGTCGACCCGCAGCACCCCCGACGACGCGCCCGTGTACCGCAGCCGCGGCACCCCGCGCCCCGGCACCGGCGCGCCCGCCCACGAGTTCGACCGCGTGAGCTGCAGCTGCGCCGGGTTGAACAGGCACGGCACCCGCTGCCCGCCCTCGATCTCGAGGAACGCCTTCTCGACACCCGTCATCAGAACACCTCCGTCCCCGACCGCCAGCGGCGGCGTTCCGTCTCCTCCTCGAGCCGCCGCTCGACGAGCAGCAGCACGTGCTCGTCGAGCTCGTCCCGCGTCCAGCGCTCGAGCTCCGCGACGCGCGCGGCGAGCTCGGCGGCCACGTCGTCGAGGTCCGACGAGCGTGCGTCCGGCACGGACATGGCACCTCCCGGTGGGGCGTGGAGCGCGGGGGACGACGACGAGCCCGCCGACGAACCCGGCGGCGACGAGTCCGCGAGCGAGGCCCACAGCGCGGCGATCCCGGGCTCGTGGCGCGCGACCGGCGCGGACGCGGACCGCCGCCGCCCGGGGTCCGTGGCCGGTCCGGACGAAGCCGCGTCGAACGCTGGGTCGGCCGGTGCGCTCGCGGCCTGCGGGCCCTGGGAGAGAGCGGTCGTCGGGAGCGGGGGTGCGGCCGGGAGCCGGTGCGGGGACAGCGCCGGCGCGCTCGCGGACCGCGCTCCGGGCGGCGGTGCGACCTGCCAGGCCACCGGCGGAGGCGGCGGGGGCGGCGGGGGTGCTGCGGCGCTCGTCGGCGCGGCTCCGGTGGGCAGGTCGGTGACGTAGCCGGGTGGCAGGGGCCTCCGCCGCGGCCGCCCCCGCGCGGCGGACGCCACGTCGACCGGGTCCGGCCGCCGCCCCGACACCCACCGCCGCACGAACGCGGTGCCGGGCCCGACCCCCTGAGTGCGGGAGCCCGTGGAGCCGGGCCGAGAGGGCGACGTGCCGGTGAGGGCGGTGCCGGAGGCCGAGGGTGCGGCGTCCCCGTGCCGCAGGGCGAGGGCCGGCGGGTCGGCGGTGGCCCTGGCCGGGCGTGCCGGCCCGCTGGTGCTGCGCCGGGCGGGCGCGGCGGGCGGGCGTGCCGACCCGCTGGTGCTGCGCCGGGTGGGCTCGGCGCGGTCGAGGTCGGTCGCGGAACCCGCGGCCGTGCTCCGGCGGACGGTCCCGCGGCCGGTCGGGGGAGCGAGGGGCGTGGACCCGGCAGCGGCCCGGGACGCAGCCGTCCTGGAGGTCGTCGCAGCACCGGAGGCCGGCCGCACGACGTCCGGCGCGAGCGACCCCAGCAAGGCTCCGGGGCCCTGCGACGCGGTCGAGGTCTCCCACCGAGCCGTGGTGAACGCGCTCGCGAACCCCGGCTCGGAGCGGTCGGCCCCGACCGGTGCGGCGAGGCCCGAAGCCGCGGGGGCGCGTCCGGTCGGACCGCGCCCGGCTCCCGCGGACCCGCGCCCCGGCCCCGGAGTCCCGCGCCCCGGTGCCGTGGCGGCCCGGACCGACGACCCGAGGCGGCCAGGGCCGACGGGCCGGGTGAGGGTGGTCGGGCCGGTCGCGCCGGGCACGTCCCGCGCGGGCCGCACGGGCGTCGCACGCGGCGGCTCGTGTCGCGCGCGGCGCGTGGCGCGCCGGACCACGCCTCCCTCGACACCCAGCGGACGCGTCGGGTCGTCCGACCAGCGCGGCACGTGCCCGGTGCGCCGGTGCCCGGCCCCGGGCAGCCGCCGCACGACCGCCCCGTCGACCCCGACGCTGCCCGCGATGCCGATCCCGGCGCTGCCCGCACGGCCGCCCGCGGCGCTGCCCGCGGTGCCGACCGCGGCGCCGCCCGCGCCGACCGCAGCGCCGCCCGCGATGCCGACCCCAGCGCTGCCCACGATGCCGACTCCGGCCCCGCGCGCGGTGGTGACCAGCGGCGCGCTCGTGGCGGCAGGAGCTGGTGCGCCGGCCGAGCTCGCGCCGGAGGACGAGAGCGCCGGTGCCCGACGCGCCACCGCGGACGCTGCGTGCGTGGCCCCTGCCGGTGGGGCCGTGCTCGTCGGCGCCGAGGTGCCCGCGGTAGTCCGGGGCCCCGCCGCGGCGGAGGGCGCGATGACTCCGGTCGGCTGCGAGTCGGGACGAACGGTCTCGGCGCGCGCGGTCTGGTGCGAGGTGGGTTCGGTGAACGGCCGCGCGTCCTGGGGTGACAGCGGCGAGCGGCGCGTGGCAGGTGCGCTCGGCGCCGCGCCGCGATCGACGCCGAGGTCGTGTCGGCGCTGTGCGAGCGTCGCCGCCAACGGACCGCCCGGGCCGACGTGTCGACGCATAGAAGCGGTGGCGTCGCCGGTCGAGGAGGTCGTGGCCTGCACCGCCGGGCTGTGCACGCGGGACACGGGCCCGACGAACCGCCGCACCACGTCCCGCAGCCCCGCCCCGGACACCAGGGGGCGCGCGGACGCGGTCGGGGACGGGGGTGGGGCCGTCGGCCGGGGGGTGGTGGTCGACGCCGGGGTGCCGTGCTGGGTGGCGCGGGTGGCGCGGGCCGTGGTGGCGGCCGTGGCGAGTGCCCGGCGGCGCAGGAGCCGCCCGCCCGTCGGGGGACCGGGCGGGCGGCTGCTCGGGGTCGGCGAGCCGGGGGCGCCGGCGGCAGGGGTGAGGGCCGGGGCGGACGCGTCGGTCGCGGCGGTGGCCCGAGCGGACGGGTGGGTGGCGGTGTGTGGCGCGAGAAGTGCGGGGACGGCGGGCGGGGGTGTCGGTACCGCGCCGCGGTGGGCGGTGGTGTCCTCGTCGGACGCGGTGGCACGGCGCGCGGCGGCGACGGCCGCTGGACGGGCGGAGCGGGGGCGGGCGCCGTCGGCGGAGGTGAGCATGCGGCCCGCGGCGCGTACGTCGTCGGCGACGCGGACGCGCACGGTGCGCGGGACGAGGCGCGTGGGTGCGGCGCCGGGGCGGCGGGTGGCCTCGGTGGGCACGCGCCGGACCATGAGCGGGAGCCCGCGGGGGACCTCGGCGGCGTCGTCGACGCCCAGGCGGGACCGGCGCAGCGCGTCGGTCTGCGCCCACCAGCGCGGGGGTGCGACCTCGCCGGCGCCCGATGCCGGGTGCACGGGGGCGGGACCGGCGAGCGCGCGGCGCACGACGACGGGCCGCCCCCACCCGGCGGCGAACCGCGTGGCCGCGGACGCGAGCGACCCGATGCCCGACGGCCGCGCGCGGCCCGGACCGGGGCCCGGCGGGGCGAGGCGTGCGCGCACGGAGCGGCCGAGCCGGTCGTCGTCGCCGACCGTCCCGGTGGCCGCGGGCACACCCGCCCGGCTCGCGCCCCCTCGTCGGTCCACGTCCGCCTCCTTCACGACGCCGCGGCTCGGAAGCCGTTGTGGGCGACCTCGAGGGTCTCGACGAGCGGCGCGGTCAGCTCGGCGGACAGCCGCGGCCCGGACCACGCGACCGCGAACACGCCCTCGAGCTGCCACGACCGCAGCCGGGTGCCCTCGCCGTCGACCACGGTCACGGCGCCCGTCGCGCGGGTGAGGGTGTCGTCGTTGCCGGCGAACCCGTCGCCGGACGTGCGGGACACCCACGCGAACAGCGCGTCGGAGTTCACCAGGCCGCGGCGGAACACGAGGTTCGGCCAGCGCATGACGCCGGGGAACCGGTGGACGTACTGGTTCTGCCCGCCCTCGACGTACTCCTGCGTGGTGACGACGAGCTCGAGGCCGCTGACCTCCATGAACGTGCCGATCTCGACGCCGTCGACCTCGAGGACGAAGTTCGCGGCGACCGGCGCGTCGCCGCCGAGCGGCTGCTCAGGCACTGTCGCGCACCGCCTCCCACGCTCGGGCGTTCATCGCCGCGACCGCGCGCACCATCCGCACGCGGTCCATGTGCTCCAGGTCCAGCAGGTCGGCCAGCGGCCAGTGCAGGTGGTACGCCAGGTACGCGATCTCCTGCCAGAGCGCGTCGACGGGGTAGCGCAGCATGGCCGGCTCCTAGCGGACCTCCGTCGGGATCTCCTCGATGGCCGCGCGCCCGGGCCGCGGGAGCCGGTTCGCCTGGTCCGGCGCCGCGCTCTCGGCCGGCCGCGCGGGCTCGTCGGGAACGGGGCCGGGCGCGGGTCCCGGGACGTCGCCCGGGACGCCGCCCAGCTCCTGCTGCGCGGCGACGAACTGCGCGAACTCCTCCGCGGTACCGAAGTTGATGACCCCGTAGAAGTCCTGCAGGTACGCGAGGTCCGCGGCGAACAGGCCCTCGATCTCGTGCGGCGTCACCTGCGGCAGCGTCCCGAGGGACTCCACGACGCGGGCGAGCACGACGATCGTCAGGCGCGGGTCGTCCGGGCCCGTGACGGTGGGGTCGCGCAGCGGCTCCAGCTCGTCGCGGGCCGTCGCGAGGCGCATGACGCCGTCGCGGTGGACCGCCCCGTCGCGGTCCACGTACCCCCGCGGCAGGGTGAACTCGTACCGGGTCCGCAAGGTCACTTCACGCGCTCGAGGGACTCGATGACCAGTGTGACGTTCTCCTTGACGGGGTCGTTGGAGTCGACGCTCAGCTGGTCGGTGGCGATCTTGCTGGGCCACCCGTTGGTGAAGTTGAACCGCGCGATCTCCGCGTGCGTCGAGTCGTACAGGACGATCGAGCCGTTCTTGCGGTTGTTCGTGCGGTCCGACTGCAGGATGCCCTTGGTGCGGATCTCGTGGAACCACTGCCAGAGCTTGTCGGCGGTCGCGTCGGGCGGGGCGATGCGCGTGAGCGTCAGGTCGCTCTGCTTGTTGCGGCCGGCGAGCGTCTTGACGACCTGCGACTTGCCGTCCTTGCCGACCTGCTGCGTCGAGGCGACCTCCATCTCGATGTCCAGGCCGGACACGGAGGCGAGGATCGTGACGATGGAGCCGTCGATCTCGAGGAAGAAGTTCTGCGCGATGAGCGGGTCGCCGTCGATGAGGTCGTTCGGCATGGGAGTCCTCCTGCGGTGGGTCGGGTGCGGCGGTCAGGTCAGGACGCGACCTGCTTGTTCTGGCTGATGCGGAAGACGACGAACTCGGCGGGCTTCACCGGGGCGATGCCGACCTCGACGACGAGCTTCCCGGCGTCGATCGACTCGGGCGGGTTCGTCGTCTCGTCGCACGTGACGAAGAACGCCTGGTCCGGCGACGAGCCGAACAGCGCCCCGGCCTGCCACAGGCCCCGCAGGTACGCGTTGAGGGTGCGCTTGACGCCCTCCCACAGGGCGACGTCGTTGGGCTCGAAGACCGCCCACTGGGTGCCCTCGAGGATCGTCGACTCGATCATGTTGAACAGGCGGCGGACGTTGACGTACTGCCAGTCGGTGTCCGACGAGAGGGTGCGGGCGCCCCATATGCGGATGCCGCGCGTGCCGAACGGGCGGATCGCGTTGATGCCGATCGGGTTGAGGATGCCCTGCTCGTTCTGGGTGATGGCGCGCTCGACGTCGAGCACCCCGCGGATCGTGTCGTTGGCGGGGGCCTTCCACACGCCGCGCGTCTCGTCGGTGCGCGCCCACACGCCGGCGACGTGCCCGGACGGCGGGATGAGCACCTCCGCGTTGCCGTTGGTGCCGATGGGGTTCTCGACCTTGATCCACGGGTAGTACAGCGCGGCGAACGCGGAGTCGTACTGGGCGACGTCGCTGCGCCACTCCTTGACCTGCTGCGGCGTGAGCCCGGGCGGGGCGTCGAGGATCGCGACCCGGTTCGCGTGCTGCTCGCAGTGCGCGATGAGGCTGGTCTGCACGGCCTTCCACAGCCCGAGGTCGACGCTGCCGTCGGGCTTCGTGGCCGCGGTGAGCAGGTCGGGGACGGCGACGATCGTGACGTCCTCGGCGATGGCGAGGCCGTTGATGCCGGAGCGCGCGGTCTCCGAGCCGGCGAACTTGCGGCCCGAGACGGGCACCGGCTTGGGCGCGGCCTTCTCCAGGGCGTAGCGGCCGGGCTTGAGCAGCTCGAGCTGGCTCGCGAGTTCGACGTCCTCGGCGAGGCGGACCTCGACCTTGACCTTGGTGGACGTGGCGTTGACGACGGTCGCGGCGTCGCGCGGGCCGCCGAGGGTGAGGTCGTCGAACCGCTCGACGACGACGTCGTTGCCCTCGATCACGGAGATGCTGAACGGCGACGGGCCCTCCTCGTCGTCGGGTGCCTCGCCCGGCTCGACGACGACGCTCAGGTCGGCGTCGGGCTCGACGGACTCGACGACGAGCGGCAGGCCGAGCGCGTGGTCGTACGCGGGCAGCTCGCGGCGGGCGGGCTCGCCGGACGGCTCGGCGTTCGGGACGCGCACGACGTACGCCTGGGTGCCGCCGTTGAGGAAGAACCCGTAGACCGACAGGGGCAGGATCGCGCCCTCGGCGAACCCGCCGTAGAGGGCCTCGAACTGCGGCCAGCTCGTCACGAGGCGGGGCGCGAGGCCGTCGGGGTCGTTCGGGTCGTCGGTGGGGGCCTTGGCCGTGAAACCCACGAACGCGGCCACGGCGGTGGGTGCTGAGGCGAGGACCTTCTGGGAGGAGGGGATCTCCTCGACGTACACGCCGGGTGCGGTGTAGGTGGGCACGGCCGTCCTTCTTTCGGGCTGCGCGAGGTCACCCTCGCGAGTGAGCGCTCAGGAGCGAGGCGGATCGCCCTCGACGCTAGGAACCGGGCTCGGGGCGGGGCATCGGTAATCGCTACGCAACGTCCTGCGGGGCCGTCGGCGGACGCGTGTCGGCGCGGCGGAGAGGCCTTTCCGAGGGGGTCCCGGGGGTGAAAAACGGGATGAAGGGGACCGGGGGACTCCCGCTGGGCCCCGGGTGCGGCGCCATGATGAGCCCATCGCCCTCGATGGAAGAAGTACCCCGTGACGACGACGTCCGCGTTGCCCCAGGCGATTGACAACACCGCAGTCCCGGATCCGCACCGGCATCCCGGCGCGCCCCCGCACGGCCCGCGTGCCGCACGGCAGTGGGTCGCCCCGCCGTCGCGGCGGCGCGCCGTCGAGCACGTGCGCGACGAGCTGCGCGAGCGGCGCAGCGTGCTGGTCGTGGGGGAGGCCGGCGTCGGCAAGACCGCCATCGCGGCACGCGCGCTCGAGGGGCTCGTCGTCGACGGCCGCGCCCCCGTCACCATCGCTCTGTCCGGCGCGACCGCCCGCCCCGGCCACCCGCTCGCCGCGCTCGAGCCCCTGCTCGGCGACGAGGCTCCCGGCGGCCTCGCGCGCACCGTCGCGGCGCTGCGGCGCGCGCTGCACGACGCCGGCGACGGCTCGCCCGTGGTGCTGCGCCTCGACGACGCGCACCTCCTCGACGACGCGTCCGCGCAGGTGCTCGCGTGGCTGGTCCGGCAGGGCGGCGTGCCGCTGGTCGCGACCACCCGCCCCGCGGGCGCCGCCGGATCGCCGTGGCACGAGCTGTGGAAGGACGACGTGGTCGAGCGCATCGACGTCGCCGCGTTCACCGTCGCCGAGCTCGAGCAGTGGCTCGCCGGCGAGCTGGGCGGCACGCCCACGCCGGACACCGTGCAGCGGATCTGGGGCGAGACGCAGGGCAACGTGTTCCATGCGCGTGAGCTCGTGCGCGCCGAGCGCGCGTCCGGGGCGCTGCGCCGGTACGGGTCCGTGTGGGTGTGGACCGGGCGCGCCGCACCCGGGGCGCGGCTGCTGGACGTCGTCGAGAACGACGTCGCGCGCCTGTCGCCCGAGGCGCACCGCGCGCTCGAGGTCGTCGCGCTGCTGTGCCCCGCGCCGCTGCGGCTACTGCTCGACACCGTCCCGCAGGCCGCCGTCGACGAGCTCGTGCACGACGGGGTCGCCACCGTGCGGCCGCAGCGCTCCGCGACCGGCGGCAGCGAGCTCGTCGTCGACCTCGCGCACGCCCTGTACGCCGAGGCGGTGCGTGCCCGCGTGCCCGGCGGTCGTCGGCGCGAGGTCCTGGACCTGCTGGAGGGCTGGACCGACGGGGCGTCCGGCGCGTCGCTGCTGCGCTCCGTGCTGCTCGCGACCGACGCCGGGCTCGACGTCGGGCCGCACCGGCTGGACCGCGCGATCGTCGAAGCGGCGACGCTGCGCCGGCCGGAGGTCGTCATGCGGCTCGTCGACGTCGCGCTGCGCGGGGCGTCGGCCGGCGACGAGCGGTGGGCGGCGCTCATGACGGCGCGCGCCGAGGCGTGGCGCGAGCAGACCGAGCTCGTGCGCGCGCAGCGCGACGCCGAGACGGTCGTCGACACGCTGCGCGCCGCGCCCGCGCTCGACGCGCCGCTCGCGCTGCGGCTGGCCGACGCGGTCGGGGTCGTCGCCGCCGTGCTGCACGTCTCCGGGCTGGGGCTGAGCACCGCGCTGCACGTGGTCGACGAGGTCGGTGCGCACCTGGAGGCCCTGCGCGCACCCGGCCCGTGGCGCGACGAGCTGCGCGCCACGCGGCTCACGCGCCTCGGCTGGGGCGGGTTCGACGCCGCCGCGCTCGACGAGGCGCTCGCCCTGCTCGCCGCGCCGCGCGTCCCGGCCGCCGCCGTGCGGCTCGTCGCGCCCGTTGCCCTGCACCTCGCGCACGCCGGGCGGTTCGCCCAGGCGCACGCGCTCCTCGAACGGCACGCCGCGATCGCCGCCGCGTCGGGGGAGCGGTACCGGTCCGGCGCCGACGAGGTCGTCATGGTTGGCGCGCTCGTCACGCTCTGGTCCGGGGACCTGTCGCCACTGGCGCCGCCGGACGAGGACGCGGTGCCGCGCGACTGGGTCGCGCTGCAGGTCGCGCGGGGCCTGTCCGGCATCGTCTACGGGGTGTGGTCCCAGGCGGCCACCGACCTGCGGGCCGCGAACGCCCGCCTGCACGCCGACGACACCGGCGGCATGGCCGCCTACACCACGGCCGCCGAGGCCCTCGCCGTCGCCGCGTCCGGCTCGTCGCTCGCCGCCCGTCACCTGCTCGCGCGGGTGCGGTCCATGCCGCTGCGCGCCGCTGCCGCGGTCGAGCCGGAGATCCGGCTGCTCGAGCTCGACGCGCTCACGTGGCTGCGGGACGCGGACCTCGCGTTCGAGGCGTCGTCGCTGGCACTGTGGGCCCGGGACCGCGGTGCGCTGCGCGTCGAGCTCGAGGCGCTGCACCGGTTCGTCCGCGACGGGCACCGCGCCCCCGACGTGCTCGGGCGCGTCCAGGAGCTCGCGCGGCTCGTCGAAGGTCGTCGTGCCGCCGCCGTCGCCGCGCACGTCGCCGCGCTGTTCGCGCAGGACGCCGACCTCGCCCGCATCGCCGAGCGCGACCTCAACCGGTGCGGCCTGTGGCTCCCGCCCGACGAGCCGCCTGTCGCCCTCACGCCGCGCGAGCGCGAGATCGCCGCGCTCGCCGCCGGCGGCATGACGAGCCGCGCCATCGCCGCGCGCCTCACCCTGTCCGTCCGGACCGTCGACTCCCACCTGGCGCGCGTGTTCACCAAGACCGGCGTCCACTCCCGCGAGGGCCTGGTCGCGGTGCTGCGCTGAGGTCTGCGCCGGGTCCGGCTCTGGTGGGTCCCGGCCGGCCGGGCCGGGGACGGCAACGGGGCGGGACCGCGACAGTGCGGCCCCGCCCCGTGGTCATGCGGGCATCAGCAGAACGCGCTGGGAGTCCAGTTCACGTTGTTGGAGCCCTTGTAGTACGTCACGCCGAACGAGTTGCCGTTGCCGTTCGGGGTGAAGGTGTTGCCGTTGCGGTTGGCGTTCCAGTGGCTCTGGATCGACTGGCCGTTCGACGGGTACACCGTCACCGTCCAGCTGCTCGACCCCGAGACGGTGTAGGTGACGTTGAAGCGGTCACCCCACTCCTGGGTCTTCTGCGCCGACACCGTGCAGGAACCGCCGCCGCCGCCGTTGTTGCCGCCGCCGCCGTTGTTCCCGCCACCGTTGTTGCCGCCACCGCCGTTGTTGCCACCGCCGCCGGAGCCCTCGGACACCGTGATGTTCGAGCTGCCGGAGGACTGGTAACCCTCCGTGGCCATGATCTGGTAGTTGTGCCGGCCCAGGTTCATGCCCTTCGACGCCCACGCGTTGAAGTGGTTCGACGCGGTGATCGTGCCGCCCGTGCGCTTCTGCTGACGCACCGACCAGTACTGGTAGAACGTCGACGTGCCCTCGATCGACGGCTGGTTCACCCGCTGCGTGCGGTAGATGTCGTACGTGCCGCCGTCCGAGTTC
>Ga0207868_1001680_pt1 | contig 14917 bp, 15 predicted proteins | sample Passage237B_FD_187370 | JGI IMG/M metagenome (GOLD analysis project Ga0207868, IMG submission 187370) | Cellulose adapted compost microbial communities from Newby Island Compost Facility, Milpitas, CA, USA - Passage2 37B (SPAdes) (version 3) ... | reverse complement strand
CGAAAAAATCCCTGCCGATCAATACGAAAGCCACGTAGATCTTGACGATGCTAGACATGGATGAACCGTTCTTATGCAGGGTGGTTCCAAGGGGAATCACCACATTCGCCACGGATGCCGGAATGCCCATTTTGGGTGCCGCAGCGAGGTTGACGGGCATGGTCGCGATACTGCTGCATGTGCTGATGGCCGTTGCCGATGGCAGGATGTTGTTTTTCCAGAAGCGGCTTACGCCGTGCCTGCCTCCTGCGACGTAGGCATATAGGCTGAAAAATGCGAGGAAATAAAAGGCACCCAGGACATAATACAACCCCAACGGCTTGGCATAAAACCCGAAAAGCTCGGGGCCGATCGTACCAACCTGGTAGGCGAAATAAGCGCCAAGGCCGATTGGTGCTGCCTTCATGATGATTACCAACAGGTGCTTCATCACCTCGTTGCCGGATGACAGAAATTTCCGGAATGATGAGCCATTATCCCCCGCCCGCATGGCCGCAATGCCCACGAGAAAGGAAAAAATAACAAAGGCCAGCATATTTTCCCTAGACAGCAGCTTGTAAAATTCATCTACCGTCACAAACCTGACCAGCTTGTCTCCCCAAGTGTCATCGGGATCCTGTAGGACGGTATTCGCTGCTTCTTGGGTCGCTTGGGGAGCTTCCACAGGGAAAAACCACAACGCGATGATGGTGCATACCGCAGCGATGACAATGGTTGCCAGAAATACCGCCAACATGGTGGAAATGATACGCCCCAATTTCTGGGAACCATCGATATTGGCCACCGCAGAAGCGATGGCAAAGAACAGCAATGGAATGACTGCGGCAAACAACAAGTTAAGGAACACATCACCCAAGGGCTTGAGCCAGACCACCGAATCGGGAAAGAAACCACCTACAACGCTACCGATAACAATACCGAGCAACAACAGCAGGATGCTTCCATAATGCTTGAAGAAATGGGAGGGCCACCTTTCCATATTTTAGATCACTAAAGTAGTGGATTTATTTTAAGTTTGCACATCGTCATGGAATTTGTTGTCACCTCCGATGGGTCGAAGACCTTGTATCATCCCGGCATCGGCGAACACTACCATTCGCGACACGGAGCCGTACAGGAAAGCAGGCACGTATTTCTTGGCATGGGCCTGCACCGCTTCGTGGAACAGCATCGGCCCGAGACCGTATCCATATTGGAAATCGGATTCGGCACCGGGCTCAATTTCCTCCTGAGTGCGGATTACTGCCAGCAAGCACGCATCATGTTGGATTATACCGGTGTGGAAGCCTATCCACTGCCCATTGCCATCATCTCGCAGACGGACTATGGCAAGTACGTGCACGACACCTTGTGGACGTCCTTCTTATCCCGGTATGTAGACTGCCTGCAAACTCCGCAGCCTATGCTCGACGGTTGCTTGCTGGAGGTTTTCCCAGGCCGCGTCATGCAATTCAACACGCCAAAACGTTTCGATGTATTGTATTTCGATGCATTTGCCGCCGTCCACCAGCCCGAGCTGTGGACGGAAGAAACCTTGCAGCATGTTAGCCAGTATCTCCATCCGGGAGGAATATTCGTTACCTACGCCATCACCGGGCACCTGAAACGGACCCTGAAAGGGTTGGGGTTTACGGTTGAAAAGCTGCCCGGAGCACCGGGAAAAAGGGAGATGCTCCGGGCTACGAAATTGTCCGCCATCAGTGATGGTGGGAGCCATCGGGGCCATGCGAATGGCCATGGGCCAGCTCATCCGGCGTAGCCTCCCTTACCGACAACACTTCGATGGAAAAATGCAGGTTTTGTCCGGCCATGGGGTGATTGAGGTCAACCACTACCACCTCTGGACTGGTCTCTGTTACCCGGCCCCGGTATTGGTTGCCCTGGTTGTCCTGCAAAGGCAATACCTGCCCTACAGCAGGTATCCCGCTTTCCTTAAACATGTCGACAGGCAGCGAAGCGACGGCCCGTTCATCGACCTCGCCATAGGCATCTTCAGCGGCCAACTCAAAATCCTTGGTGTCTCCGGCCTCCAATCCGGCGATATGCTCTTCGAATTTCGGCAACATCATGCCCACACCGAAGAGGAAATCGAGGGGATTGTCCCGATCGGCTTCTTCCACGAAGGTTTTTTCGCCGTTTTCCACGGTGTGGAGTTTGTAAGTCAGCGTTACCACGCTGTTGGGTGCTATAGTCATTTGTTTAAAAATTGCGGGCACGGCACGCATGCCCCGGTTATCATTTAGTGATTAATTGCAACACTTCTTCCACATGCGTCACGGGTAGGCTGCATGTCCTGTTTCGACATACGAAGGCCCTTGTTACCTTGCTCACCCTACCTGCTAACAATGGGAGGCTTTCTTTTGTTCCCCCCAATATGATTTTGTTGGGTATGTAATGCCTATCCAACTCCTTGCGCATCGCTTGCGAGTCGGGACCGGTAAGTATGATTTCGGGACAGCCATACACTTCTTCCAGTAAGCGGATAGTCCAGTTGGAATAGCTTGAACCGTATGATGCCATGTGCGGCACGACATTGGCCAGTGCTTGTGCCGCGATGTCTACGTAGCGCTGCTCGTCGAAAACCACGCCCAGTCGGTAAAGCTGCTGCACGATGGTCGAAGCAGCCGAGGGAATCACGTTGTCCATGATTTCCTGCTTACGGGCGATCAGCCGTTCGGCCGCCACCGACGTATAATAAAACGCCGCCTTGTCTTGGTCATAAAAATGGCCCAACACGTATTCCATCAAACGTTTCGCTTCATGTAACCAATCGTCGTCGAAGGTGGCTTCGTATAATGCGGTATACGCCGCTATGCAAAACGCATAGTCATCAAGGAAACCGGCGATAGCGCGCCCATTTGCTTCAGGTTGGTGCAACAGCCCGCCATCTTCGGCATATAAGTGCGTGCGGATAAATAGCGCGTTGTCCGATGCCGCTGCCAAGTATTCAGGCACGTCGAAAACCCGATAAGCATCAACGAAACCTTTGAGCATCAACGCATTCCAAGAGGCTAGTTGTTTATCGTCCAGTCCCGGGCGTATGCGCCTATTCCGGTAGTCAAGCAATTTCCGCTTGCCTTCGGCGAGGTAAGCCGCCCATTCATCTATCGAAAAGCCCACCTCCTGTGCCATATCGTCGGCATCCAGGTCAATTTTCAGTATATTCGTTCGCTCTTCTTCCCAATTGCCCTCGGCCGTGACACCGAAGTACCGGACGAACAATTCGGCGTCTTCACCGAGTACGTCCTCGATTTCCGACTCGTGGAATGTATAGAATTTTCCCTCCACACCTTCGCTGTCGGCATCCAATGCACAGTAGAAGCCCCCCTCAGGGCTGGTCATTTCCCGCCGTACCCATTCCAGGGTTTCGGTGACCACCCGTTTGTACAGCTCGGTGGGCTGCTGTTGCCACGCTTCGGCATAGAGGCTTACCAACTGCGCGTTGTCGTACAGCATCTTCTCGAAGTGCGGGATATGCCACCGGCCATCTACGGAATAGCGGGCAAAACCCCCGCCGATATGATCGTAGATACCGCCAGAGGCGATTTTACGCAAGGTGAAGTGCACGTGGTCCAACACTTCCTGATCCCGAGTCGCTGCGCTGTACCGTAGCAGGAACAGCCAGTTGTTGGGCAACGGGAATTTCGGCACCCGTGTATACCCTCCCTCCTGCTTATCGAAAAGCCGCTTCCAAGGCGTGACGACGGCTTCCAGCGCTTCCTTGCTGTACGCCGCTGGGATACGATTGATAGGTAGCTGTTCGCTTTGCCGGATACCGGCGGTCAATCGTTCGGCATAGTCATGGGCCACTTCCGGCCGGTCTCTCCATAGTTCGGCCAACTGCAACAGTACGTTTTTCCAGTCGGACGGACGGAAATAGGTCCCACCATAAATCGGGCGCCCGTCCGGCAAACAGATGCAATTCAGCGGCCACCCGCCCTGATTGGTCATCAGCTGCACGGCAATCATGTAAATCTGGTCGATATCGGGACGTTCTTCACGATCGACCTTGATGGACACGAAATGGGTGTTCATCACCGCTGCTATATCTTCGTCTTCGAAACTTTCGCGCTCCATCACATGGCACCAATGACAAGCGGAATAACCGATGCTCACGAGGATGAGTTTATTTTCGGCTTGCGCTCTGCTAAGTGCCTCTTCGCCCCAAGGGTACCACGCTACCGGGTTGTGTTGATGCTGGCGGAGGTATGGCGATGTTTCGCTATGGAGCTTGTTGGGCATGTGGCAGTAAAGGTAGTGAAATTATATGGAATCTCACCTTAATCCTCGTCTCCTGGGATGGCATACCAAGCATTGGTGCCGGCACCGCCACTGATCGACGCCCAATCGGAAGCATCATCAAACCGGATATGTACGATGCCACAGGTTGGAAGGTTGTAGATATTCTCATTGGCCAAGTAATTTACCAATAAGGTCAGGCCTGGATTATGTCCAAAAAGGGCTACACTGGTATAATCATCATCCCATTCGTTGATGACCTGCAACAGGGTATTGGGTAAGGCCTCGTACAGGCGGTTGTCGGATTGGACATCGTGCACCGGGATGCCTAGGTGCTCGGCGAATATCTGCGCGGTGGTAATCGCGCGCTTGGCTGGGCTGCTTACCAGTTTCTGGGGTCGGATAGCATACTCGGCTAAACGGATGGCCATCTTGGGTGCGTTCTTAAAACCACGTGGATTAAGCGGTCGGTCAAAATCGTCAACATCAAAACTCCAATCTGATTTCGCGTGCCTGATGACAAATAGATGCTTAGCCATGATAACCTGACCTCCTCTTCCTGCTAATTGGACAATAATCATGTCGGACAATAATCATGCCCACGGGAGCGATATACTTGGCATAGCTTTTGATTTTCTAGCTTATCGGGTGTAGCATTGTTCATTGCACTCCCGTTGTATCGTAACAAAAAGGCAATGTATGAATTATCCGTCGTGTTCGCTCGTCGTATCTACCTATAATTGGCCAGCAGCCCTCGGTTTATGTTTGAAGAGTTTACTGACCCAAGATTACCTGCCGCTCGAAATCATCGTTGCGGATGACGGATCGAAGGCCGAAACGCGTGATTTAATCCATTACTATCAAGCACAGTCTCCCATACCGATTAAGCACGTTTGGCATGCCGATAAAGGCTTCAGGAAGACCATTATCTTGAATGCAGCCATACAAAAAGCTCAAGGCGAATACATCATCCAAATCGATGGCGACATCATCGTACACCCCGCCTTTGTAAAAGATCACTTAAAAGCCGCGAAACCTGGCCAGTTTATACGGGGAAGCCGCGCAATGATCGATCCGGATACTTCATCGCGTATCCAACAATCCGAAGCGATTGCATTTAATTTTCTTTCAAAAGGCATTTTGCACCGCTTCAATGCCCTGCGGCTACCTCTTCTATCCCGATTCATCAAAACAGACCCTACGTCACCTGCGGATGTCAAAGGTTGCAACATGGCTTTTTGGAAATCCGATTTTGTATTGGTAAACGGATACAACAATAACCTCGTCGGCTGGGGGCATGAAGATATCGAGTTGGCGGCACGTTTTATCAACAACGGAATCAAAAAACGCCACCTCAAACTGGCTGCTGTGTGTTACCACATCCACCATGAACTGCATTCCCGCGCCCACGAAAAGCAGAATAAAAATTTTTACGAGGAAGTCCTTGCCCTGGGGTTGAAACGTTGCACGAATGGGTATTATGCCTTGGCCGAATGGTAGCAAACCTATACCGGTGCGTATCTACTATTTCTGCGGAAAGCAACCACTAGACCAAGCCTTTAGGTTGCCCACAACAATAAAAACAACACAATATAAAGCACCCACTTCACCACTTTGTACGTATTGAATTGAAAGAATCCTTGCCCATGTGGCTGCCCTTTGTATTCGAAACGTTCGCCGATTCCCTTTATCCGCAAGCGGCGGATATTTCCCCACAGCAGGCCGGTTTGATAGGAGAGCCTGAGCCGTAGGATGTAATAAGCGGCAAGTATGGTCAGCGGTGCCTTGCGCTTGGCCAGTTGGATAACGGTTGATGCGACTTCTGCTAGCACAATACCGATGAATAGTTTGCTCCAAAAGCCGAGATAAAAGGGGAACAATGCGGCGATAAAAGGCAAGGCAACCAACAACAGAAAAAGGGTTTCGGGCGTATTCGGAAAATCATGGTAGGCATACGTTGGGTTAAACTGACCCAAATAGCTATTGCCTACCCCATATCGGAACGGCCGTTTAAAATCAGGTTTACCGTCGTGCCACCACGGATGGTACACCACCGCCTCTTTCAACGTCTTGTAGTTTCGGGACCGGTTGTTATCGCGCACCTTCAAGAAGAAATCCACATCTTCCCCACCCCCCGACTTGGGATAAGCCGTCGAGAACCTTACCGATCCCACTGCCGCGCGTTTGACCATCATGTTAGCCGTGGCACCCCAAGCGAAAGATTCCGCTTCCTCCGCGATGCCGAATATCATCATGGAGCCGTTGATCATAAGTGCACGGGCGAATACCGTGGGCGGCGACGGTAGCTTTACCAAACCGATATACCCAATCTCATCCGGATAGCGCATTATCGCTTCGACATAGTGATGCAGGAGCCTGTCGTCCGCCTCGATGTCGTCATCGAGGAATAAAACCCATTGCCCATTTCCAGCCTCCAACCCCCGGTTTCGGCTCGTAGAAGCACCTTGGTTTACCGGATTAATCAATAGCGTGATACCGTCCGATGCCGCCAACCGTGCTATTTCTTCATCGACGCATACGCGAGGATTATCCACCACGATGTAATATCGAAATGTCCAACCCTCCGGTTTAGGCAAGTGGATAAGGGGTAGAATATAATGTTTCTCCAACCGAAAAGATGGTATAACGATATCAATAGTGCTTGAACCTTCCATGCTTTGCAAATATAGCGTTATCTTGAGCTTATCAAACGAAGCCTTCATTTCAGCCGAAAACAGTACCTTTGGTTTGTCTGGCATATCATTACATCTTACATGGATTTCATCTTCACCGTTTGTTCAAACAATTATTTGGCCCAAGCTTCTATACTGGCGAAATCCGTAAAGGAACACCAACCCCGCGCGACGTTCATCATTGCCCTTTGCGACAAAAAAAGGGACGAAATTAACTATGCGGAAATACCTGCAGAAATCATAGCGCTTGAAGCCATTGAGCCGCGAATTGAAGATTTGGCAAAGAAATACAATATCGTCGAATTGAATACGGCGGTAAAGCCACGTGTAATCGAGTACCTTTTTGAGAAGCGCGCGGCCAAAACCGTCGTTTACCTTGATCCAGATATCAAGTTATTCCATCCCCTTACCGTTTTATACGAAGCGATGCTCGAGCATGCTGTTTTACTGACCCCTCACATCTATACGCCCGTGCCGATCGACGGTAAAAAGCCAGGCGAAAACACATTCTTGAAATATGGGATATATAACCTTGGATTTATTGCGCTAAGGCGGTCCGAAGAGACAAACAAGTTAGTTAAATGGTGGAAATACCGGACATATGAGGCCGGGTATTTCAGAACCGAGGATGGCCTTTTCGTGGATCAGCTCCCCATGAACCACGCTTCGATATTTTTCAAAGGCGTAAAAATATTGGTGCACAGAGGTTTAAACATGGCGCCCTGGAATTTGCACGAACGAACGCTGACCGAAAACAACGGAATGTACCTCGTCAACAACGAAGAAGCCTTGGTCTTTTATCATTTCAGCTCGTTTACGGTAGACGCAAACGAGCTCCCGTTGTTCCACTATGATCGCTACACGCTGAAACAGCGCCCTGACCTACAACGCCTCTACAATAACTATAACGAAGAGATGAAACAGCATAATCATACGTTTTACCAAGCATTTGAAAGCGCGTATTCGTTGCTCCGCGAAAGCGCTGCAAACACGCAAAAAGACAAGGTTTGGCGAAAGAAGAATTTATTGAAGAGAATATTCAGCAGAAGGAAATGAGTGCCGTTATCTTCCGGTGACACCGGGATCAATCCCTCCCGGTATCTTTCGGGCCTTGTATTTCTTATAAAGGTATCTTAAGTAGGTAAGAAATCCCAAGTGCTTTCTAATCAGACGTCCCCGGTTCTTTAAGAATTGGGTGTCTTTCGTTGTCGACGAAAAGCCATCCATATGATAGTGAGCTACGGTAATCGGGAAGTACTTTTTTGTGAAATTGCGGTCGCCCCAAACCTGGATATTGAGCGCGTAGTCTGCGAATACATTGTACATCAAATCATACTTATATTTTTCAAAAACCTGAGCAGGATATAGTATAGACTGGTGATTCATGCAATATTTTGCAAGCCGGTAGTTCGAGAATGCCCCTTGCGGTAAACGAGCTGACGGCTCGCTATTTCCATAGTAAACCGTGTTTTCATCCGTCAATTTGTCCGCCAATTCACTGAATCCAGGCAATAACCGGTCGTCGGCACCAAGAAAATAAAGCCATCTCCCCTTAGCCATGCTGACCCCTTTGTTTAAGGCATCATAAATCCCATTATCGGCCTCGCTGACCCACCTGAGATTTTCTACATCTGCGGCTTCCAGCAACTCGATCGTCCGGTCTGTACTCCCTCCATCTACTACCACGACTTCCTTATCCCCAAAAGTTTGGCTTGCAATTGATGCCAAACAAGCTGACACATGACGTTCGGCATTGTAAGTTGCGATGATAATCGTAACTGTTGGCTTTTTGGTTCTATCGACCATATCATTCATTTTATCAACCGCTGGTCTTACCGGCCTACTTCCGAAATAACAGTATTCTTATTACGTAATAATATAACTTGATATACAAAAAGAGGTTTAGGCTACGTATATTGCTACTATTCAATATCTTTACTCCATCTTTGAACGTTATCCCAATGGTATCGCGATACGTTCTTAGCAAATCCTTAAACGTCTTTTTCTCCGCCGCTTCTAAAGATATATCCGGATATATCTCCAAGTATTTGGGGAGTTGTTTTTTTCTCTTTTTATGGATGTAAATCATGGCATTTAACCACTCCTTTGAAAAGTTCCCTTCCGAAAAATGGCTCATAAGCACGTCAAATGTAACTGCTATTTCATATGCCTCGCCCACTGCTAGCGAAAAGTCAATATCATAACCATGAAAACCAGTTAGATTTTCATCAAACGGGTACCGCTGAGCTATCTTCTTAGGGCAACAAAACCATACACCATCCAAACAGACGACACGGTTAATCCGCTTTACAGGGTTTTCTGGTAATTGGATATGTTTAGGAGGGGAGTCCTGAAACTTGTAATGCTGTATGACATTAATGTAAGTAGTACCTCTTGATGAATTCCCTCCCCCCGGTATTGATGATTTATTATTTCTTCCCGCGATTCCTAACAGCCCTAATCTCGGGTTTTTGCCAAAACTACTTAATACGATATCCCCCCAATTATTTGTATGAAATTCAATATCTTCATGCATAAAACAAAGCATGTCATAGGTGGCTTTCTGCACACTTTCATTGTAAACCTTGGTAAGCCCACATGTTCCTTCGGCATTATCATAGGAAATAATCTCATACGGAACACCTATAGTTTTGTTGATGTTTTCGCTGACTTTAGCCAATTGAGTCGCATCTGCGGATGAAATGATAATGGAAATCATTAAAGTGGTTAAACGTTATCTATTATTTAAACAAAACACGCCTGCGTTTTCGCCATCGCGTTTTCCAGTCTATTCGATTGGGTATTTGAAGCAACTGTTCGGCCGTAGTATGCACGTCTAACTTTTCGCCGGCAATCTCTCTTAACTTTTCGCCATCTTCCGGATTGTATTTTTCAAATTCCCGCATGAGATCATCTGCCGTAAAAGTCAGATTTTGATGTCGACCGGAACAGTTGGTCTGCACGAACTCATCAAATAATTCAGGTTCTAAGTACCCATCAGCTCGATTTCCATTGTAGTCGCGATTATCGAACACAATACAGGGGCGACCACAAGCCATCGCGTCATAAATTGAACGTCCAATCCCAACAACTAAATCTGCTTGGTTGATTTGCTCTTCAATATTAAATGTGGGATTTTTATGTTTATTGAAATGCTTGAACTCAACCCCTTGTTTGTCACAGGCATTGGCCAATAATTCATTAGCATCATCACTTTGACAAAGTGATAGTACTACTTTTAACTCCTCATTGACTTCCCGCAGCGGACGTTTTTGGTTGACATCTATTCCATTTAATACCAAATCATTGGGATATCCTTTTTTTGAAAGGCTTTCGCATACTTCTTCCGTTATACCAACATGGTAATCCGCATATGGCGAAGGTTGCTCCAACTCGACGGTAGTCGAATGACAAATTTGAGTGATTAATCCTTTTTTAAAATGATGTAAAGCTTTAACAGTACTGTTGTGCGAAACCAACATCAAATCATATTGATTTTTAGACATGAACGGAACACCTATCTCTTCTTCAATACGATCGGCCATTTCACCAGTTTCAAAGGCAAAATACTCGACCTCGACATCTTCACGGCTATTCAATTCCTTCAATAAATCGTAAGTATATAATTCAGAGCCTCCTACCTGTACCAAATGGTTTGTTCCTACCAACACCTGTTTAGGACTTTCTATATAGCTATTCATTCCGGTATACCCCCCTTGTTATGAAATCTTTGGTGATATTCAGCAATCACCTTTCCATTTTACCTAGGTTTTCTACCGCTTTAGCAGGTTAACGACCAACAAACACTCCATGCTACAGCCACGGGGGCATTAACTGCATTGTTACGCTAAGGAAAATTGATTTAACCAGAATAGCTATTTTTTTCCGTCCCTAATTTCCACAGATTGGGGGATGATGTCTACGATTAGGATTTCAAAAGGCCAAAAAACGACAATACGCGATTATAGGGCTTCGACCACGAGCGATTGATCCGCAATGGCCCACCCAGCGCACGCTTGAAGAATTCACGGTGCCGTGCATTGAGCAGGTCATTTATCTGCCTTTTCAGCTTTCGGGTCCGTATCCGTTTCGAATTGGGCCTGATCCGGTATTTGTAACCAACTATGGGCAGCTTGACCACCTCACCGCCGTCCTTGAGCATCGAAATCCAGAAATCCCAGTCTTCCCGTCCCTTCATCTCCGGGCAATAGCCTCCGGCGGCGGCCCAATCCGATTTCCGGTACAACGCACTTACATGCATGATGTTTTTCCTAGCCAACAGATTGATATCGAAATTCGGCAATTTCCGTGGACCGGTCCTGCCTCCGAAAAACTCGCCTTCGGAGGTGACGACCTTTACCTCCGGCCGGGTCTCCAATACACGGACCGCTTCTTCTATAAATCCGCTGCACAGCCTGTCATCGCCATCAACCGGCAGGATATAATTGCCCCGTGCGTGGCTGATCCCATGGTTTCTTGCAACCGATACTCCTTGGTTTTGCTGTTTCAAAAAGGTAATGTGGTCGAACCGTTCGGCATATCGGCTCGCGATTGCCCCCGACCCGTCCGTAGAACCATCGTCAATCAGGATAATCTCCATCGTGGGGTAAGTCGATTCCAACACCCAATCGATAGTCTGGGCGATAAACTCCTGCATGTTGTAAAACGGGATAACGACGGATACCATAGGGGTCATATCTTGTCTCTCCTTTTCAGAAATTTCAGCAAATAGTATTTCAGCGGATTGGTATACTTCAACTGCTTCCATGGCCTGCTGCCATGCGGCTTATGCAATACGGGCGCATCGTACAACAGGTAATTCTTGAATCCCATATCCGTAGCCTGATAGGAGATAAACGTATCAAACCAGTCCTTGGACTCGTTGAGGAGCGCAAAATCGTATTGCTTCAAAAATTCCAGCGAAATCAATGTACAGCAAAAACTCAGGCTCTTTTTCGTTTCGATGCTACCCGCCTCGATCCGCTGATCCTTGAAGCGAAGATAAGGAAAATTCACCTTGCCCTGCTCATCGACGGTGACCGCCCCCACCAATCCGGTATCGCGGTGCTGACGATAGAAATCGAGTAGCCGTCCGAAGGTATCGGATTGTATGATGACATCGGATTCCACGATAATCAACGGCAGTCCCTGCTGTAACGCCTGTCGCTGTGCATGCTGGAGGACAAGCCGGTAGTTGGGCGAGGGGTGGTCGGTCAATTCTTCGAGGTGGACGAGGCGATAGCCGTAGGGTATTTTATATCGCTCGAGTGCCTGTTTCGTTTCCTGGGAACTGAAGTCATTGTAGACCAGGTGGCTGACCGCCGTGTCATTGGCGTAGATGGATCGGATGGTTTCCAGCGTGTTTCCGATGGAGTCCTTTACCGGCGTGGCTACAATGGCTTTGAAAGTGTTGGATTCCATGCTACTTGTGCTTTTTTATGAACCCCAACATATCCTTTATCCTGAATTTCAGCAGCTTGGACGACCAATCTTTCCGGTGCTTCCCAAGCATATAGAAGTATCCATTCCCCCTACGGACGTCGCCCGGTATGACGCCGTAGCTGAACCCATGTTTCCACGCCGCATAATTAAAGCTCAGCTGGTCCCGCTTGCTGTAATTTTTGACCATGTACCACCAATCTTCCATGACCTTGATCAATTCGGAATCGTGATGCCTTCTCACGATTATCGTGGCGGTAATCAGCCCGATGCCCGCCGGATAATGCTTGCCCCGCAGATACGCGATATGGCGTTCGATCACCAATGGGTCATCCTTATGGATACCACGTTGGGCCATTTGCTTCAACGCTTCGTATTCGCGATAGATGCAATTCCTTCGATCATCGTTGTTCTGGTTATGATCGAAGCAGGCCATCGCCGTGCCGTCAAGCGCCGTAGCAACCAATTTGTCCAGATCGCCGATAACCAACATGTTCCCGTCGATGAAGACACTGATATCGTGATCCGGGAAAAACAGGTGTGGGTTGATTTTGATGTACCGGTTGCTCCTGGTGTAGTCGCCGGGAACAGGGGGATCGATTACCTTGATTTGCCAGGGCGCGGCTTTCAGATCAGCATTGTCGGTAAAGCAGACAAAATCCCAGCCATCCACCTCCTTTTGCGGAATCAATCCTTCGTAATCTCCAAATATGGCCGTGTAGACAACCTTTTTTTCCCTTATCGGCATGAATTATATAGCTAAGACGATAATTTTTCAATCCCATTGAGGCAGCGGTATTGCTTGGACGCCTGCTTTTGACGAAGTAGCACCAAGTTTTCTTCCTGCGATACCCAGCTTTCCGGGTGGTACAAATGGTATTGAACGGCAAAATGTTTGACGGATACCATCCGATAGCCCAACCCCTCGAAACGCCAGACCAGATCATGGTCTTCACCGACTGCTGGCCGTACATAGTCTTCATCAAATCCATTGATAGCCAACATCGCCTCTTTATAGCAGGAAAAATTGCAGCCTTTTATGGAACTGATTCCCAATTTGGCGATGAGGGCCCTGGAAAACCTATTCATCGGTAGGTACCACGCCTCTTCTGCGAATTTGGCCCCATCCCGCTTCAATTGGGGCAGCCGCCAAATCAACCTCCGTTGGAAACGGGTTACGGGTATATACTGCAATTTGCCGGTATACTTCGGTCCAAGCTTGATGCGTTTTCCGGCCAGGATGTGATGGCGACGCGCTAAACGGATGTGATTTTGGACAAAGCGGGTATGGAGCACGCAGTCCCCATCGATGAAAATCAGGTATTCATGTGAAGCGGCTGCGATCGCCCGATTCAATGCCCTATTTTTCCGCCAACCCTCATCGGCTTGGGTCAAGTGGACAATGGGTACCGGGAAACTTCCATAAGCGACGAGGAAATCATGCATCTCCCGGCTATCGCCATCCTCGGAAATAATAACCTCATGCGGGAGTGTCGTTTGATAGCGCAGGTTATCAAGCACCGCCTTAAGAAACAAGGTATTCTTATATACCGATATGATTAGGCTGACCCCCTCAGGCATAACTCCGTGCTGTTAGTCCCTTTGATTGTATCATTGACGCAAAGATAGGTATTTTGGGCAAAGGCAAAAGTTTGGATATTTCAGTTGTTTTTATATTTTTGGCCACCCAATCAACTAACAAATTATGGATCGACTTAAACTGATCAAAGGCCTGATCAAAAAAAGGAAGTATAGGAACTATCTTGAAATCGGTGTATTCAATGGTCACATCCTGTTTCGCATCAAGTCCAAAATGAAAATAGCGGTCGACCCTGCGTTTCGATTTACTTGGTCGCGTAAGTGGGGCAAGATCCTACTGAACCCCAACAATTTGCGCAACACCTATTTCGAAAAGACAAGCGATGCATTCTTCGGTGAAGATGCCGAGCGGGTGTTCGGCACCGGGAGAAAGGTGCACATTGCGCTTATTGACGGCATGCATGAATACGCTTACGCCCTGCGGGACGTAGAAAACACGCTTCGGTACTTGGATGACGGGGGAGTCATTGTCATGCACGACTGCAATCCGATTACCGCTGATGCAGCGGTATCCTTTGAAGCGTGGAACGACAAAAAATCGGGCACCCCTTGGAATGGAGACGTATGGAAAACCATCATATACCTAAGAAGCATGAGGAAAGACATCCACGTGTTGGTGCTGGAATGCGACCAAGGACTGGGTATCATCATGAAAGGGGAGCCGGAGAATATGCTGAACTTCACCGAAGAAGAAATCCGTTCGTTTACCTACGACGATCTCCAGCGGAACAGGACAGCATGGCTGAATTTGAAGCCGGCGGAATATGCACGGACTTTTTTTGGCTTATAGCTTGTAATCCGTACGCTCTACCGCTGACGGCTTGCCTCCACGTACAGCTGCATCAGTTGGCTCGCGATGCGGTCGTCATTGAACTGCTGGCTATGGGCAATCCCCCCATCGACCATCCGTTGGCGAAGCATCGAATCGGTGAGAACGACACGGATTG
>Ga0207868_1001678_pt1 | contig 14933 bp, 13 predicted proteins | sample Passage237B_FD_187370 | JGI IMG/M metagenome (GOLD analysis project Ga0207868, IMG submission 187370) | Cellulose adapted compost microbial communities from Newby Island Compost Facility, Milpitas, CA, USA - Passage2 37B (SPAdes) (version 3) ... | reverse complement strand
CCCTCAGGCGACGGCTCGGTTTGCGATCAAGCCGACTAGTTCGCGGCGACTGCTGCGGTCTGGGCGGCCAACTCGATCGTCTGGGCGACGATCTCGGGCTGGGTCATGAACACCGCGTGGCTGGCCGCCACTTCGGTGATTGTGGCGCCCGCGCGCTGCGCCATATGGCGCACCATGGCGATGTCGAACGCGTTGTCCTCGGTGGCGATCACGGCCCAGCTCGGCTTCGTGCGCCAGGCGGCATTGGTCACCGTCTCGCCGAACACGGCCATGTTCACCGGCACCTGCGAGTCGCGCATGAAGGCGGCGTCGGCGTCGGACGTATCGTTGGCAAAGGCGACCTTGAACTTCTCGGAGTTGAGGAAGCCGAAGCCGTCCGGGCCGACGTCGATGACGAATTCCGGCGTCGGGGCGAAGCCTTCATATTGCTGCCCGGTCGTCTGGCCGGCATCGGGGGCCAGCGCCGCAACATAGACGAGGCCGACCACATTGGGATGGATGCCGGCCTCGGTAATGACAGTGCCGCCCCAGGAGTGGCCGACAAGGATGGTGGGGCCGTTCTGCCTGTCGAGCACGCGGTTGGTGGCGGCAACGTCGTCGGCGAGCGACGTCAACGGGTTCTGGACGAGCGAGACGCGGTAGCCGCGGGCGGTAAGGATGTCGTAGACGCCACGCCAGCCGGAGGCGTCCGCGAAGGCGCCGTGGACGAGCACCACATTGCGGACGACCTGATCGTCCGGGATGGTGTCCTGGCCCGACGCTCCGGGGGCAGCGGACAGAACAGCAGCAGAGGCGGCGAGTACGGTCTTGGCGATCGAGTTCATGTGAAGTCCCTCTCTGTGACGAGACCGGGGCGGTCCCGGCCATCAGCAGAGCGCCGGCCGGGGCAGCCTCGCCAGTTAAGAGGACTTAAGAGTCGCGCACCGATGGGGCGCCTGCGATTTACGGGAATTCACGGAGCGCAGCGGGCGGCGCGCTAGAGCAGCGCCATCGTTCCCTCGATCCGGTCCATCCAGCTGCGCGCCTCCTGGTTGCGGGCGAGGGTCGCGGCCTTCTCCAGCATGCCGATTGCCGCCTCGGGCGCGCCGGCGCGAATGTGCCGTTCCGCCCGGGCGCGCAGCACCTCGGGAGCGCACCACCCCACCATCCCGTCCTCGACCCGTTGCTGCGCCAAGTCGGTGGCGAAGGCGGGGTCGAGGGTGGCCAGCATGTCGACCTTCTTGGGGTATTTCGGCAGCGCCGACCACGAGGCCGGCTGCGGCCGCCCCTCGAGCCGGCAGGCGAGGGCATCGCGATACATCTCGCCCCAGGATTGCCAGTAGGGCGACCCGCTGCGCCCGGCGTGCTCGATAAGCTGTTCGGACCGTTCGCGCACCCGCTCGTACTCGCCGCTCCAGAAGGCGATCGGACACGCAGCCAGCGCCAGCGCATGGCACAGCGCGATGGCGTGGTCGGAGAGAGCCCAGCCGAGGCACTGCTCCACCAGTCGCCGGGCCTCCGCAGGGTCGCCTCTTATCCACGCCGTGCGGGCGAGGATGATGCCGAGCGACACCCGGCGATCGACCTGCAGCGGGAAGTTCCAGCGCAGCGGAATGTGGAGCAGCGGGTCGTTCAGCACCTGCTGCGCGAGGGAGTCGACCCTGTCGAACTCGCCAGTATAGTGCTCCGCCTGCGCCAGCATGCGCCTGGCCTGAAGCAGGGCGTAAGGGTCGGCGGCCTCCTCTGCGAACTCGACCTGACGGGCGGCATAGTCACGCGCCAGCGGATAGTTGCCGGTGCCAAATGCCGCCACCCACATGCCGCGATAGGCGTCAATGGTGAGGCGGGGATTGTTGAGTTCCCCCGCCAATTCGAGGCAGCGGCTGAACGCCTGCAGCACCGAGGGCAGGGGGCCGCGCAACTGCTGCATCAGGTGGCCCAGCGCCGTGGTGAACTGCAGTTCGAGCAGCGGCCCCAGCCGCTTGGCTATAACCCGCTGCAGGCCGGCATCGACGCGCAGGCGATACTCGTCGACCAGCGAGAGTTGCACGCCCATCGGTGCCGAGGCGAGGATGAGTTCGAGCCCCAGGGTGGTGCTGCCATGCGCCAAGCACCAGTCGATGGCCGTCCGCACATCGCCCATGATGCGGCCGTAGAGCGCCATCCACTGTTGGCGGGAGAGCAGGTCCCAGTCGGCTTCAGCCTCGGTGCAAAGCTGCAGGCAGTATTCGGCGTGCCGCTGGCGCGTAACGGCTTCGTTCTCGCTGGTCCGCAACTGTCTCAGCGCATAGGTGCGCGTGGTTTCGAGCAAGCGGTAGTGCGTCCGCGATCCATCGGCCGGCTTCTCGACCACCAGCAGCGACTTGGCGGCGAGGCTGAGGATGCCGGCGAAGATGCAGTCGGGATCAAGGCCGGAATGACCGGCGACGGCGGTGCCGGCCGACAGATCGAACGATCCGGTGAAGGCGCCCAGCCGCCGCAGGATCGTCTGTTCCTCCGGCGAGAGCAGCCCGTAGCTCCAGTCGAGGGTTGCCGCCAGGGTCTTGTGCCGGTCGTCGGCGGTGCGATTGCCGCCGCCGAGCTGCAGGAACCGCTCGTCCAGCAGGCTGTCGAGTTCGGCAAGGCCGATATTCTCGACCTGGCCAGCGGCAAGCTCGATGGCGAGGGCCAGCCCGTCGAGCCGCCGGCAGATATCGGCGACCACCGGCGCGTCGGCGTCCGACAGCTCCGAGAACTCCGGACTGCGGCCGGCCGCGCGCTGCATGAAGAGCTGCACCGCCGGCGATTGAAGCGCCTCGGCGGCGGTCGCCACCGTCTCCGGGGGCAATGCGAGCGGCGCCAGCCGGCGCACGCGCTCGCCCTCGGCCCGCAGCGGCTCGCGGCTCGTCACCAGGATGCGCGCCTGGGGGACCTGGTCGAGGAGCTGCTCGGCGAGTGTCGCCACGGCCGCGACGACATGCTCGCAATTGTCGAGGAACAGCAGCACCTGCCGGTCCCTGAGCTTGGCCACAAGCGTGGGCACCGGGTCATCGAGCTGCACCGCCGCGCCGATCGCCGCGGCCAGCGCCCCGGGCACCAGCAGCGGATCGCTGATCGACAGCAGGTCGACGCTGAAGGTGCCGTCACGAAACTGGGGCGCGACCTTCTTCATCACCTCGATGGCCATGCGGGTCTTGCCGACACCTCCCAGGCCGACGAGGGTGACCAGCCGCCAGTCTGCGATGTCGTCGCAAAGCGCCGCGATCTCGGCATCGCGGCCGAGCAGGCGCGACTGGCCGTGCAGGGGCTCCGGGTGCGAAGGGCCCGAGGCGCTGAGCGTCCCCACGAAGCGATAGCCCCGGCCCGCGACCGTCTGGAGGTAGAGCGGCTTTTCGCTGACATCGCCGAGGGCCCGCCGGATGGAGGCGATCTGTACCCTGAGGTTCGATTCCTCGACGAAGGTCCCCGGCCACACCCGGTCGATGATCTGCGCCTTGGAGACAACCTCGCCGGCGTGCTCGATCAGCAGCAGCAGGATTTCCACGGCGCGGCTGCCGAGCGGAAGCTGCTCGTCGCCCCGGAACAGCAGGCGACGGCGCATAAGCAGCCGGTACGGGCCGAAAACGACCGAATGGTCGTCGCCGCCGGAAGTCGTATCGTCGGTCACTCGTCCCACACTCCTGCCGCAACTGGAGGGGCCGCCTGGAGCTCAGGCCAGAGAAGTACTGATCTAAACTATCGCAATAGGCGATTTGGACGGGCGGCAGAGTGGCGTCTTTTTGCTCCGATGACAACGGCCGGGACCGAGTTGCCGATAGACAATGGAGCGGAGGACGGGCTTGGTTTTCTTCTTGGTGTGGCCGCGCTCATCTACCGCGGATGCGGGCGAAGTAAAGAATCGCGAAGCGCCGGCGCCGCCCCGTTAGCAAGGCTTCACGGACATTCACTCGCTCCCCAGCCAGCTGTTGCCGAAGATACCTGTGTGATCGGCCCACGGGAGATCGGACTGTTGCCCGGACGAGGGTTGACCGGCGCAGTCCCGTCGCCGCCCCCGCGATCTCCCCGGCCAGGTCTCGTCCCCTAGTGCCGCCGCCCTGTCCCCCGAGGAGGCGGCGGCACGTTTTCACACGCAACGGAGCGAACCATGAGCACTTTCACCACCAAGGACGGCACCGAAATCTTCTACAATGACTGGGGTTCGGGCCAGCCGATCGTCTTCTCGCACGGCTGGCCGCTGACCGCCGACGCCTTCGAGGACCAGATGTTCTTCTTCGCCGAGCGCGGCTTCCGGGTCATCGGCCATGACCGGCGCGGGCACGGGCGGTCGAGCCGGCCGCTGCAGGGCAACGACATGGATACCTATGCGGACGACCTGGCCGAGCTCGTCGCGCATCTTGACCTCAGGGACGCCATCCATATCGGCCACTCGACCGGTGGCGGCGAGGTGGCCCGCTATATCGGCCGCCACGGCACCGGCCGCGTCGCCAAGGCGGTACTGATCGGCGCCGTGCCGCCGCTGATGCTCAAGACCCCGACCAACCCGCTCGGTTCCCCCATCGAAGCGTTCGATGCGATCCGCGCCGGCGTCCACGCCGACCGGTCGCAGTTCTTCTGGGATCTCTCGATCCCGTTCTACGGCGCCAATCGCGAGGGCGCCAAGGTCAGCGAAGGCATGCGCCGCGCCTTCTGGCTGCAGGGCATGATGGCCGGCATGCCGGCCTGCCACTACTGCATCAAGGCCTTCTCGGAGACCGACCAGACCGAGGATCTCAAGCGCATCGACGTGCCGACCCTCATCATCCACGGCGACGACGACCAGATCGTGCCCATCGCGGCATCCGGCAACCTGTCGTCTCAGCTGGTCAAGGACAGCCGCTACCTCGTCTACCAGGGCGGCGACCACGGCATCTGCACGACCCAGAAGGACCGCATCAACGCCGACCTCTACGCCTTCGTCACCAACGCCGCCGCCCGCAACGCGGCATGACTCATGCTCTCATCCCGCAAGGCCTTGGCGGGATGAGAGCCCTCTTGGGGCAGTGACTCGGGATGATAGCAGTCGCGGCGCGACGCAGGGCACGGACGAGCGACTGCTTCTGGCGCGGAGAAGCCGTTTGGATGGCGGACAAAGATCGTGCCTGTGGAACCGTACGGTCGATCGCTCTTGTCGTGTTCGTTTACCCGGCGATAGAGGGCGCTGAAGTAACGCGCCCTGAGCGGGCGCGCGACGGTGAGTGTCATCTCAAACAAGGCAGACTATTTGCGAGGGCAGGAACGCTTCGACAAGGTATGCCCCCCAAGTCGCGGAACGTCGTCCCCGCCCCATGCACCGTGGGGCTAGTCCCTGCGGTGCTCGCGCTTCCACTGCTCACATTCGGCCTCGGCCTCGGGTGCGAGGGGGTAGTAGCGTCGCAATTCGCCGCCCTTGGCGAGCTGCTCGCGCGAGAAGTCTTCCCATTCGGCGTGCTCACTGCCGTGGCGCAGCACTTCCTCGCCAGGGGGGCGGCACCACGACGGCGCCGTTGTCATCGGCGATGATGATGTCGCCGGGCTGCACGCATCATCTCGCCGAAAATGCCGCTGGCGGTGTCGCCGCGCGCATCGACCACGACGATGTCGCCCGGCTGGGTATGATAGAGCACGTGGCGGTGCAGCTGCTTTTCGCGGTCGGGCGCCGCCCTTTTGGGTGTTGTCGAGCATTGCCTCGGCCAACAGCTTCTTGAGCCTGGCGTTTTGGGCCCGCCTGCATGACTCCTTTGGTGACGGCGTAGGCGAGCAGTTGGTGAGCGCATCGGATCTGCGGCCTGACCCACCGCGCGATCGAACCGTTCCGACCGTCAGGAACCATCCGTTCAAAATGAGGTTCGGTCCTCAACCTCAAAGCGGAGAACCAGTATGTCCGGCGACGCAAACCCCATCTTGTTCTCCGTTGTCACCGGCGCGTCTTCGGGCATTGGCCTCGAACTGGCGCGGGTGGCAGCAAAGCACGGGTCTGACCTGCTGATCGCAGCCGACGGCCCCGATATCGAGACTGCTGCCGATGAGCTGCGGGGGCTCGGCGTGACGGTTTACACCGTGATGGCCGATCTGGCGACGCCGGGTGGCGTCGAGCAGCTCTGCGCCAGGGTCAAGGAGATCGGCCGGCCGGTCGATGCGCTCTTCGCCAATGCAGGACGCGGCCTCGGCAAGGGGTTTCTCGACCAGGATTTCCGGGACATAGAGCGGGTGCTCGACACCAATATCACCGGCACCATCTACCTGCTGCATCGGCTGGTGAGCGACATGCGCCGCCAGGGTTGGGGCCGCGTGCTGATCACCGGCTCGATCGCGGGGCTCATGCCGGGGACCTACCAGGCGGTCTACAATGCCACCAAGGCGTTCATCGACAGCTTCGCCTATGCGCTGCGGCATGAAGTGAAGGATGACGGCATCACCGTCACCGTGCTGATGCCAGGGCCGACCGACACCGACTTCTTCGAGACTGCCGACCTTCTCGATACGAAGGTTGGCACAGGCAAGAAGGATGACCCCGCCATGGTCGCCGAGAAGGGCTACAAGGCCCTGCTCCGCGGCGACGGCCACGAGGTCACCGGCTTCGCCAACAAGATGCAGGCGATGATGGCCAACTTCCTCGGCGACGACCAGCTCGCCCGCATGCACGAGGACATGGCCCGCCCGCGCGGCGCCTCGCACCAGCAGCAGCACTGAGGATACCCATGAGCACCGAACAGCTTTCGGACGACGCCCCGCTTCGCGCCCGCCGCGACGACAAGGAGGGCAAGCTCGCCCATGTCGGGCGGAGTGTCACCATCAACCGCCCACGGCACGAGCTCTTCGCGTTCTGGCGCGATTTCCAGAACCTGCCGACTTTCATGGAGAACATCGAGAAGATCGAGTTCACCGGCCATAACCTCGCGCGCTGGACCATCCGCGCCCCGGTCGGCACGAGGGTTGAACTCGAGACCGAGATCGTCGACGTGGTCGAGGACGCCTCGATCAGCTGGCGCTCGACCGAGGACTCGCAGATCCGCACCGAGGGAAAGGTGACCTTCACCGATGCGCCGGGCAATCGCGGCACCATCGTGACGGCCGACATCGCCTACACGCCCCCCGGTGGCGATATCGGCCGCGCCATCGCCAAGCTGTTCATGGCCGAGCCCAACATCCAGGCCCGGCATGAGCTCAAGCGCTTCAAGATGCTGATGGAAGCCGGCGAAATCTCCACCCCGATCAATCACCGCAACTGACGGAGCCCGCGCGATGCGAGCACTTACCTGGCACGGAATCGGCGACGTACGCGTGGACACCGTGCCCGATCCCGAGATCATCAACCCGCGCGACGCGGTGCTGAAGATCACCTCCACCGCCATCTGCGGCTCGGACCTCCATCTCTACGATGGGGTCATTCCGGGCATGAAGCAGGGCGACATTCTCGGCCACGAGTTCATGGGCATCGTCGAGGAGGTGGGGCCGAAATCCACTCTCAAGGTCGGCCAGCGCGTGGTGGTGCCCTTCACCATTTCCTGCGGCCACTGCTTCTTCTGCGAGCAGGGCCAGTTCTCGGCCTGCGACAACGGCAATCCGGTCGAAAACCAGGATGCGTCCGAAAAGCTCTATGGCCACGCCATGGGCGCCGCCTTCGGTTACTCGCACCTCACCGGGGGCTATCCCGGCGGCCAGGCCGAGTATGTCCGGGTCCCCTATTCGGATGTCGGCCCCATCGTCGTTCCCGACGGCATTCCCGACGAAGATGTGCTCTTCCTGTCCGACATTCTCCCCACCGGCTGGATGGCGGCCGAGAATGCCGGCATCCGCGAAGGGGACACGGTTGCCGTCTGGGGCTGCGGCCCGGTCGGGCTGTTCGCGGTGCAGAGCGCCGTGCTGATGGGCGCGGCCCAGGTGATCGCCATCGACCACCATCCGCGCCGGCTCGAGTTGGCCGCACGGTTCGGCGCCCACATCATCAACTTCGAGGATACCCATGTCGGCGAAGCCCTGATGGAGATGACCGGCGGCATCGGGCCGGATGCGGTGATCGACGCCGTGGGCATGGAGGCGCACGGGTTTGCGCCCGACAATGTCTTCGATGCGGTGAAGCAGAAGGTCGGCGTCGGCGCCGATCGCGGTCACGCGCTGCGACAGGCCATACTTGCCGTGCGCAAGGGCGGCCGCGTCTCCATCCCCGGCGTCTATGGCGGCATGCTCGACAAGTGGCCGCTGGGCGCGATGATGGAGAAGGGCCTGGAACTGCGCAGCGGGCAGACGCATGTGCAGCGATATACTGCGGACCTGCTGCGCCGCATCCAGGAAGGCGAGATCGACACGACGTTCCTGATCTCGCACCGGCTGCCGCTCGATGAGGCCCCGACCGGCTACAAGAACTTCCGCGACAACCAGAACGAGTGGACCAAGGTGGTGCTGAAGCCCCACTGAGACCCTGCCCAGTTCGCCGGCGGCAACGGTGCCGCCGGCCTTTTCTTGTCTCAAGCCGACGGAGTGACCGCATGCCGACTTCCGCTGACATCCTCATCGAGACGCTGATCGACTGGGGCGTGGAGGCGATCTTCGGCCTCCCCGGCGACGGCATAAACGGCATCATGGAAGCGCTGCGTACTCGGCAGGACCGCATCCGTTTCATTCAGGTGCGGCATGAGGAATCCGCTGCCTTCATGGCCTGCGCCTACGCCAAGTGGACCGGCAAGCTCGGCGTCTGCCTCGCCACTTCCGGTCCGGGTGGCACGCATCTTCTGACCGGCCTCTATGACGCCAAGCTCGACCAGGCGCCGGTGCTGGCGATCACCGGCATGCAGTTCCACGACCTGCTGCAGACCCACACCCAGCAGGACATCGACCTGACCCGCGCCTTTGCCGATGTCGCGGAGTTCAACGTCCAGGTGAGCGATGCTGCCCACATGGAGAACGTTGCCGCCCTCGCCTGTCGCACGGCCCTGAGCCGGCACGGCGTCGCCCACATCTCCGTCGCCAACGATGTGCAGGAGCAGTCGCTCGAGGATGCCGAGCGCTCGAAGCGCAACAAGCCGGGTCACACGGCGCAGAAGTGGTTTGCGCCGGTGCTGCTGCCACCCGAGGGCGAGATCGAAAAAGCGGCCCGGATTCTCAACGAGGCCAGGCGCGTGGCCATCCTTGTCGGCCGCGGCGCCCTTGGCGCGGGCGAAATCCTGGAAGAGGTGGCGGCGAAGCTCGCCGCGCCCGTTGCCAAGGCCTTGCTCGGCAAGGCGGTGCTGCCGGACGACCATCCCTACACCACGGGAGGCATCGGCATTCTCGGCACGTTGCCATCCCAGGAGATCATGGAACAGTGCGACGCGCTGCTGATCGTCGGCTCGACCTTCCCCTATATCGAGTACTATCCCAAACCCGGCCAGGCGAAGGTGGTGCAGATAGACTGGAACCCGGAGCGCATCGGCCTGCGCTCGCCGGTTGATGCCGGTCTTGTCGGACACGCCGCCGAGTGCCTCGCGCTCCTCGCCGAGCGGCTCGAGCAGAAGACCGACGACAGCTTCCTCAGGCAGGCGCAGGACGGGATGGCCGAATGGCGCGCCCTGATGACAGAGGCCGAAACGCGTCAGGCTGTGCCGCTCAAGCCCCAGATGGTGGTGAAGCGCTTCGGCGAGCGGATCGCCGCGGATGCGGTGCTCGCCACCGACTCTGGCCAGAACACCGAACTCGCCGCCCGGCACATCGACCTCACGCCGGAACAGCCCTTTGCCGTCTCGGGTTCGCTTGCTTCGATGTCCTGTGGCCTCGCCTATGCCATCGCGGCCGGGATCGCCTTCCCGGGGCGCCAGGTCTGCGCCGTGGTGGGCGACGGTGGGCTCGCCATGCAGCTGGGCGAGTTCTCGACCGCGGTACGCTACGGCATTCCGCTCAAGCTGCTCGTCATCAAGAACAACATGCTCAACCAGATCGCCTGGGAGCAGATGATGTTCCTCGGCAATCCCCAGTTCGCCTGCGAACTGCAGCCGATCGACTTTGCCATGGCTGCCGAGGCGATGGGCGGGCGCGGCTTCGCCATGCACGAACCCGGCGAAATCGACCGGGTGCTGGACGAAGCCTTCGCAACGGAAGGGCCGGTGATCATCGAGGCGACGGTGGACCGCTACGAGCCCATGTTCCCGCCAAAGATGCCGCCGGACTATCGCAGCAACTTCCTCAAGTCGCTGCCGGAAACGCCGGGGCACAAGGAGATCGAGCGCAACATCCGCGCCGAGCCGCTGGCCACCATGATGCAAGGCGATTGAGGAGAGACGACCATGAGCACCGATGAACGTCAACCTAAGGACAACGGAAGGCTGAACCCGGACGAACTCGGGCCTGCCCAGCCGCGCGACGTCGATCGGCCCGGTGGGGAGCCGTTGTCGCCTGATGACAGCGATGGCGGCAAACCGCATGGCACCCCGCAGCGGCCTGCCAAGGACCAGCCGGTACTGCCTTCCACCGGCATCCCGTGACGGGTGGTGGCCCGACTTCCGTTTCCTGTGATGCCTCGGTCGGCTTGGGGTCGCCAAAAAATCTGACCGAAACTTAACCCAGTGAGTATTTCGGACCCGTCCGCGATGCGCAGATGTCCCCTGACGCGCGAGGTGCGACATGACGGATACGTTCGACATCATCAACGGTTGGGAAGTTCGCGGTCGGGAGGACGGCGGCTACGGGATCTACGATGCCCACGGCATGGTGTCCGGGCCGCACTGGACGAAAACAGCGGCCATCGGAGCCGCGCTGGAACTGCCGGTCCATCATTCAGGGATGTCCACCGCGGACGACCACTACGTTGCGCTTCACCGCGCACGGCACGGCGAGGCCAGATGACATTCTGGAGGCGGCTATTGCTCGCTACTTCCAGTAGCCGGCCGTCCGAGCCGGAACATCACGCTCCACGGCGCCAGTGTGTTGCCGGTGGCGAAGCCTTCGAGCCACAGGTGGTCCTCGGCCCAGAGTTCAACCCCGTCGACCGGCTCGGGTGACAGGTTGGCGATCAGCGTAAGCGGCGATCCGTCGCCGAGCGTCCACTTCACCTCGATGGCGCCTTCGCCCATCCGTCGCCAGGTGCCGGCATTGCCGCCAATGTCGTGCAGCCGGGGGATGATCTGCTCCTTGCGCAGCCGGACCAGTCGCCGGTAAAGCCGCAGGAACTCTGCGTGCTCCTCCTTCTCCCGCTCGTCCCAACGCAGCTTGCACAGGTTGAATGTGCTCTCCGCCATCGGATCGGGAATGTCACTGCCTTCGGCTGCGGCGACGAAGTCCTTGAGCTCGGCGCGACGCGATTCCCTGATCGCCTCGGCCAGATCGTCGCCAACGTCGGAGAAAAAGGCAAAGGGAGCACTGGTCGCCCATTCCTCGCCCATGAAGACCAGCGGGATCTGAGGGCTCAGCAGCACGATTGCCGCTGCTGCCCGCGCCGCCTCGCGCGGTACCAGGTGCGACAACCTCTCGCCAAATGGCCGGTTGCCGGTCTGATCGTGGTTCTGCGCGAACGAGACGAAGGCCGTCGGCGGCAGGTGGGCGCTCGGCTCTCCCTTGTGGCGCTGCTCGTGCTCCAGAAACTCACCCTGCCAGGCCATGCCCTCGGCCAGGGAACGCCCCAGCAGATCGAGCCTCCCGGCGAAGTCGGCATAGTACCAGTGCCGCTCGCCGGTCAGCGCAGCATGCATGGCATGGTGGATGTCGTCGCTCCACTGCGCCGTGTAGAGTGTCGGCGTCCCATCGGCACGGCGCTTGAGCCACCCGGCCTGGTTGAGCGAGTTCTCCGCCACGAGGTGGATATGCCGCCCGTCGGTGGCGCCGCGGAGCTGCTCGGCGAGATCCTGCAGCATGTGCCGGGGCCCGTTATCCATGATCTCGTGGACGGCGTCGAAGCGCAGGCCGTCGAAGCGGTACTCGTTGAGCCAGTACCGTGCATTGGCCAGCACCATGTCCCGGATCATGTGCGAGCCCTCGTCGTCGAAGTTGACGGCCGGGCCCCACGGGGTCGCGTGCTTGTCGGTCATCAGCGGCGCGTAGACGCTGAGATAATTTCCCTTCGGCCCAAAGTGGTTGTAGACGACGTCGAGGAACACCGTGAGGCCGAGCTGGTGCGCCGCATCGATGAAGGCCTTCAGCTCTTCTGGGCGCCCGTACCGAGCGTGTGGCGCGAACAGCATCGCCCCGTCGTATCCCCAGTTCCAGCGCCCCGGAAACTCCGCGATCGGCATGAGCTGGATGGCAGTGATGCCGAGGTCCACCAGGTCGCCCAGCCGCTCCATTGCGGCCTGATACGTGCCCGCCTTGGTGAAGGTGCCGACATGCAGTTCGTAGAAGATTGTCTCGACCCATGGCCGCCCGCGCCAGCCGGCATCACGCCAGTGATAGGCACGCGGATCGACGACCTCGCTCGGCCCATCTACGCCCTCCGGCTGGAAGCGAGAGGCGGGATCTGGCACTTCGCTGCCGTCATCGAGCACGAAGCGGTAGAGCGTTTCGGCGCCGGCCCCGTCGGCCTCGACCTCGTACCAGCCGCGCCCAACCGGAAACATCGGCAGGATGCGCGGCGGATCGTAGGTCTTGAGCGACACCGCCCTGGCACCGGGCGCCCACAGCCGGAAGCGCACGCCAGTCGGAGTTATCTGCGTTCCAAACTTGCTTTCCTGTTCGCGGGTAACAGGCGAAAGGCGAGAACTGAAATGGTGGTTCATCTGGTTGACTAACTGCCTAAATCGCAGCCCCGGCCAGTCCGGCACCGCCATGGCGCCGGACACATCGGGGCACGCCCGCCAATGGTGCGGGAGATTACTTCTTGGCTGAAACGCCGGCCTCGCTGAGCGATACGAACTTCTCCGTCAGCATCGGCAGGTTGCCCTCGATCCACTCGGCCATCCGCTCCTCCTCCTCGAGGTTGAGCGTCAGCAGGTCCAACGCTTCGGTGTGGCCCGCGGCTTCAGCTAGGGTGATGAGCGAGCGGTAGGCCGCGATCTCGTAATTCTCGAAGGCGAAGTCGGCGAAGGCGTTCTTCAGGATTTCGTCGCCGGCCGGCATATGGCCGATGGCCGCCATGCCGCCTGCCATGGACATCACCGTGTCCTTGAGCGTCGACTTGTTGGTGCCGCATGCCTCGAGCAGTTCCTCAAGCCGCTGGGCCTGTTGCTCGGTTTCGGCGATATGCTGGCGGAGCCTGGTCTCCACCTCCGGGTAGCTGTCGATGCGATCCGCCTGCGGCCGCATGATCGAGAGCGCCTGCATCTCCATGGCATGGGCGTTCTTGAGCCCGGTGACGTAAAGGTCTTCGCCGCGCGATACGCTGTCAGTCATGTTGTTCTCCATTCGATAAGGTAAACGGCGAACCTGACAATCGGCCTTCAGTTCCTCGATTGGACGCAATCGTCTTGGGAAAGTTATGCTCGGGATGCCTCCCTTGGGTCATCCCATAGGAAGTATGCGGCGGCCTAGCTGCGGCCTGTTCGAAGCGCGTTCAGAGCTTCACGCCCAGTTGCGGGAGGACTCGGGCACCGAATGCGTCGATGAAACCGCGCTGGTCTCGTCCCACCTGGTGAAGATGCAGCTCGGCAGGCCCAAGGGTCAGCAGGTCGGCGATCCATGCGGCATGGAATGCGAGGTCGGAGGAGATCGGCAGCGTCTCGCGCATTTTCGCCTCGGTCACCAGCTTGCCCGTCTCGTCGAAGTCGGCGGGGCGGCGCAAGTCCCACGCGACCTCACCGGCAGCAACACGCGAACTCCACTGGTCCATGGCGCTGGCCAGCGCTTCATCTTCCGTGTCCGCCCAGCTGAGGGCGGACTGCAGAACGATGGGTTTCCCGTCACCGCCATGTTCTCGAAAAGCGTCCACGACGCGCTTCGTATCTTCCAAGGGACCGCCGACCGTCAGAAGGCCGTCCGCCCAAGGGGCAACCATTTTTGCCGTCTCTGCGCTGACAGCCGCTACGTAGAGGGGGATGGGCTGCGTCGGACGCGAATAGAGCTTTGCCTCAACCACGGTCACCCGGCCGCGGTGTGTGACGGTTTCGCCGGCGAGCAACGCCTTCATGATCTCGGCGCATTCTCGAAGCCGTGCGTTGCGTTCCGCCTTTTCCGGCCACTGCAGGCCGGTGATCGCCTCGTTGATGGCTTCGCCACTGCCGATTGCGAGCCAGAAGCGACCGGGATACATTTCGCCCAGCGTAGCGGCGGCCTGGGCCAGCACCGCCGGGTGGTAGCGGTAGCCGGGCGCGGTGATGTTGCCGAAGCCGAACCTCGTGGATTGCAGCGCGCTGCCAAGCCAACTCCAGGCGAAGCCGGATTGCCCCTGTCGTTCACTCCACGGGTGAAAGTGGTCTGACGATTTCGCACACTGGAAGCCTGCCTGTTCGGCCAACTGAACCAGCTGCAACAACTGGCTTGGCGCGAACTGCTCGTGCGAAGCATGATAGCCTATCAAAGTCATGCGGTGCCTCGGTTACCCACGTCGTCAGGGGCCCACCGTCAATCTCCTTCGCCTAACGGGGTATGATCTTCCATGAGCAGACGAGGGCGACGAGGTGTGGTTGCCATTGCAGATCCCCTGTGCGCTTCCGCTAGTGGTCCTCGCCCATACATGCGACTGACGTTGGTGCGTGGAAACGGAAAGAGGCGTGCCCAGTTGTCTCTGGTGCCCGGTTCTTCTGTGGAGAATTTGCTCCGCAGCGGCGCCTGAGTTGCGCCAGTAGCCTTAGCAATGTTCGAGACGAGGGCGCGTTCCGCGGGTGGATGGAAAATGACCTGAGCCGCAAGTTCCCTCCGGTTCTGAGGAGAGTCCCTGGCCTAGCGGTTTGGGCGCGGCACTGTTGTTCGCATGCACGTTGTATGCGATACGCAGAAGGCGAGTCTGCCAAACGAGAGGGAAACCGTGCTAGAGGTACAGATGGCTCCGGCCAAGTCGTCGGAAGATGCACTGTCCGATCGCGTACATCTGGCTGTGTCGAACCTGATCAAATCGCAGCAAC
>Ga0207868_1001669_pt1 | contig 15002 bp, 11 predicted proteins | sample Passage237B_FD_187370 | JGI IMG/M metagenome (GOLD analysis project Ga0207868, IMG submission 187370) | Cellulose adapted compost microbial communities from Newby Island Compost Facility, Milpitas, CA, USA - Passage2 37B (SPAdes) (version 3) ... | reverse complement strand
GGCTGGTGCAGCAATCAATGGCCTATGGCGAGTATGTTTCGGTGACCCCGCTCTTTACCTGGGTGCACCTATGGAACACCGGTGCCGCATTCAGTCTTTTTGCGAATGGTGGAGGCTGGCAGCGCTACTTTTTTATCGGAATCGCGGTAGTGGTCTCGATTTTTCTGATCAAGCTGATCCTTGAAAATCGTCATAAAGGAGAAGCCATCGCTTACAGTCTTATCCTCGGTGGCGCCATGGGCAACCTGATTGACCGGGTCTTTCGCGGCTATGTTGTGGATTCCTTTGATTTCTATTGGCGAGACTGGCATTGGCCGGCCTTCAACCTGGCTGATATTGCAATTGTCCTCGGTGCCTTACTTTTCGTTTCCAGCAGCTTGTTGGGTAAAAAAGCAAACACCAATGCCGAGCCGGATGGATCTGACTGACACCTACGCCTATACAACACCATGACCGAACTTCCCGACAACATCCTTCACCTGCCGCAATACCAAGTACTGGGCTGCAAATCAACCGACGACGAAATGCACTTCCAGGTGGACGTGCCCGATCCCATCGCCTGCGAGGAATGCGGCGTGCAGGGTGAGTTCGTACGGTTCGGCAAGCGTGACGTTCCCTATCGTGATCTGCCCATCCACGGCAAGCGGGTCACTCTCTGGGTGGTCCGCCGCCGATACACCTGCCGGGCCTGCAAGACAACATTCAGGCCCCAGCTACCGGAGATGGTGGACGGATTCCGTATGACACTGCGGCTGCATGAGTACGTGGAGAAGGAATCCTTCAACCACCCCTACACCTTTGTGGCGGCACAGACCGGCCTGGACGAGAAGACGGTGCGCGACATCTTCAACGCCCGCGCCGAGTTCCTGGGGCGCTGGCACCGCTTCGAGACGCCCCGCATCCTGGGCATTGACGAGCTATACCTGAACAAGCGCTACCGCTGCATTCTGACCAACATTGAGGAGCGAACCCTGCTCGACCTGCTGGCCACCCGCCGCCAGGACGTGGTGACCAACTACCTGATGAAGCTGAAAGACCGGCAGAAGGTCGAGATCGTCAGCATGGACATGTGGAACCCCTACCGGGCAGCGGTCAAGGCTGTGCTGCCCCAGGCCCGTATCGTGGTCGATAAGTTCCATGTGGTGCGCATGGCCAACGATGCCCTAGAGAGAGTGCGCAAGGGCCTCAGAAAGGAGCTGAAACCGTCCCAGAGCCGGACTCTCAAGGGAGACCGGAAAATCCTGCTGAAACGCGCTCACGAAGTCTCAGACCGGGAGCGCCTCATCATGGAGACCTGGACAGGCGCGTTCCCGCAACTGCTGGCCGCCTACGAGCACAAGGAGCGCTTCTACGGCATCTGGGACGCCACCACACGGCTCCAGGCAGAAGCCGCCCTGGACGAGTGGATAGCCACCATCCCGAAGGGCCAAAAGGAAGTCTGGAGCGATCTGGTCAGGGCAGTGGGAAACTGGCGCGAAGAGACCATGACCTACTTCGAGACGGACATGCCCGTCACCAACGCTTACACGGAGTCCATCAACCGACTGGCCAAGGACAAGAACCGTGAAGGGCGCGGTTACTCCTTCGAGGTGATGTGGGCACGAATGCTCTACACCACGAAGCACAAGAAGAAGGCACCGACTGCGAAGGTCTCTCCTTTCTACAAGAAAACCATCGGTTACGGACTGCCGGACTTCGCAGAGGAACTCAACTACGGAGTCGATCTATCAACCATCTGAGGGTGGTATCAGATTGATGGGGTGAAGGTGCCCCATCAACCATTAAATCCGTATACCCGTATTTATCACGACGAGGAGAAAACAATCGTCTCTGGGGCGCAGAAGATGGTGAGCTACTATGTAGATGGTGTCTTTAAGAATGAAAATACGAGTATTGATCTTGGATATTTCTGTAATCCTGAGTATTCTGACGTAAGTGCCGTGATTTTTAGTAGCCTTGCCACTTGGGGGAAAGTGAGAGCCGTCGCCGACAACCCGAGCGCGCATACTGTGTACAGAACTCTTCATCCAAATCCCGGATCACTGCACCCCATCATGCGAGTCGCGACAAAGGCCGACTATTATGAGCATCTACTTGATGGTCTATGCGTAATGCACAATCCTTTTGCTAAGCATAAGTTGGGCCCTAATGTGCTTGGTCATGAGAGATTAGCCCAAGGGTTCGTCAAACCGGACGGTGAGCTAGAGTTCGTTGCGCCGGACGATTTTTTGCTTATGCGATTTTTAATGTCAGCCCGCGTAGGGCGCAATAACTGAAAGGCATTGCGCCGGATGTGGTATCCGGGTGCCGGCGCGGTGAACATTCGGCGCAATGCGCGTTGCTTATTGCGCCCTACTCGCTGCTCGCTAAGCCAGGTAGGTCGCGTTGAGCCGAAGGCGAAATGCGGCGAAAAATCGGGGTCAGGTCTAGATTTTAGACGGTCGAAATCATCGATCCGACCCGCACTCATTGCTGAATCCGTTCCCACACGCCCGTTCCTGAAGCAGCCGGTTCCCCGCTATGCTCCCGCCACGTACACCCGCCGGAGCACCCCATGCCCGCCATCCGCCTCAGCAAGACCATCCTGCTCGCCAGCATCGCCCTGTTTACCACGCTGGTGGCCTTCGGAAACATCACCGACTACGGCACGAACTTCGCCTTCGTCGAGCACGTGCTGCGCATGGATACCATCTTCCCCGATACCGGCATCGGCTGGCGCGCCATCCACAGTCCGGTGCTGCATCACGCCGCTTACGCGCTGATCATCGCCGTCGAGGCGGCGACGGCAGTGCTGTGCTGGATCGGGGCCGCGGCGATGTGGCGCGCGCGCAATGCGCCGGCCGAGGAGTTCAATCGGTCCAAGAAATGGGGCATCGTCGGCCTGACCCTGGGCTTCGTGCTGTGGCAGGTCGGCTTCATGAGCATCGGCGGCGAGTGGTTCGGCATGTGGATGTCGCCGACGTGGAATGGCGTCGCGTCGGCCTTCCGCTTCTTCATCACGATCGCGGTCGTGCTGGTGTGGGTCGGGATGCGGGACGACTGAGGAGAGGCGGAAAAGAAGAAGGGCACCCTTTTGGGGTGCCCTTCATGGCGCGGAACCGAGGATTCGTGTCCTGCCGGATTCCGGCGGCTGCGGACTCACGCGGCGTACCGTGCGAGCAGGGTGACGAGCGCCACGGCCGAGATGATCGCGGTGACGACCAGGCCGGCGACGATCTCGCGGTTCGAGGGGGTGTAACCGGCATTGGAAATGTGGTTGTACATCTGATTTGCCTCCTTCTTCGTTGTCAGGGCGAGCCCAGTATAGGAATACGGGTAAGGAATGGCCAATCGAATATAATGGAATGCTGATAAGCAATTTTTATGGAACTTTTCTCGTGTTATCAGTGTCTTGCGTTCAAATCGCGCGCATAAACGGAAATCATGCGTGCATAAGGAATGTGTGGGTTCCGTCTTCGTCTGAAAATGAAGCGACGGGAAAGACGGCTTTTCCGGAAACGGTTCCGGAATGAAAAAGGGGACGCTTCGGCGTCCCCTTTTCGTTGCCTCGGGCGGGAGGCTTACTTCCAGCCGCCGCCGAGCACCTTGTACAGCGTGACGAGGCTCGTCGCGTCGGCGAGCTGCACGCCCACCAGCTCCTGCTGCGCGGCGTAGAGCTGGCGCTGGGCGTCGAGCACGCCGAGGTAGGAATCGACGCCGCTGCGGTAGCGTGCTTCGGACAGCCGGTAGCTCTCGGACGCGGCCTCGAGCAGGGCGCGCTGGGCGTCCAGGCGCTCGGCCAGCGTGGTGCGTTCGGCCAGCACGTCGGCGACTTCGCGGAAGGCGGTCTGGATGGCCTTCTCGTAGGTCGCGACGGCGATCTCGCGGTCGACGCGGCTGACCGCGACCTCGGCCGACAGGCGGCCGGCGCTGAAGATCGGGATCGAGATCATCGGCACGAAGGCCCAGGTGCGCGTGCCGGACTCGAACAGGCCGGACAGGGCGGTGCTGGCGGTGCCGGCCGACGCGGTCAGCGAGATGCGCGGGAACAGTGCGGCGCGCGCGGCCCCGACGTTGGCGTTGGCGGCGAGCAGGCGGTATTCGGCCTCGAGGATGTCCGGGCGGCGCACCAGCACCGTGGACGGCACGCCGGCCGGGAGGTCGGGCAGCGTGACGCGGCCGGTCAGGCCGTCGGGCAGCAGCTCGTCGCGGACCTCGCCGCCGACGACCAGCATCAGCGCGTTGCGGCCCTGGGCCACGAGGGCCTCGTAGCGCGCGGCGTCGGCGCGGGCGCGTTCGAGGCTGGTGCGGACCTGGTTCAGTTCCAGCGCCGAGGCCACGCCCAGCTCCTCGCTGCGGCGGGTCAGCTCGTAGGACTCGGTCTGCGCGCGCAGCGTCTCGCGCGCGATGGCCAGCCGCTCCATGTCGGCGGCCAGCGACAGCCAGGTGCCGGCGACCTCGGCGACGAGGCTGATCTGCGCCGCGCGGCGTGCCTCGGTCGTCGCGAGGAACTGCTCCAGCGCGCTCTGGCTGAGGTTCCTCACGCGGCCGAAGAAGTCCAGCTCGAAGCCGGTGAAGCCGATGTCGGCGTAGTACTCGCGGTTGACCGTGGATTCGCCGCTCGGCGACAGGTCGGCCGAGATGCGGGCCGCGTTCTGTCCGGTGCCGATGTCGACCGTCGGCAGGCGGTCGGCGCGGCGGATGCGGTACTGCGCGCGGGCGCGCTCGATCGCGAGCGAGGCCATGCGCAGGTCACGGTTGTTGGCCAGCGCCTGCTCGATCAGCGCGTGCAGGCGCGGTTCGGTGAAGAACTGGCGCCATTCGAGCTCGTCGGCGGGCGTGCCGTCGGCCAGCGTGGGTTGCCCCCAGCCGGTCGGCACCGGCGCGGCCGGTCGTTCATAGTCGGGCGCGAGGTTCATGCAGCCCGACAGCACCAGCAGGGCGGTCAGGGAGAGGGCGGGCGCTTTCATGCTTGCGGAGTCTCCTGCTGCGTCGCTTTGGCGTCGTCCTTCGTGCGGCGGAACACGCGCAGGATGAACACGTAGAACAGCGGAATGAAGAAGATGCCCAGCGCGGTCGCCGACAGCGTGCCGCCGAGCACGCCGGTGCCGATCGCGTTCTGCGCGCCGGAGCCGGCGCCGGTGGCGATGGTCAGCGGCACGACGCCGAGGCCGAAGGCCAGCGAGGTCATGATGATCGGGCGCAGACGCTGGCGCACGGCGGTCAGCGTGGCGCTGATCATGTCGACGCCCTCCTCCATCTGCGCCTTGGCGAACTCGACGATGAGGATGGCGTTCTTCGCCGACAGGCCGATGATCGCCAGCAGGCCGACCTGGAAGAACACGTCGTTGGACATGCCGCGGCTGCTCGCGCCGATCAGCGCGCCGAGCACGCCCAGCGGCACGACCAGCATCACCGCGAACGGGATCGACCAGCTCTCGTACAGCGCGGCCAGGCACAGGAACACGACCAGCACGGACAGCGCGTACAGCGCCGGCGCCTGGGCGCCGGAACGGCGTTCCTCGTACGAGGTGCCGCTCCACTCGTAGCCGAAGCCCGGCGGCAGCTGGGCCATGATCTCCTCGACGGCGCGCATCGCCTCGCCGGACGACAGGCCCGGCGCGGCCTGGCCGAGCAGCTCGACCGACGGCTGGCCGTTGAAGCGTTCCAGGCGCGGCGGGCCGTAGGTCCATACGCCGCGCGTGAAGGCGGAGATCGGCACCATCTCGCCGGCGGCGTTGCGCACGTACCACTTCGACAGGTCCTCGGGCAACATGCGCGAGGGCGCCTCGCCCTGCACGTAGACTTTCTTGATGCGGCCGCGGTCGATGAAGTCGTTCACGTAGGCGCCGCCCCAGGCCATCGCCAGCGTGTCGTTGATGTCGGCCACCGACACGCCCAGCGCGCCGGCGCGGGCGTGGTCGATCTCCAGCCGGAACTCGGGCATGTCCTCCTGGCCGTTCGGGCGCACGCCGACCAGGCGCGGGTCCTGCGACGCGAGCGCGAGGAACTGGTTGCGCGCGGCGATCAGCGCCTCGTGGCCGAGGCCGGCGCGGTCCTGCAGCTGGACGTTGAAGCCGCCCGAGGTGCCGAGCTCGAGCACGGCCGGCGGAACGAAGGCGAAGACCATGGCCTCGCGGATCTGCGAGAAGGCGCCCATCGCCCGTCCGGCCACGGCCTGGATGCGCTGGTCGGGGCGCGTGCGCTGGTCCCACGGATGCATGTTCACGAAGCCGATGCCCACGTGCTGGCCACGGCCGCCGAAGCTGAAGCCGGCCACCGTGAACAGCGCGCGCACGTTCTCCTTCTCGTTCTCGAGGAAGTGGTGCTCGACCTTCTTCAGCACCTCCAGCGTGCGCTCCTGCGTCGCGCCGGCCGGCAGCATGACCTGCGTGAACATCACGCCCTGGTCCTCGTCCGGCAGGAAGGAGGTCGGCATGCGCAGGAACAGCAGGCCGAGCACGGCGATGATGGCGACGTAGATCGCGAGGAAGCGCGCCGAGCGGTGCAGGATGTAGCTCACCGACGACTCGTAGCGCTTCTGGTTGCGGTCGAACCAGCGGTTGAACAGGTTGAAGAAGCCCGCGAACCAGCCGCGCGCGGCGTGGCTCTCGCCGCGCTGGACCGGCTTGAGCATGGTCGCGCACAGCGCCGGCGTGAACACGATGGCCACGAGCACCGACAGCGCCATCGCCGAGACGATGGTGATCGAGAACTGGCGGTAGATCACGCCGGTGGAGCCGCCGAAGAAGGCCATCGGCACGAACACCGCCGCGAGCACGACGCCGATGCCGACCAGCGCGCCGGTGATCTGCTGCATGGACTTCTTGGTCGCTTCCTTCGGCGACAGGCCCTCCTCGCTCATGATGCGCTCGACGTTCTCGACGACGACGATGGCGTCGTCCACGAGCAGGCCGATGGCCAGCACCATGCCGAACATCGTCAGCATGTTGATCGAGAAGCCGAAGGCCGCCATCAGCCCGAAGGTGCCGAGCAGCACCACGGGGATCGCGAAGGTCGGGATCAGCGTGGCGCGGATGTTCTGCAGGAACAGGAACATCACGAGGAACACCAGCACCACGGCCTCGAGCATCGTCGCGACCACCTTCTGGATCGAGATGCGCACGAACGGCGTGGTGTCGTACGGGATCACCGCCTTCACGCCGGGCGGATAGAAGCTCTCCATCTCGGCGAGCTTGGCGCGGATGGCGTTGGCGGTCTCCAGCGCGTTGGCATCCGAGGCGAGGCGGATGCCGATGCCGGCCGCGGGCTGGCCGTTGAAGCGCGCCAGCGTGTCGTAGTTCTCCGCGCCGATCTCGATGCGGGCGACGTCCTTCAGACGCACTTCGCCGCCCGAGGCGGCGGTGCGCAGCAGGATCTCCTCGAACTGCTCGACCGTCTGCAGGCGGCTCTGTGCCGTGATCGAGGCCGTGAAGCCCTGACCCGGCAGCGCCGGCGCGCCGCCGAGCTGGCCGGCCGATACCTGCGTGTTCTGCGCCTCGATGGCGCGGCGCACGTCGGTCGGCGTCAGGCCGAACTTGTTCAGGCGGGCCGGATCGAGCCAGATCCGCATCGCGTACTGCGAGCCGAACACGACGACCTCGCCCACGCCGGTCACGCGCGACAGCGGGTCCTGCACGCTGGAGACGAGGAAGTCCGTCAGGTCGAAGTTGGACTTGCTGCCGTCCTCGGCGACGAAGCCGATCACCATCAGGAAGTTGCGGGCGGACTTGGCCACCTGCACGCCCTGCTGCTGCACGGCCTGGGGCAGCAGCGGCAGCGCGAGCTGCAGCTTGTTCTGCACCTGCACCTGGGCGATGTCCGGGTTGGTGTCGGGCGAGAAGGTCAGCGTGATCGTCGCGCGGCCGAAGGAGTCGCTCGACGAGTTGAAGTACAGCAGCCCGTCCAGCCCCGTCATCTTCTGCTCGATGACCTGGGTCACCGAATCCTCGACGGCCTTGGCCGACGCGCCCGGGTACTGCGCGTTGATCGCGATCGCCGGAGGGGCGATGGCCGGGTACTGCGACACCGGCAGTTTCAGGATGGACAGCGCCCCCGCCAGCATGATGACGATGGCGATGACCCACGCGAAGATGGGCCGGTCGATGAAGAACTTGGCCATGGTCTGCTCCTCAGCGCGCTTGGCCGGCGCTGACGACGCTCACCTTGGCCCCCGGCCGGATGCGCTGCAGGCCATCGACCACGACACGGTCGCCGCTGGAGAGTCCGGCGGTCACGACCCAGTGCTCGTTGGTGGCGCGCGCCACCTTCAGCGGACGGGCCTCCACGGTGTCCTCGCCGTTGACCACCATCGCGACGGCGTTGCCGCGCGGGTCGCGCTGCACGGCTGCGTGCGGCAGCAGGATGGCGTTCTCGTTCACGCCCAGGTCGATGCGGGCACGCACGTACATGCCCGGCAGCAGCGTGTGTTCGGGGTTGGGCACCACGGCGCGCAGCGTGACGGTGCCGGTGGTCGGGTCGACGGTGACCTCGGAGAAGGCCAGCTGGCCTTCGTGCGCGTATTCCGTGCCGTCCTCGAAGATCAGGCGCACCGGCGTCTCGCCGGCCTGGTTGCGCTGGATGCGGCCTTCGTCCATGGCACGGCGCAGGGCCAGCAGTTCGGAGCCGGATTGCGTCAGATCGACGTAGATCGGATCCAGTTGCTGCACGGTCGCGAGCGCCTGCTCCTGGTTGGCGGTGACCAGCGCGCCGGCCGTGACGCTGGAGCGGCCGATGCGGCCGGCGATCGGTGCCTTGACCTGGGTGCGGTCCAGGTCGATGCGGGCCGTCGACACGGCCGCGCGGGCGGCCGCCACCTCGGCCTGCGCCTGCTTGTGGGCGGCGATGGCGTCGTCGTGGGCCTGCGTGCTGACGGCCTTGATCTTGACCAGCTCGGCGTAGCGCTCGGCCCGTACCCGCGCCGTCTCGGCGTTGGCCTCGGCGCGCGCCAGCGCCGCGCGGGCACTCTCGAGCGCGGCCTCGTACGTGGCCGGGTCGATGCGGTACAGCAGCTCGCCGGCGGCGACCTCGGCACCCTCGGTGAACAGGCGTTCCTGGATGATGCCGCCGACCTGCGGGCGGATCTCGGCGATCTGGAACGGTGTCGTGCGGCCGGGCAGCTCGGTCGTGACCGGCGCGGCCTCGGCGCGCACCTGGATCACGGCGACCTGGGGTGCGGCCTGCTGGGGAGCCTGTCCGGCGTCGGAGCCGCCCTTGCAGGCGGTCAGGAAGAGGGCGGTCGTCGCCAGGGCGAGCAGACCGTGGGTGCGGAGTCGGGTGGGCGCGGGCATGTGAAGTCTCGGAAGGGGTCCGGAAACGAGCAGGAACTGCGATTAGAATGGTTGTTCTAGTTCGAGCGCTCATTCTATGGTAGGCTCAAAGCCATCGCAAGCACGGATTCTCCGCATGACCGCCGTACCCAACACCGCCGAAACCCAGTCCAGTCCGCGAGCCGAGGCCCGCCGCGCGCAGATCCTGAACGCCGCGCGCGCCTGCTTCCGCGAGCACGGGTTTCACGGTGCCAGCATCGCCCGCATCTGCCAGGCCGCCGGCATGAGTCCGGGCCATATCTACCACTACTTCCGCAACAAGGAAGACATCATCGCCGCCATCGTCGAGCAGGACGTGGCGCGCATCCTCGATTTCCACGACCGCATGCGCGCCTCCACCGACCTGCGCGCCACGGTGCGTGACTGCGTGCGCCAGAGCGTGATCAGCGCGCTCGATGCGGGCGAGGTCGCGCTGAAGCTGGAGATCGTCGCCGAGGCCGCGCGCAATCCGCGCATCGCCGAGCTCGTGCGCCTGGCCGACCAGCGCCTGCGCGCGAGCTTCATGGGCATGATGAACGAGGTCGGTCTGGGCCGAGGCATCGACATGCAGGAATGCGTCGACACGCTGTGCGCGATGTTCGACGGCCTGATGATGCGCGGCGTGCGCAATCCCGACCTCGACGCCGAGGCCGTCATCGAACGCTACCAGCGCCGCGTGCTCGAGCTGATGGGGCTCTGAGTCCCTGAAACGAGTTCTTGCGATTCGGCCGTTGCGCCGTCCCGTGCACCGTCCCGGCGACGTTCCGCCGCCCGGCCCCGGTCTCCAGATCCCGCTCCACACAAGACATCACGCCAATCCGGCATGGTCCGCGCACGCGCCGGCGGATGGATGACGACGGGATTCTCCCGGCCGTTTTCGCCCGTCGGCGCCTTTGAAGCCGGTTCACCGCTTTGCTACGGTGGGCCGTTCCCCGGACGGGAACGGGCCGACAGGACGCTCCCGTCCGGTTCCCGTCATCCGAACAGGAGAACCGCATGAACATGCTCGCGCCGACCCTCGCGCTGGCTCTCGTCGCCCTGCCCGCGCAGGCCGGGCAATGGACCGGCGGACTGGAACTGGGCTTCTCCAATACCGCGGGCAACAGCCGTGACACCAGCCTCAACACCCGCTTCGAGCTGAAGCGGGCCAACGACCTGTGGTCGCACGAGTTCCACGGCGACGCCTACCACGCGCGCTCGGACGGCGAACGCACCGCCGAGCGCCACAGCCTCGGCTACAAGCCGCGCCGCGAGCTCGGCCCGCGTGACTACGTCTTCGGCACCCTGCGCTACGAGCGTGACCGTTTCGCCGACATCCTCGCGCGCTGGACCGCCCTCGCCGGCTACGGCCGCACGCTGTACGAGACCGAGACCACCGAGCTCGAGGCCGAGGTCGGCGCCGGCGCGCGCCGCACCCGCTACGACCTCGATCCGGACGGGCTGGACGGTCACGAGCCCATCCTCTACGTCGGCGGCCGCTTCGCCCATGAGCTCTCCGACAGCGCCCGCTTCGTACAGACCCTGCGCGTCGAGTTCGGCCACGACAACACCTGGACCGAGTCCGTTTCGTCGCTGACGCTGCGCGTGACCGACGCGGTCTCGGCCCGGCTCAGCCACACCATCCGCCGCAACAGCGCGATCGAGGGCGCGCGCGGCCGCCGGACCGATCACGTCACCGGCGTGAACATGGTCTACAGCTTCTGAGAAAACAGTGCCTTGGCTTCCAAAGCCCTGACGCTTGGTCTATAGTGGCCCGGCCGCTGAGGCGGCGGCCGGGCCCGAAAACGGCCGGCCGGACAGGAATCGCGGCTTCCCGAAGCGGAGGCCGTTTTCATTTTGCGGGGTCGCCCGATCCCGTCGCGCCGCGTGCGAGGAGCGCGGCCATGGAGTGGTAATGGATCTCGAGATTTCAGACACCTTGCGCAACCGTCTGCTCGGACGCATCGATGCGGACAGCCCGCTGGGCCGGCGACTGTCCGAATGCGCCGTGTATCACGGCCGCAGCATCGTGCCGAGCAAGCTCTTCGACACCGCCGCGCTGGACCTGTTTCACGACCTGTGCAAGGCCGCCGGCGAACGCACCACGATGCTGCAGATCGCCGCGCTGCGCCGCATCCGCAGCGAGCCGGCCGGCATCGGTGTCGACAACCTCGAGGTACTGATCCCGGCGCTCGTCGCCTACCTGTTCAAGGACATCCAGGACGGCTGGCTGTACCGCCGCAACAAGGACGGCGTGCTGCTGCCGTGGCTGGTCAGCTACGTGCGCCTGTTCAACCCCGACCAAGGCTCGCCCTACGTCATCATCGGCCTGCTCGCCAACACCATCTCGTCCGCGCACAACGACGTGACCGACGATCGCAGCCAGCGCGGCACCGGCATGACCAACGCGATCGTGTTCTACAAGCACGACCTGCAGGGCAAGACCGTGCCCGAGCTGCTGGCCGAGCGCGGCTATTTCAAGGAGACGGCCGAGCTGAAGGCCGAATACCTCGCGCACGAGCGCCGCTTCCTCGAGCTGCAGCGCCGCTTCGGCGAGCAGTTCACGGTGCGCAACGCGATGTTCCTCGACAAGGGTCGCCAGGAACCGGAACTGCTGAAGCTCTCGCGCGGCGCCTTCGCCAAGTGCGTCAACGACGAGGGCGTGCTCGAACGCAGCTTCGACTTCAACGCCGACACCACCTTCTGGCGCGAGCTGGGCATCCCGGTGGGCTTCGAGCGCGTGCCGCTGCACTGCTACCTGTACCTGTTCCACCTGGAACTGCACCGCAACGTGTGGGTGCACGTGCAGAACCTCGAGCCCTACGTCTACAAGCCCGAGCTGCGCGAGAAGCTCGTCCTGCCGGATTCGCACCGCGACCTGATCGACATCCTGACCTCGGACCTCGACGTGCTGGTCGACGACATCGTCGAGGGCAAGTCCGGCGGCACCATCATCCTGTGCCAGGGCGCACCGGGCCTCGGCAAGACGCTGACGGCCGAGGTGTATTCCGAGGTCGTCGGCAAGCCGCTGTACCGCGTGCATTCGGGCCAGCTCGGCATCACCGCGCAGTCGGTCGAGGCCAACCTGTCCAAGGTGCTGCAGCGCGCCGCGCGCTGGGACGCGATCATGCTGCTCGACGAGGCCGACGTGTACATCCGCTGCCGCGACAACGACCTGCAGCACAACGCCATCGTCGCCGAGTTCCTGCGCACGCTGGAATACTTCAGCGGCCTGCTGTTCATGACGACGAACCGCATCGACGACGTCGACGACGCGATCCTGTCGCGCTGCATCGCGACGATCAAGTACGACTATCCGCCGCGCGACGCCGCGATCCGGCTGTGGCGCACGCTGTCGACGCAGTTCGACGTCGAGCTTGACGACGCCCTGATCGAGACGCTGGCCGACACCTACAGCAACGCCAGCGGCCGCGACATCAAGGAACTGCTCAAGCTCACGTCGCGCTTCTGCAAGAGCAAGAAGATCCCGCTTTCGGCCGAGGCCTTCGCCCAGTGCGCGGTGTTCCGCGGACTGGGCCGCGGCTGAGCCCGGCACGGCCCGGCGACCGCCGGGCCGCTTCCACCTACGGAAGCCGTCCCGCGCGCCGCAGCCGGCGGTCGACCATCGCCCGGTACGCCCGCGAGCACAGCCCGCGCACGCCCGGCAGGCCGATCAGCCACGCCAGCGGTTTCAGCACCCGTACCCGCGACATCAGCAGGATGTAGGCGTCGAGCTCGCGCAGCACGCGTCCGTCCGGCGCGCGCACGTGCAGTTCGCGCAGCGCCGCCCCCGGGTCGATGCCCAGCGCGCGCAGCTCGCCGTCGCGCCCCGTGATGTCGCACCATGCGACGTCCCGTCCGGCCTCGCCGGCCAGGCGTTCGTAGTTCGCGCGGTCGCGCACGCAGCGCGGACAGGCGCCGTCGTAGAAGACGGTGACCGGTTTGTCGTCATGCATGGCGTTGCCCTCCGCAGGCCGTGTGGCAGGTGCGCGCTTGCTATGCTTGGACGTCCAGTCACCGGAGGAGGTTGCGATGTCGGAACGTGAAGTCTCGGGAAGCTGCCTGTGCGGCCGCGTGAAGCTGACCGCCACGGTCGCGGCGCGGATCTACGGCGCCTGCCATTGCGGCATCTGCCGCAAGTGGGGCGGCGGGCCGATGCTGGCGGTGGAGTGCGAGGGGGCGCCGCGCATCGACGGCGGGGAGCACGTGCGCACCTACGCGTCGTCGGAGTGGGCGGAGCGCGGCTTCTGCGCGCACTGCGGCACGCACCTGTTCTACCGGCTGCGGCAGGGCGGTTTCCATGCGCTGCCGCTGGGGCTGCTCGGGGACGGCGGCGACTGGCGCTTCGACCACCAGGTGTTCATCGACGACAAGCCCGCGCACTACGCCTTCGCCAACGAGACGGCGAACCTCACCGGCGCGGAGGTCTTCGCCCGCTTCGGCGCGTGACGGCGGCGGGCCGGGAACCGGCCGGCGGGCGATAGAATCAGAACCCGCTCACGTTCCCTGCCCGGCCTTGCCATGACCGACGCCATCCGCATCCGCGGTGCCCGCCAGAACAACCTGCGCAACCTGTCGCTGGACATCGCGCTCGACGCGCTGACGGTCGTCACCGGAGTGTCGGGCTCGGGGAAGTCCTCGCTGGTGTTCGACACGCTGTACGCCGAGGGGCAGCGGCGCTACGTCGAGACCTTCTCGCCGTACGCGCGGCAGTTCCTCGACCGGCAGGACAAGCCGCAGGTCGACCGCATCGAGGGCGTGCCGCCGGCCATCGCGATCGACCAGACCAACCCGGTGCGCAGCTCGCGTTCGACGGTCGGCACGATGACCGAGCTGTCGGACCACTTCAAGCTGCTGTACGCACGCGCCGCGCGCCTGCATTGCCGGGGCTGCGGCCACGAGGTCCGGCGCGATGACCCGGAGAGCATCGCGCGCGCGCTGCGCGAGCGCGCCGGCGATGCGGACCCGCGCCTCGTACTGAGCTTCCCGGTGACGGTGCCGCACAACTTCACCGAGGCCGAGGTCGAGCAGCTGCTCGCCGCGCAGGGCTACACGCGCATCCACGCGCGCGAGCGCGGCGCCGACGGCGACGTGCTGCACGTCGTGCAGGACCGTTTCCGGCTGTCGAACGCCGAGCCGGCGCGCGTGGCCGAGGCCATCGAGGCGGCGCTCGCGCGCGGCCGGGGCCGGATGACCGTGTACGCCGACGACGCGGCCTGGCGCTTCTCCACCGATCTGCACTGCGCCGACTGCGACATCCACTACGCCGAACCGACGCCGGGGCTGTTCTCGTTCAACTCGCCGGTCGGCGCGTGCGACACGTGCCGGGGCTTCGGCCGCGTGATCGGGGTCGATTTCGGCCTCGTCGTGCCGGATGAGGGCAAGACGCTGCGCGAAGGCGCCGTGAGGCCGTGGCAGAGCAAGAGCTACGCCGAGTGCCAGGAGGACATGGAGAAGATGGCGCCGCGCTACGGCGTGCCGCTCGACGTGCCGTTCCGCGAGCTGTCGCCGGAGCACCGCCGCTGGGTGCTCGAGGGCGACGAGACGTGGAAGAGCTGGAAGTCCTCGTGGCCGAGGAAGTGGTACGGCGTGCGCCATTTCTTCGACTGGCTCGAGACCAAGGCCTACAAGATGCACATCCGCGTGCTGCTGTCGCGCTACCGCAGCTACACGGAATGCCCGGCCTGCCGCGGCGCGCGGCTCAAGCCCGAGGCGCTGCTGTGGCGGCTCGGCGGG
>Ga0207868_1001667_pt1 | contig 15018 bp, 9 predicted proteins | sample Passage237B_FD_187370 | JGI IMG/M metagenome (GOLD analysis project Ga0207868, IMG submission 187370) | Cellulose adapted compost microbial communities from Newby Island Compost Facility, Milpitas, CA, USA - Passage2 37B (SPAdes) (version 3) ... | reverse complement strand
ACCCGTGACGGTCACGGAGCTGACGCCTGCATCGCCGGCCAGCGTGATGGTACCCGGGCCGGTGTAGGTCAGCTTCATCAGCCGACCCTGCTCGTCGGGGATGGTGAGGGTTTTAACCTTGCGGCCGTCGACATCGCCAAGCATCCAGACCAGTTCATGCGTCGATTCGCTCACGGCCATGTTGTTCTGGCTGTTGGAATCGTTGATCGTCGCCCCGGGAATAAGCATGGCCAGGATGTGATACTCGCCACGCAGCAGTTCGGGCGGAATGGTCAGCGTGTAGGTCAGCTTTTTGCTCTGCCCGGCTTTGATATTCACCGAGACATTGCTCTTGAGCAGCACCAGGGTGTCGTCTGAATCAAGCTGGTCATCGCTCGAGAGATAGAATGCAAGCTGAACCTTGCCACTGGCCAGCAGATCGCCTTCGTTGTACAGCTCGACGGTGACCTTGCCCTTGTCGCCCGAGACGACCAGGTCCTGCCAGGTGCTGGAAAGCAGATTCAGGGACAGGTCGGGCCTGAGCACGGGCTCGGGCGCCGGGGCCGGATCGATATTCTCATCATCAGGCAGATTGGTCTCAGGCGGGGAGCCTGAACCGCTGCCTGTGGGCTTGATGTTGAGCATCCCCACCAGATTCAGGCGGGCATTGTTGGCCACCTTGAAGCGCAGGGCGTTGATCGACTCGGCCCCCTGGAGGATGGCGTTCTTCACATCGGCGACGGTGGCCTGGGGGTACTGGCTCAGATACAGCGCTGCAGCGCCGGCGACATGCGGCGCGGCCATGCTCGTTCCGCTCATGTACCCGTATTTGCCGCCGGGCAGCGTGCTGCGGATGCTCGAACCCGGCGCGGCGATGTCCACCGAGACCACCCCGAAGTTGCTGAAATCGGACAGCGCATCGGTTCGCGTGGTGGAGGCCACAGAGATGATGTTGTCCAGGTTGTAGCTGGCCGGGTAGCTGGTCTTGTTATCAATGTTCATCGCATCATTACCGGCCGAGGCGATGAAGATGATGCCTGCTTCGCCACTGGCGGCGATGGCGTTGTACAGCGCGCGGCTGAAACCCCCGCCGCCCCAGCTGTTGTTGGTGACCAGCACATTGATGCCGAATTCGGTGTTCATCATGGTCGCATAGTTGATGGCGCGAATGGCGTTGGCCGTTGAGCCATTACCACTGGCGTTCATGAACTTCAGCGCCATGATCAGCGCATCGGGTGAGACCCCTGCCACGCCCATGCCGTTGTTGTGCGTGGCGGCGATGGTTCCAGCCACGTGCGTTCCATGGCCATGATCGTCCATGGGGTTGCTGTCGTTGTTGGCAAAGTCGTAGCCGAACACGTCGTCGATAAAGCCATTGCCATCGTCGTCGATGCCATTGCCCGGAATTTCGTCGGGGTTGACCCACATGCTGGCAATCAGATCGGGGTGGGTGTAATCCACGCCGGTATCAATAACCGCCACGATGATCTCAGGGCCCAGGGAAGGCTTGAGCATCTCCCAGGCTTCGGGGGCATCAATGTCGGCGTCCACCCTGCCGCCTGACTGGCCGGTGTTATGGAGCCCCCAGAGCGTGTTGAAGAATGGATCGTCGGGCAGCGCACTGACTTCAAATTCGTAATTGCTGGCCAGGAAGGAGACGTGGCCGTTGCCCGCCAGGTAATCCACCAGCGACATGCCTTCGGCGATGCCTGAGTCGTTGACCAGGACCAGCCCCTGCGAGCCCAGCCCACGGATCACCTGAACGCCGATGTCGGCCAGTCCCAGCAGCTGGCTGACGCCCGCCACCGAGCCGGCCGCCAAGGCCGCGTCGTCGGTCAGCTGGATCAGCCATTCGTGGCGGGTGGAGTCATCCTTGATCAGTGCAGATTGACCATTGGCCGCCTGGGCGTGGTAGCCCCCTGCTCCATTGGAATGGGGAACGAGGTCTTCAAACCAGATGGGGTTCACCGACAGGGCCGCAGCCGCTTCGGAAAGGACAAACGTGGAAGCTGAATCGCTGTCCACTGCGGCGCTCAGCAGCACGCGGGATTCAAGCGCCTCAAGGCCTCTGAACACAGCAGGCTCAGTACTCGAAAAAAATGTATGGAGCCACTGCCTCAAAGGATGCATCGCCCGATCTCCCCTGTCCCTCGCACCATCGGCACTAATTTACAGAATAGCATTGATCTCATAATACGCTATTCCTTTTAGCGCTACATCTTCGCAAAAAATTCAGGCTGCCCCGACACCCCTCCCCCCTCGGTGAATAAGTCCTGATCAGTTGGCATGGTTGGCGATTGCGATTAACATCAGGCGTTTGGTCGCAACCAAGGTCTGTGGCCCCGGGTCATGGCCTGCAGGCTCCCTGACAGGGGGCTCCAGATCTGGGTAATCCACACTATCCTACCCCCTTGAACACACCGCACTGGCGCGGTACGGTAAGACATGCCCTCCAAACACCCCTCCAACGACGAACTTCCCTATTCATCTGATCGCGCAAGCATGCTTGCCGAGGTTGGCAGCCGCTCTCACGAGTCGGAATTCTTCAATCCCATTCCCCCGGGTTATGTCCGTGGCAAGCACAAGTATGTGGCTGTCATTGGCACGGTCATGAGCGGTCTGGGCAAGGGGATCTTCTCCAGCTCTCTGGCCAAGCTGCTCAAGGACAAAGGCCTGCGAGTCGCGCCGGTGAAAATGGAGGGTTACCTCAATATCGACTCCGGTACGCTCAACCCCTATCGCCATGGCGAAGTGTTCGTGCTCGATGACGGCATGGAAACCGACATGGACCTGGGGACCTACGAGCGCATGCTCGACCAGAACCTGACCCGCGACAACTACACCACCAGCGGGCAGATCTTCCGTCGCGTGCTCGACAAGGAACGTCATGGCGAATACCTCGGCCGCGACGTGCAGATGATTCCCCACGTCACCGGCGAAGTGAAGTATCTGCTGCGTGAACTGGCTGTCCGCCAGAAGGCCGACGTGGTGTTCATCGAAGTCGGTGGCACCGCCGGCGACTACGAAAACGCCTTCTATATTGAAGCCCTGCGCGAGCTGGCTTTCGAAGAAGGTGAAAACAGCGTCTGCTTCGTGGCGCTGACCTACGTGATTGAACCCCCGGCTCTGGGCGAGCAGAAGTCCAAAGCCGCTCAGCTGGGTCTCAAGAAGGTCATGGAAGCGGGCATTCAGCCTCACATCGTGGCCTGTCGCGGTGTGCGTCAGGTGACCGATTCGGTCCTCGAGAAGATTGCGATGTTCAGCAACGTGCCGCTGCGCCGTGTGTTCTCCATGCATGACCGCGCTTCAATCTACACCATCCCCGAAGCCATGCGCCAGAGCGGCCTGGATCGCGAAGTGCTCTCGCTGCTGGATATTCACGATCGTGTGCAGCAGGGCAACGAAGACGAAGCCCGCGAAACCTGGCGGGTGTTCGTCAACAAGCTCACCAGCAAGCGCAAGTACAACGTCAAGCTGGGCATCACGGGCAAGTATGCAGCTTTGCGCGACGCCTATGCCTCGATTGACAAGTGCATCGAACACTGCGGCGCTCATCTGTCGGTGGATGTCGACATTCAGCGTATCGACACCACGCAGGGCACGCCCGAAGAAATCACCGCGCAGCTGCACGATCTGCACGCGGTCATCGTTCCCGGCGGCTTTGGTGTTCGTGGGACGGAAGGCAAGATCGCCTGCGTGAACTTCTGTCGTACTCAGAAAGTGCCCTATCTGGGCATCTGCCTGGGCTTCCAGATGGCGGTCATCGAATTCGCCCGTAACGTCTGCGGCCTGACTCAGGCTACCAGCACCGAAATCGACCCCAACACCTCCGAGCCTGTCATCGACATCCTGCCCGAGCAGAAGAAGATTGAAGGCCTGGGTGGCAACATGCGTCTGGGTGGCAAGGATGTTCAGCTCACCCCCAACACCCTGGCGTCGTGGCTGTTTGATGAACAGCGCATGATCCGTCAGCGCTTCCGTCATCGTTATGAAGTGGACCCCCGCTTCATCGATCGCATCACCGAACATGGCATGATCTTCTCCGGTCGTCATCCGCAGCAGCCGATCATGCAGATCCTGGAACTGCCTCAGTCGATGCATCCCTACTTTGTGGGTGGCCAGTTCCATCCGGAACTCACCGGCCGACCGCTGCGCCCGCATCCGATGTTCATGGGCCTGCTGGCGGCGGCGATTCGCAAGGCGTATCCCGATGTGCCCGCGGAAGCCATCAGCACCCGCTGGCTGCGTGAACCGGCGAGCGTTTCGCCTCGCTGAGATGTGTGCTTTCAGGCAGGTTGGTTAAACCGACATTGTCTGTTTGCATGAACAACTGTGGATTCTGAGGATTGACCCTCGGGGCTTATACCCCTAATCTTGGCGTGTGCTTATTCTGAATGATGAGAATGTTTGAGGAGTGATCATGAAGTATTCGGTCCGATGTCTGCTGGCTGCTCTGACGATTACGGGGATCTCGAGTGCGGCGATGGCTGATGAACTGCGTCTCAAAGATGGCAGCACGCTCAACGGACAGGTCAGCACCTGGTCGTCGCAGAGCGTTACGCTCGATACCTCCTTCGCGGGCCAGCTGACGATCGACCGTGCCCTGATCACCTCCATCACCGCCGACGAAACGGTGCTGGTGGAAGTGAACTCCGGCGACAAGATCGTCGGTCGGCTCCAGCATGACGCCGATAAGGGCCAGCTCCTGCTGGGGACCAGCTTCGGCGATCTGAAGGTGGACCTCTCTCAGGTTCGCTCGATCACTCTGGCGGGCGAAGGCGCTCAGACCACCGTGGCGGTGGCCCCGGCCGAAACGCCTGCAGTCAATGAATCCAGCGCTGCCTCCTCCGGCGGTGCGGGCAGCGTGGCGGTTCCCGCGTTCCAGCCTGCGACGCCTGTGAAGGCAGGTACCCCCACCAAGTGGACTGGCCGCATTGAAGCCGGGGTCGATGGTGCGACGGGCAACACTGAACGTCTCAACGCTCGCGGCCGCGCGGAAGTGCGTCGCACCGCTGAGAGGGACCGTACCCTGTTCTACTTCCAGGGGACCTACGCCAAGCAGAATGGTGCACGCAGCGCCAATGAAATTATCGGCGGTGCGGAGCTTGAAGTCGACGTGACGCCTCGCCTGTTCGCCTTTGGCAAAGCCAGCCTTGAGTACGATGAATTTGAAAACCTCGACCTGCGTGCAATGGTCACGGCCGGTCTGGGTTACTTCGTGATCCGCGAAGACGAGCAGCACCTCAAGCTTCGCGCCGGTGCGGGTTACAAGCACGAGTCCTACTCCGATGGCGACAGCCAGGACACGGGCATCCTCGAGCTTGGCATCGACTACATGAAGCAGATCAGCCCGTGGTTCACCTACACGCACTCGACCACCTACTACCCCACGCTGCGTGCGCTGTCTGACTTCCGCATCGTGATGGAAAACGCGGCGGAAATTCCGATCACCAAGGACAAGGATTGGAAGATCCGCACGGGCATCAAGAACGAATACGACTCTCAGCCTGAGTCGGGCGTTGAAAGGCTGGACACCACTTACTTTGCCAATCTCGTCTGGGACTTCCGGTAAACAGACACAGGACACCTGGACAGAATCAGGTGTCTGATTCAAACCCTAGGGAAACTGCACTATGAGCACACTGCTTCATCACAAGACGTATGACAACGTTCTGCAGACGGTCTTCAACACCCCGCTGATCCGCCTGAACCGCGTGGTTCCGGAAGGTCATGCCAAGGTGTACGTGAAGTGTGAATTCTTCAACCCGCTGGCCAGCGTGAAAGACCGTATCGGCCGCGCGATGATCGAAGCCGCCGAAGCTGCGGGCACGATCAACAAGGACACCCACATCGTCGAGCCCACCAGTGGCAACACCGGTATTGCGCTGGCGTTCGTGTGTGCGACCAAGGGCTACAAGCTGACCCTGACCATGCCTGAATCGATGAGCATGGAACGCCGCGCCCTGCTGCGTGCGCTGGGTGCTGACCTTGTGCTCACCCCCGCCGCTGAAGGCATGAAGGGCGCCATCGCCAAGGCTGGCGAAATCGTGGCCTCAACCCCCAACGCCTGGATTCCCCAGCAGTTTGAAAACCCGGCCAACCCGGCCATCCACCAGAAGACCACCGGCCCGGAAATCTGGGAAGACACCCAGGGCAACATCGACATCCTGGTCTCGGGTGTGGGCACCGGCGGTACCATCACCGGTGTGACCCGCTTCATCAAGCAGGACAAGGGCAAGGCCAGCTTCAAGAGCTACGCCGTTGAACCTGCTGAGTCGCCCGTGATCTCCGGTGGCAAGCCTGGCCCGCACAAGATTCAGGGTATCGGCGCTGGCTTCATCCCCAAGAACCTGGACACCTCCATCATCGATGGCGTGGAACAGGTTGCCAGCGAAGACGCCTTCGCCATGTCCCGTCGCCTGGCCAAGGAAGAAGGCCTGCTGGTGGGTATCAGCACCGGCGCGAACGTGACGGCCGCGCTGCGTCTGGCCGCCAAGCCTGAAAACCAGGGCAAGACCATCGTCACCATCGGCTGCAGCTTCGGTGAACGCTACCTGTCCACCCCGCTGTTCAAGGACTACATGTATTGATCCGCTGACAGGTATTAAGCCTGTCCGATCATGCAGGATGAATATCAAAAAGGCTCATGGGTCAGAACCCGTGAGCCTTTTTCATTTCTGTCTGGAAGAAGATCGAGAAGCTGGAACTGCGGCTGTCAGTCGATCAGTTACGAACGGGCACCGGTTGAATCGGGGCTGCTTCCTGAGGGTCCAGCTCGGCCGCCTGGGTCTGGGGCACGGGCGTGATTCGGCCGCTGTTCTGCAGGTAGGTGATGCGTTCGTTCTGACGGTCGATGGCCTGCTGGACCGGGTCGAGCCTGCCCGTGTCTTCGATGTCGTAATTGGGCTCAGGCATGGGCGGCGTGGAAGCGCCGGAGGTCCATTGAATATGAACCTCCAGCAGATGATGGCTGGAGGTAAGCGACGGACCAGTCTCCCGATGGATGGCTTTGAGCGACGGGCTCAGCAGGCAGTGATCCAGTGGCAGCTGGCCCAGCGCTCCGCCTGTGGATGGCCAGGTTCCCTGAATACCAAAGCCCTGCTGGGAGTTCTGCAGATTGGAGTCGGCCAGCAGTTTGCGGAAGTGATACGACCAGGGCGTGGTGTTGAGGTTGCCCATGACGATCACAGGCTCCTGCTGGCGGCTGGCCCAGGTGGCCAGATCGCTGAACTGGCGCTGCTGGGTATGCGTCCGATGCGGAGACAGCGGCGAGACGCCTTGAAGCGTCAGCAGCAGAACTTCCCTGCCATACCAGTAGAAAACCGTGCAGTACGCCGGCGGAGCCTGCGGGTCGGGAACGTCATCAAGCAGAATGGGCCTGGAGTAGCGCACCTGGATAGGCGAGCGGATGCTCACGCGTACCAGAATGGCGCAGCCCTGCCCGTCTTCACGCAGATGAGCGCCCACCACGCGGAAGGGAGCGACGGCATATTCCAGCTGACGCAGTGACGCATGATTGACCCCCTGCAGGACAATCATATCGGCCGAGGAATTGCGGACCAGTTCAAGCAGGTCTTCGCCCTGTGACCACTGTGGATCCATCTGATAGGTCACCAGCTTCATGACAGGCCCGCCATCGGGCTCCTGCGAGACGAATTCCGCGCGAGGCAGAAACCAGCCGGGATGGACGAACAGAGGTAGGATCAGCGCAATGTTGATCGTCGTGGGGATCAGCAGCAGCAGGCCCAGCCGCCAGTAGCGCATGCACATGCTGGCCACCACGCTGATGATCAGGATGAAGGCATACTGCATGCGGAAATGGGAGAGAAGATCGAGCTTATCCCACCAGGGAGCGCCGAAGGCGAGAAAGGTGCCCAGGGTGGGCAGGCCGGCGATGATCAGCAGGAGCCACAGAGCGCCATTGCCTTTGGTTCTGGAACGGGGCTCGGCATGCAGGTCGATTTTTTCGGAATGATCCATCCTTGTCCATATCGGCAAGTTATGACTGTTCCTGCCACATTACCCCTGATTCATTCTAATGAACATGGCCGAGTATTTCTCAGACTGGCTTGGTGATGATCCGCTGTTTACGGGCAGATTTCAGGACCAGCTCTGGTCTGTTGGCTATGATGTGCATCATGTCTCACCAACCAGCTAATATCTGTGTCTACTGCGCCTCGAGTACCCGTGTTGACAGGCAGTATCTGGACATCGCCCACGAAACCGGCCGACTCATCGCCCAGGCCGGCCACACCCTGGTCTGGGGTGGTGGCAGCGTCGGTCTGATGGGCAAGGTGGCCCAGGGCGTTCAGGAGCATGGCGGGAAAGTCGTGGGCGTCATCCCGCAGTTCATGATCGCCAAGGAACTGGCGTACAAGGCTTCCGATGAACTGATCGTCACCGAAACCATGCGCCAGCGCAAGCAGGCCATGGAAGAACGATCAGATTTTTTCATTGTGCTGCCCGGCGGATTCGGGACGCTGGAGGAATTTTTCGAAATTTTGACCCTCCGCATCCTCGACTGCCACAGCAAGCACATCATCGTAGTCAACAGTATGGGCTTCTATGACGAACTGCTGGCGTTCATCGAAAAGCTTTATCAGCAGCGGTTTGCCAGCGAGAAGTATCGCGCCTGCTACCAGGTGGTGGACTGCCCTGCCCAGGCTATTGAGGCCGTCAATCAGATGCGTGCGACCAGCGACAGTGTGTCCTGATTATCGGTAATTTATAAATCGGCTGCGATTTGCTATCGGGCTTTATTAGCCTTAATTTATGACGCTTCACCCCAGCGACCTGTCGGGGTGGTTGCTCGCCTTTTTCACAAGAGAAGTCAGCTATGACGCATCGTCTGTTCATCAAGGAACGTGTCCTGACCCCCGGCCCGGTTGATGTACCGCCTGCGGTTCTGATTGAGATGTCGCAGCCGATCATCCACCATCGCACCAAGCAGTTCCAGGCCATCTTCAAGGAAGTGTCCGAGCGTCTGCAGCGCGTCTTCCGTACCACCGGCCCGGTGCTCTCCATCGCCGGTTCGGGTACCACGGCTTTTGAAGCGGCTCAGATCTCCCTGCTCAAGCCCGGAAGCAAGGCCATTGTCGTGGCTGGTGGTAAGTTCGGTGAACGCTGGCAGGACATCTACGACAACTACGGCGTCGAGCAGATCAAGATCAACGTCCCTTGGGGCCAGGCCGTTACAGCTGCCCAGATCGAGGAAGCCCTCAAGGCCAACCCCGATGTGAGCATCGTCGCCCTGTGCCACTCCGAAACCTCCACCGCCACGGCCTGTGACATCAAGGCCATCGCTGAAGTGGTGAGCAAGTCCAGCGCCCTGCTGCTGGTTGACGGCATTACCTCGGTCGGCGCGATGCCTGTTGAGATGGATGCCTGGGGCATCGACTGCCTGGTCACTGGCTCGCAGAAGGCCATGATGCTGCCTCCCGGTCTGGGCTATGTCGGCCTGGGCCCGCGTGCCATCGCCCGTCTGGCGGAAGGCAAGGGCAAGGGCTACTACAACCTGGACCTCCGCCGCTGGCTCAAGAGCTGGGAAAAGAACGACGTTCCCTTCACGCCCCCGGTGAGCCTGATCCGCGGCCAGCGCGTCGCGCTGGAGATGATGGAAAAGGAAGGCCTGGAGAACATCTGGAAGCGCAGCGCCACCCTGGCCGCCGCCAGCCGCGCCGCCTTCAAGGCCATGGGCCTGGAACTCATCAGCCAGTCGCCCAGCGACTCGGTGACTGGTGCGTTCTACCCCGCCGGCGTGGAAGACAAGACCTTCCGCGCTGCAGTGCGTGACATCCACGGCGTGCACCTGGCCGGTGGTCAGGACGGCCGCGGCGCCAACTGGGCCAAGACCGTCTTCCGCATCAGCCACATGGGCTATGTCGACGCGGGCGACACGCTGGCTGCTCTGGCCGCCATCGAAGCTCAGTTCAAGGCCATTGGCGCCCCGATCAAGACCGACGCAGCCATCCCCGCTGCGATGAAGGTCCTCTTCGGCTGAGCAACTGATACCGTTGAATACTCAAGACACTCAGGGTAATGAGCTCTGAGTGTTTTTTTATTTGGCGATCGCCCGTGACATTCCAGGATATTGAGCGTTATGCATGAATCGACGTGCATAAAGCCCCATTGCGCAAATCCATTGTCTTATTAATGATTTTTGCGCATAAACATATTGACTTCAGTCGGTCATTCAGGGTAGGGTCGGGTAAATGTCTGATCTTGCCCTTGTCGGTAGTTCTTCTGACATGGGCCCCTTCTGGAGAGACTGACATGCCGAAGCAGACCCAGGATGATGGCTGCACTCGAGCATTGAATCGAGGCGCGGTTGGCTTCACGCTGATCGAACTGCTGGTGGTGATATCGATTGTGGCTCTGCTGGTGGCCATCCTGCTGCCTGCGCTGAGCAAGGCAAGGGAGGCGCCCCGGGTTATTCAGTGTCAGAATCATCTGCGCCAGTTTGCGATGGTCTCCTCGCAGTACCAGACCGATCAGCGGGATTACTTCCCCGTCGCCTCCTGGACACGCCCGCCTGAGCAAGGCGGCGGGACGGACTACTGGCAGGATGAAATCAAGCCTTACATCAGCACCCCGCTTGGGGCCACTGCGACGGTTCCCAATCCTGCATCGGTGAAACTGGATGTCTGGCGCTGCCCGACGCTGATCAATGGCAAGATCAACGTCACCCATCGCAGGCAGCACAACGGGACCAAGAATGTCGACTTCGCCTGGAATGGCTGGCTCGGAGGCCGAGAACAGAGGCCGGAAGTTACAGAGATCGGTCCGTCGGGTGGTCCGAGCTACAACCGCTACAACTTCAGGCTCAAGAATACGTGGGTCAAGAAGTTCTCGAAGACCGTTCAGGTGACTGATGCCATTCTGGGCGGATCAGGTTCCACCTACCCGGCCGACATGATGCAGGGTTACTCCAACGCCTACTATCTGTCTGAAAACATGAACAAGACGGGCAAGGGCTACTTCCACCATAATCCCCGCAACCAGCTTTACACCGGAACGCTCAACGTCGCATTCATGGACGGCCACGCCGAGAACGTGTCGTTCGGTAATCTGCGCATCGGTTGGTATCGACTCGATCGGTGGTGGAATAACGACGCCACTGTAACGTTGTCCAACTCCCCCTTCCGATATTGATCTGAGAACAGCCGTATTCAGTAACAAAGCCCAGGCATCTGAGGGAAATGCCTGGGCTTTGGTTTTTATTGTGTGGTGTGGACCGTAAGCCGAATTCTGTTCCTGCTTGCGCAGGGGCGGTCATTTCTCCAGGCCTGATGTTGCCATCAGGCTCAAGCAGCCTACCCGCGACAGGCCATCCCGAAAGATGGCGAGAATCGGACCGATTCTCCAGCGTAAGCTGACAGTCGCTGCTTGGCCTTGCACGAGGCGGGGCTTGCCATGCCTGATCTGTCGCCAGATCAGCGGTGCGCTCTTACCGCACCTTTTCACCCTTACCGGCCGATTGCTCGGCAGGCGGTATGTTCTCTGTGGCGCTATCCCGTGTCACACCGTCGCCAGTGGGACAGGTGGGCGTTACCCACCGCCTTGTCCTGTCGTGTTCGGACTTTCCTCCCGGCCATTGCTGGCCCGGCGATCGCCGCATCCACACCACAAACCCATTGTAGTCAACTTATTTTGTTTCTGACGACTTATGCCCACTTCAAAAGGCGCGACTGTGATATTCTGTGAAACATCATGACTGATGATCTTATGGCCCCTGAAGTGATTCTCTGGACCGATCCGCAGCGAGCAGCTCTGGCGACGCGCCTCCTGCAGGCGATGGAAAATGACATCCGCCTGATCGGTGTCGGCGGGCCTCGCGGGGGTGATACCGTCGAACTCTGTCAGGCCTACGGCCTGTCGCCGCTGGATGACCTTCGCCAGCTGCTGGTGGAGTGCCCGGCCAACTACCTGCTGCTGGCCAGCGTGCGCGGGGTCGATCCCAAGCTGCTTCATCTGGCGCTTCAGCAGGGCATGACCATTCTCGCCCTGGAACCCACCAGCGCCGGGTTTGATCAGATCGTCCCCACCAAAGCTGCTCAGGGGGATGGTCGACTGTTTGGTATCCCCAGCTTCATGCTCAGCCCGGCCTGGATCAAAGCCGGCGAAACCCATGACATTCTGGGGCCTATCAGGCTGATCAGCTTTGAAAGCGTCGGGCCTGCCGCCGATCAGTCGCTGCATGCCCGTCTGGCTGAGGCCTGGCAGGTGGTCAGCCGCTTTGCGGGCGTGCCTGAGTCGATCGACTGCTCGCTGGTTGGTCCGCTGTCGGAAATTCCTGAAGACCCGCGACTGGTGGCCGGTCACCTGGCGGCCCATGCCCGTCTGCCTCGAGGCGGGACGGCTCAGATCACGCTTTCGGATCAGTGTCGAACCACCAGCAGGCGGCTGCATGTCATTGGCGATCAGGGCCGACTGCTGATGACTGATCTGACCTATCAGCTCTTTGGTGAAGATGGTCAGCAGCTTGAAGAAGCGGCGCTCGACCTCCCCGCCACCGGGCCCGAAGCCTCACGCACCACCTTCATCCAGTTGGCCGCGGCGCAGTGGCGTCGTCTCATCCACCACCCCGACCAGACCCCCTGGCATCTGCCCAGCACGCAGGACCAGGCCAACAATCTCGGGTGTCAACTCGCATCGCTGCTCAGTGCCAGGACGAATCAGCCTGAGAACCCGGTGCGGATGGCGTCGCTGGTTCAGATGTGATTCTGAGAATGCGATCGGTCTAAAAAGAAACCCAGACGAAGCATCGTCTGGGCTTTGTGGTTTCGATTGGATTGTCGGGGGTTCACATCACTTATTCAGCGCGGCGGGCCCATTCTTCTTCCAGCGGGCTCAGTTCATTCTGCAGACGCTGACGCTGATCCTGCAGCTTACGAACCTTCGCACCATCGCGATACACATCCGGGTCGGCCAGTTCCTGATCGACCTGGGCGAGCTTGGTCTCCACCTGAACGATCTTGGCTTCCAGCGCTTCCTGACTCATCTTCGACAGCGCCCCGCCGCCTGAGGACTTGCTCGGCGCAGGCGTTTCAACCTTCTGAGGCTTGGGTGCTGCGGCGGGTTTAGGAGCTGGTTTGGCTGCGGTCTGAGCGGCCAGCAGCGCTTCCTGCGCCTGCTGGGCAGCGACGTATTCGCTGTAGGTACCCGAGAAGTGCTTGATGCCGCCATGACCATCGAGAATCAGCAGCTGATTCACGAGGTTTTCAAGCAGCATTCGGTCGTGGGTGATGAGGATGAGCGTGCCCCCGCCCACCTGATTCTGGCCAAAGCCTTCGATGGGGGCGGTGAACTGGCGGAGCATTTCTTCCAGGCGTTCCGAGGCGAAGATGTCCAGGTGGTTGGTCGGTTCGTCGAGGACCAGCACGTTGTGGCCTTCGACTACCAGACCCGCCAGCACAGCGCGGCCGCGCTCGCCACCGGAGAGCACACTCATGGGCTTATCCTGCTCCTGGCCGGAGAACAGGAATGCACCCGCCAGGTCGCGGGCTTCCTGCTCGGTCTGGCTGGGAACATGCAGCCTAAGGTAATCGACCACGGTGAGCTTCGGATCGAGATGATCGTGCGACTGATGGTAGTGGCCCACGTTGACCGACGGGCCTACCTTGGTGCTGCCACCATCGGGCTGCTGTTCGCCAAGCAGGCAGCGGATAAGCGTACTCTTGCCCGCGCCGTTGGGGCCGATGACGCCCACGCGGTCGCCACGCTTGATGACCAGCGACAGGTTCTTGAACAAAGGCTTGTTGTCGTAAACCTTGGTCAGATGCTCTGCGGTGAGCACCAGGTCGCCACAGCGCTGGGTGGGACGCAGACGGATGCTGATGTCATCCATCTCCACAGGCTTATCGAGCAGGTTGTCGCGCTTGAAGCGCTCCAGACGCTTTTCACGACCCTGAGCCTGCGATGCACGCTGGCCAGCGCGGTAGCGATCGATGAAGGCCTGCTCCGCCTTGATGCGTTCGCGCTGCTTTTCGTATTCGCGTCGGCGGAATTCCATGCGTTCGGCGCGCAGCTCGCGATACTTGGCATAGTTGCCCGGGTATTCTTCGAGCACGCCGTCCTGCAGCTCGACGATCTTGCTTACCACGCGATCCAGCAGCCAGCGGTCGTGACTGATGAGAATCACCGCGCCGCGATAGGTCGACAGATACCCTTCGAGCCACTGTCGGCCGGCAATGTCCAGGTGGTTGGTTGGTTCGTCGAGCAGCAGCAGGTCCGGATTGGACAGCAGCAGTTTGGCCAGCGCCAGACGTCCCTTCTGGCCGCCGGAGAGGTCCTTGACCTTCACACTGAAAAACTCGTCCGTCAGGCCCAGGCCGTGAAGCGTGGCGTCGATCTTGTGATCGACCGCATAGCCGCCGGCGGCTTCCATCTGGTGCTCAACCTGCTCGTATTTTTTGAGCAGCTTCTCAAGCTCATCCCCCTCGGCCGAGGCCATCTGGTGGGAGATCTCGTCCAGCTGTTCATGGAGCTTATGCAGATGCGCAAATGCAGTGGCAGCTTCTTCGCGCAGGGTGTTTTCAGGATCCAGGACCGGGTCCTGCGTGAGATAGCCAGCAGTGGCCCCGCGGGCCAGCTGAATCTGCCCCGCATCGGGCTTGAGGGGGCCCAGGCCGGCGATGAGTTTCATGAGCGTACTCTTGCCACAACCATTGCGGCCGACCATGCCCACGTGTTCACCCATATCCAGCGTCAGATTCACACCATCAAGGATGTGGCGATCGCCAAAAGACAGCACGACATTTGCAAGTGATAAAAGCGCCATAGTCCCTCAAGGTAACATAAAACGACCTGATTCGGGGCTGGGCGAATTCAAAAAATCATGGGTTCTATTGTGACGCCGTTGCTATGCCGATACACACTGCACGATGAGTTTCAGGCGTAATCTGGTTGTTATTTTCACCCATGGCCTGCGGTCTGACACGCTGGGCGATTATGCTGCCTGGCCTTTGAAATGCCCGCACTTCCTGAAGCTCTCCCTGCAGGGTATCCGTCTGGTTTCCACCAGCTGCTCCCCTGCGGATC